>ENA-ORIT01000260-ORIT01000260.1-human-gut-metagenome-genome-assembly--contig:-NODE-260-length-15483-cov-5.66943_pt1 | contig 15483 bp, 18 predicted proteins | sample MGYA00243032_ERZ508750 | MGnify/ENA primary metagenome ERZ508750 (study PRJEB26277, sample SAMN04329802) | human gut metagenome | biome: human-associated habitat | host: Homo sapiens | place: USA... | reverse complement strand
ATAATAAAAAGCGCTCATTCATAGGAATTTCCAGATAGAATTCGTTTCTTTGCGGTCAGAAACCATAAAATCATCTTTATTATGTCATCCCGCTTTGTAAACCCTTTCACGGATCTCGGCTTCAAGATAATCTTCGGACAGCCCGCCAGCAAGGATCTGCTGATAATCCTGCTTAACGAACTGCTGTCGGGTGAGCATCACATTGAAGACCTGACGTTTCTGGACAAGGAGGACCGTTCGGAGAATATTCACGACAAGGGCATCATCTATGACCTTTACTGCCGTACCTCTACGGCGAGTACATCATAGTGGAGATGCAGAATCGTTGGCATAGCCATTTCCTGGACCGTACGCTCTATTATGTGTGCCGTGCGGTGAGCCGCCAGATGGAGAATCCGTCCTCTAAAGAGGTATGTGTTCCCGACACTCCGTTGGAGGGGGATTGCGGTCTGCTCAGGGAAGAAGAGGCTTCTTACGGTCTCCGTTACAGGCTTCCTGCCGTGTACGGCATTTTCCTGATGAATTTCAAGGAGGATGGTCTGGAAAGCAAGTTCCGTACCGACACGGTGGTTTCCGACCGGGACAGCGGTCGTGTGGTGAACCGGAATTTCCGTCAGATTTATCTCCAGTTTCCTTATTTTACGAAGGAACTGGACGAATGTTCTACTTTATCCGATAAACTAATGTATGCACTGAAGAATATGAACAACTGGAACAGAATGCCCGATGCGCTGAAAGAACAGGTTTTCAGCCATCTTGACCGCCTTGCCGCCAAGGCTCACCTGTCTGAGGGTGACCGTATCGCTTATGATAAGGCGGTGGACCGTTATAACGTGAGCCGTATTGTGGAAAATGATATCCGTGAACAGGCTGTCGCGGAAGGACGTTTGAAGGGACGTTTGGAGATCGCCCGTAAACTGAAAGAGAACGGTTTTTCCATTGCGGATATTGTCCGGATTGCCGGACTTTCGCCAGAAGAAATTGATAAGCTGTAACGGCGTGTACGAATTTCTTTATAAAGCAGTGCTCATTCGGGAAAAAGACTTTTTTCAGAATGCTACAGCAAAAAATGATAATGAATGGTGAAGTGATATAAGTATCATGATAAAGCATTGAAAAATGTATGAGCAATAAAATATATCCCATCGGAATCTAGAATTTCGAGAAAATCCGTCAGGACGGTTATTTCTATATTGATAAAACGGCCTGGGTGTACCAGATGGTAAAGACCGGAAGTTACTACTTCCTGAGCCGCCCGCGACGTTTCGGAAAGAGCCTGCTCATCTCTACCTTGGAAGCTTACTTTCAAGGTAAGAAGGAGTTGTTTGAAGGTCTGGCGATGGAGAAGCTGGAAAAGGACTGGATCAGATATCCTGTTCTGCATCTGGATCTGAACATCGAGAAGTATGATACTCTGGAGAGTCTGGATAAGATTTTGCATGATAATCTGGATGCCGAACTGCATGAGTTTGCTGAAGCGAGAGGAGTGTCATACGACAAGCTTTGTGACGATTTGAAAGCATATTATGACGGCTATCACTTTACACATCATTTTGTCGGCATGTACAATCCGTTTAGTTTGCTCAATACGTTCAAATATAAGGAATTCAGCAGTTATTGGTTCGAGACGGGTACTCCTACCTATCTGGTGAAACTGCTGAAGGAGCATCATTACGACTTGGAACGGATGGCCCACGAGGAAACGGACTCCCAGGTGCTGAACAGTATAGATTCGGAATCCACCAATCCCATTCCGGTGCTCTATCAGAGCGGCACCTCACTATAAAGGGATATGATGAAGAATTTGGAATGTACCGTTTAGGTTTTCCGAACCGGGAAGTGGAAGAGGGGTTTGTACGTTTCCTGCTCCCTTTTTACGCGAACGTAAATAAGGTGGAATCTCCCTTTGAGATTCAGAAATTTGTCCGTGAGGTGCGTTCCGGTGATTATGACTCCTTCTTCCGCCGTCTGCAAAGTTTCTTTGCGGATACTACCTACGAAGTGATCCGCGAACAGGAACTGCATTACGAGAATGTGCTTTTCATCGTATTCAAGCTTGTCGGCTTCTATACCCAAGTGGAATATCATACGAGCAAAGGCCGCATTGACCTTGTCCTGCAGGCTGACAAGCTTAGCTTTGTGATGGAATACAAGCTGGACGACACGGCCGAGGAGGCTTTGCAACAGATTCATGACAAGCATTACGCGCTTCCCTTTGCTTCGGACGGACGGAAGCTCTTTTAAATAGGGGTGAACTTCAGTGCTGAAACCCGCAATATCGAAAAGTGAATAGTAGAAGAATGAAATGTAGAAAGGAAACAGAGTCCGAAGAAAAGAGGTGCACACTGCTGCAATATCCGGTGAAACTTGGTACAAGATCCGCGGAATCTTGTACCAAAGTTTTTGTAATCTTGTGGCGGGTGACGGCTAGTTCCTTTGAACATTGCAAAGATAACTTCACGTCCGTGCGGTGTGATCTCTTCTGACCCCTTGGCGGATTGCAGGGAGTTTACGGGGACACGGGGACAGTGGGGACAGCCCCTTTTTTCCTCACACACGCATGCGTGTACCTATAAGGGGAGGATAAGTGGGGTGATATATTCCCTTACCGTCCACACTTACCGATACTTCTTATTTGGTGAAACGTTTGAGTCTGATGAGGACGGTGCTTTCGGTTATCCTCCCTGTCGTGCGTTTTTTTCAGAAATTCCGGCCGGACATAATCCTGTGGAAAGGCAGGGGAAAGATGATTTTCCCACCTAATTACATCGCGCGTGCGTGTGTGAGAAATTGGGGTCTGTCCCTGCTGTCCCCACTGTCCCTGCTTGGGAGAGCCGGTATGAACTGCCATCTTTAAATTCTCAATTTTTAATCTCCCTCCGTATCTACGTTTACTCGTCTTATGTGTGGATACATGCTCGTACCGGCTCCTTGCTGGAACGTTCCTCGCCTTTGCCGGGTTGATTTTTCTTATTATCCGCACTGTTGCTGTGGAAATCATAGACCGCTTGTACGTAGTTTATCGCCCCATGGGGATTTTATTGCCGGTGGTGTTTTCCTACGGCGGTGTGGAATTGCTGAGGGTAGGGGAGACTTTCCATAGCCGTACAAAAAAAGCATACGCTTCCATGAACGGGCTGCATAAAGACAGCATCTGCTTTTATGAATATTACTTGAAGATACCGGATTATCGCGTACCGAAGTCCTGCAAGCTGGTGGATTCCGTATGGTCCACGGTGTTTGATGTGTTCGCCTGCTTGTTGGCAGGGGATGACGAGGAAGTTTATTGGTGCTGCGGCCGTCTGGCCGACCGGAGCATCGTGGTGATGGACGGGGCCGGAAGGTATTACCATGTGGAAAAAGGATAGAGGACCCGGTGAGCAGGACTTCGACACGGCTGTAAAGAAGCTGAAAGAGGAAGCCGGACAGCGGGCGGAGGAAACGGACCGGCAGAAGAGAAGGAACGAGGAAGCGAAAAGGCGGAAGAGGCTGGAGGAGATAAGAGATGCCCTTCCGTACCGTATGGGCATGAAATGGGGCTTGAAACTGGGGGAACGTATCATCGTTCCTCCCAAATACAGAAAGATTCTTCCTCCTGTGGGCGTTTATTGTGCTTTTGAAGAGAGCGCCTGCCGGTGGGGGGTGATGGCACTGGACGGGAAAGTGATGGTGGAAGCCCGCTACCAGGAGGTGGATATAGAAAACAACGGCACGGTACACCTGACCGTCATTCCCGGCAAAGTGAAGACCGTCAAACTGTAAGTGTTTCCGGAATGAAACACAAATGACGCGAATGACATAAATTAAAAATCAAGATAAATTTATGCCATTCGCGTCATTTGTGTTCTAAAAAAAAGTGAGCATCTGCCTGAGTTTGCACATACATTCAGAAAGGTTTCTATTATTACAGAATTTTTTCCATAATAAGCACCATTTCTTTCTTTTTTCACATTTTTTTTCTGTACTTTTGCGCTCAAATTTAAAAACCATTTTTTATAACCCAATATGGCAAATGTGATTAAATTACACAAAGGCTTGAACATCAACCTGAAAGGGAAACCTGCTCAGGAGTTCTTTGACGTGAAGCAGCCGGACATCTATGCGATAGTGCCCGATGATTTTCATGGCGTGACTCCTAAAGTCGTGGTCAAGGAACAGGAATATGTGACGGCCGGGGGAACATTGTTTGTTGACAAGAACCACCCCGAAGTGAAGTTCGTATCTCCGGTAAGCGGTGTCGTTACCAGCGTGGAGAGAGGCGAACGTCGTAAAGTCTTAAGCATCTCCATTGCAGCTGCAAAGGAGCAAGACTACGAAGAGTTTGGAAAGAAGGATGTTTCGACTCTGACAGGCGAGCAGGTAAAAGCCGCCCTGCTGGAAGCCGGACTTTTTTCATTCATTATCCAGCGCCCCTACATCGTGGTGGCTGATCCGAATGCCAAGCCGAAAGGCATCTTCGTTTCTGCATTTGACACTAACCCATTGGCTGCTGATTTCGAATTTGTTCTGAAAGGCCAGGAAAAAGATTTCCAGACTGGTCTGGACGCACTGGCAAAGATGGCAAAGACGTATCTGAATATCAGCGTAGAGCAGAAGAGCCCTGCACTGACCAACGCCAAAAATGTAACTGTAACTGCCTTCGACGGTCCTAACCCCGCCGGAAACGTAGGCGTTCAGATTAACCACATCAGTCCTATCAACAAAGGCGAAACTGTTTGGACGCTCCGTGCGGAAGAAGTGATCTTCATCGGACGCCTGTTCAACACAGGTCGCGTAGACCTTACCCGTACTATCGCCCTGACTGGTTCGGAAGTGAAGAAACCGGCTTATTGCAAGCTGAAAGTCGGAGCCGTGCTGACAGATCTATTAGCAGGACGTGTGATCTGAGTTTAAAACTTACGCTTCATTTACGGTAACGAGCTGACCGGAACTTTGGTGAAGCCAAACGGATTCCTGGGTGCGCACGCTACAAGTCTTACTGTGATCCCCGAAGGGGATGACCGGCACGAATTCCTGGGCTTTATCATGCCGCGTACCGATCAGTACAGTGCCAACCGCAGTTATTTCAGCTGGTTGTGCGGTAACAAGGAATACACACTGGATGCCCGTATCAAAGGTGGCGAACGCCACATGATCATGTCCGGCGAGTATGACAAAGTATTCCCGATGAGCATTTTCCCCGAATATTTAATTAAAGCTATCATTGCCGGCGATATTGACCGCATGGAAGCACTTGGTATTTACGAAGTGGCTCCCGAAGACTTCGCTGTATGTGAATTCGTTGACTCTTCCAAATTGGAATTGCAACGCATCGTGCGTCAGGGCTTGGACATGCTTCGCAAGGAAATGTGCTAAATAATTAAAAACTAAGAATTAAAAGTTAATGAAAGCGTTAAGAAATTATCTCGACAAGATAAAGCCGAACTTTGAGGAGGGCGTCAAACTCCACGCGTTTCGTTCGGTGTTCGACGGTTTCGAAACATTCTTGTTCGTACCCAACAGCACTTCGAAAACAGGAGTTCACATTCATGATGCGATTGACAGCAAGCGTATCATGTCAATGGTGGTTATTGCGTTGATACCGGCCCTGTTGTTCGGTATGTACAACGTAGGTTACCAGCACTTCTTGGCTGTAGGCCAGGAGGCAGGTTTCTTTGAAAAGTTCATTTATGGTTTCCTGGCTGTTCTGCCTAAGATTATCGTATCATACGTAGTCGGTCTGGGAATCGAATTTGTGGTGGCACAATGGAAGAACGAAGAAATTCAGGAAGGTTTCCTGGTATCCGGTCTGTTGATCCCGATGATCGTTCCTGTGGAATGTCCGTTGTGGATTCTGGCTGTCGCTACAGCATTCTCTGTTATCTTCGCTAAGGAAGTATTCGGCGGTACAGGTATGAATATCTTCAACCCTGCATTGATTACCCGTGCTTTCTTGTTCTTCGCTTATCCTACCAAAATGTCCGGTGATGCCGTTTGGGTAAGCACTGACAGCATTTTCGGTATCGGTGGCGGACAGGTAGTGGACGGTTTTACCGGCGCTACGATGTTGGGACAGGCTGCTACAGCCGCTCCGGGTGCAAGCGAACTGATTAATGTGAACGGTACTCCCGCTACCATGTGGGATATGGTTGTAGGTTTGATTCCGGGTTCTATCGGTGAAACCAGCGTTATCGCTATCGCACTGGGTGCCATCATCCTGTTGTGGACAGGCGTGGCAAGTTGGAAGACCATGTTCTCTGTCTTTGCCGGTGGTATCGTGATGGGATTGATCTTCAATGTATTCGGCTCTACAGATAACATGATGGCTCAGTTGCCTTGGTACGAACACATCGTATTGGGCGGTTTCTGCTTCGGCGCCGTGTTCATGGCTACCGACCCTGTGACTTCCGCACGTACGGAAAAGGGTAAGTTCATCTACGGCTTCCTGATCGGTGTGATGGCTATCGTTATCCGTGTGTTGAATCCGGGTTATCCCGAAGGTATGATGCTTGCCATCCTGCTGATGAACATCTTCGCTCCGCTGATTGACTACTGTATCGTACAGAAGAACATCACAGCCCGCGAAAACAGATTAAAATCAACTAACAACTAAAATATCGGACATTATGAATACTAATAGTAATAGTTATACTATCATCTATGCTTCGATAATGGTTGTTATCGTAGCATTCCTGTTGGCATTCGTGTCTTCTTCTCTGAAAGAAAAACAGTACCAGAATGTAGAACAGGACACAAAGAAACAAATTCTGGCAGCTTTGAACGTTTATGACGTAAAAGATGTGAATGCAGAATATGATAAATATGTGAAAGAAGACGATTTGATGCAGGCAGACGGTTCTTTGGTAAAGAACGATGCTGCTTTCCAGACTTCTTATAAAGGTGAAATCGCTAACGGACGTCTTCATGTATTCGTTTGCGACGTGGATGGTCAGACCAAATATGTGCTGCCTATTTATGGTGCCGGTCTTTGGGGACCTATCTGGGGATACATCGCATTGAATGATGACAAAGACACTGTATATGGCGTTTACTTCTCTCATCAAGGAGAAACTCCGGGTCTGGGTGCAGAAATCACCACTACTAAGTTCCAGGATCAGTTCTTGGGCAAACATGTAATGGAAAACGGTACTGTAGCTTTGGGTGTTGAAAAACACGGCAAGGTGGCAAAACCCGATTATCAGGTAGACGGTATCTCAGGTGGTACTATCACTTCTAAGGGTGTAGATGCGATGATTAAGGATTGCCTGAGCATGTACAATTCATTTTTAACTAATAAATAAGAGGAGGGTAAATAGAATATGAGCGCATTATTTTCTAAAAAGAATAGAGAAGTTCTTTTAACTCCGCTGGGTTTGAATAACCCTGTCACCGTACAGGTGCTCGGTATCTGTTCTGCACTGGCTGTAACGGCTCAGCTGGAACCGGCTATCGTGATGGGTCTTTCCGTAACCATTATTACAGCCTTCTCGAACTTCGTTATCTCCTTGTTGCGTAACACCATTCCCAACCGTATCCGTATCATCGTCCAGTTGGTGGTTGTTGCCGCATTGGTAACTATCGTTAGTGAAATTTTGAAAGCGTTCGCATACGATGTAAGTGTGCAGCTTTCTGTATATGTAGGTTTGATTATTACAAACTGTATCCTGATGGGACGTCTGGAAGCGTTTGCTATGATGAACGGTCCTTGGGAATCATTCCTGGATGGTATCGGTAACGGATTGGGTTATGCCAAAATCCTGATTATCGTGGCATTCTTCCGTGAACTGCTGGGAGCCGGTACATTGTTTGGCTTCCAGGTTATCCCGCAGGCTGTTTATGACTTGGGCTACCTGAACAACGGCTTGATGCTGATGCCTCCTATGGCGTTGATTATCTGTGCTTGTATCATTTGGTACCAACGTGCAAAACACAAAGAATTGCAGGAAAGTAATAATTAATCCCCGTTATAAAACGAAAAGAATATGGAATATTTAAGTTTGTTTGTAAAGTCCATCTTTGTGGACAATATGATTTTCGCATACTTCCTGGGGATGTGTTCTTACCTGGCAGTATCGAAGAACGTAAAGACAGCCGTAGGTCTGGGTGCAGCCGTTACTTTCGTGTTGATTGTAACTCTGCCGGTGAACTATTTGCTGGAAAATTACGTACTGGCACCTAATGCGCTGATTGATGGAGTAGACCTCAGCTTCTTGAGCTTTATCCTGTTTATTGCCGTTATTGCCGGTATCGTTCAGTTGGTGGAAATGGCGGTTGAACGTTTCAGCCCGTCGCTCTATGCTTCATTGGGTATCTTCCTTCCGCTGATTGCTGTAAACTGTGCCATCATGGGTGCTTCATTGTTTATGCAGCAACGTCATTTCATCAACATTGGTGAGGCAACCACTTACGCTTTGGGCTCAGGTATCGGTTGGGCACTGGCTATTATCGGTCTGGCTGCCATCCGTGAAAAAATGGCTTACTCTGATGTTCCCGCTCCTTTGAAAGGTCTGGGTATCACTTTCATCACTGTAGGTTTGATGGCAATGGCATTTATGTGTTTCTCTGGTTTGAAAATCTAAAAGGAAAGGAATAAGACAATGGATATGAATTTAATATTAGCTAGTATTGGAGTATTCCTTGGAATTATCCTTCTGCTCGTTGTTATTTTGCTGGTAGCTAAGCAGTATCTTACTCCGAGCGGCAAAGTAAAGATAACGATCAATGGAGAGAAAGAACTGGAAGTAGAACAAGGTTCAACTTTGCTGAACACCCTGTCTGTCAATGGCATCTACCTGTCATCGGCTTGTGGTGGTAAAGGTTCTTGCGGTCAATGTAAATGCCAGGTTGTAGAAGGCGGCGGTGAGATTCTTCCTTCTGAAAAGGGACATTTCAGCCGTAAACAACAACAGGATCATTGGCGTCTGGGTTGCCAGGTGAAAGTAAAAGGTGACCTGGGCATCAAGATTGATGAATCTGTACTGGGTGTTAAGGAATGGGAATGCGAAGTAATCAGCAACAAGAACGTTGCCACTTTCATCAAAGAGTTTATTGTGGCTTTGCCGAAAGGTGAACACATGGACTTCGTTCCGGGTTCATACGCTCAGATTAAGATTCCTAAATTTGAAATGGACTACAACAAGGATATCGATAAAGACCTTATCGGTCCGGAGTATCTGCCCGCATGGGAAAAATTCGGTCTGTTCGGCTTGAAATGTAAGAATACGGAAGAAACCATCCGTGCTTACTCTATGGCCAACTATCCTGCCGAGGGTGACCGTATCATGCTGACAGTGCGTATCGCTACTCCTCCGTTCAAACCGAAAGATCAGGGTCCCGGCTTTATGGATGTGAATCCGGGTATCGCTTCATCTTACATTTTCACGCTGAAACCGGGTGACAAGGTAACGATGAGTGGTCCTTACGGAGACTTCCACCCGATCTTCGATTCTAAGAAGGAAATGATTTGGGTAGGTGGTGGTGCCGGTATGGCTCCGTTGCGTGCACAGATTATGCACATGACCAAGACACTGCACACTACCGACCGTGAACTTCACTATTTCTATGGTGCGCGTGCATTGAACGAAGTATTCTATCTGCAAGATTTCCAACAATTGGAAAAAGACTTCCCGAACTTCCACTTCCATCTGGCTTTGGACCGTCCGGATCCCGCAGCCGATGCAGCAGGCGTGAAGTATACCGCAGGTTTCGTTCACAATGTGATGTATGAAACTTATCTGAAGGATCATGAAGCTCCCGAAGATATTGAATACTACATGTGTGGCCCCGGCCCGATGTCTAATGCAGTCGTTAAGATGCTGGATAGTCTGGGTGTTGAGCCTTCTTCTATCATGTACGACAACTTCGGAGGATAATATCAGGATCTCCTTTTATTAATAATGAAAATAAGCCCGGTAAAAGTGAACTTTTATCGGGCTTTTTCTTTACTTTTGTATAAAACGAAAATGAATATGATAGAGAACATACTAGCCAATTTGAAAATTGAGCGGCTGAACCCGATGCAAGAGGCGTCCATCAATGCTTGGAAAGAGGGAAAAGACCTAATATTATTGTCTCCTACGGGATCCGGCAAGACGTTAGCTTATCTGTTGCCTTTGGTGCAGAGTTTGAAGCCTGGTATAACAGGCGTACAGGCTATAGTGCTGGTTCCTTCCCGGGAACTGGCTTTACAAATAGACCAGGTATTTAAATCCATGAACACACCCTTCAAGGCTGTAAGTTGTTATGGAGGACGACCGGCCATGGAAGAGCACCGTACCATCAAAGGGGTGCAGCCATCAGTCATCATCGGTACTCCGGGCCGTATGAATGATCATCTTTCCAAACAGAATTTTGTTGCAGATACGGTCACAACTCTGGTAATCGTCGACTGCTATAGGACAGTTGCCCTACTTGCAACGCCGTTTTTTGTTGTCGGCTACCTATGCGGAAGAGATTCCGCAGTTTACGGGGCTGGACAAGACCATTAAATTGAATTTTTTAAATCCGGAAGAGCAGCTTACCCACCGTCTGCATTTATATAAGGTACTGTCTCCGGAAAAAGACAAACTTGAAACCTTATATAAATTGCTTTGTACCTTGGGAAGCCAATCGACATTGGTTTTCTGTAATCACCGTGAAAGTGTGGAACGGGTAGGGAAGTATCTTCAATCCCAGAAGTTTCAATGTGGCATTTTTCATGGCGGCATGGAACAGGATGACCGCGAACGCTCCCTATATAAATTCCGCAACGGAAGTTGCCATGTGCTTATTTCTACCGATCTGGCCGCTCGCGGACTGGATATCCCCGAAATAGAGAATGTAGTACATTATCATCTGCCTGCCAATGAAGACGGATACATTCACCGCAACGGACGTACCGCCCGCTGGGAAGCCGAAGGTAATTCTTATGTTATCCTTCATGCCGAAGAAACAGTGCCCGCATATATAACCGATGAGCCGGAGGAGTTCATTTTACCCGAAGTCACCCCCAAACCTTCTTTACCCGAATATGTGACATTATATATAGGAAAAGGCAAGAAAGATAAAATCAATAAGATAGATATTGTGGGATTTCTCTTTAAAAAAGGAAACCTTAATAAAGACGAAATAGGACGGATTGATGTAAAAGACCACTATTCTTTTGCAGCCGTATCTCGCAAAAAGATAAAACAAACTTTGAATTTAATACGAAATGAGAAGATAAAGGGCATAAAAACACTTATTGAAGAAGCTAAATAATGACAATTTGTCAATTCTCGAAATAAAATGATTAAAGAATAATTCAAAAAGATATTTTTTTTATGCTTTAGATCATTGTTTACTAGGGATGTAGTTACAAAATGAAAGCATAAAAAATCAGATTTAACTAATTTGAAAGAAAATTATGCGGAAATTCGTAAATTTATTAGCGATTTTTTTGGAAAACTGAAAATAATGTGTAATTTCGCCCAATGTAAGATATAAACAAATTGTATAACCAAAACAAACGTCAAATGAAAAAGCATAATTTCAATGCGGGACCATCTATCTTGCCTCGCGAGGTAATTGAGAAGACAGCACAAGCCGTTCTTGATTTTAATGGGTCAGGCCTTTCCATCATGGAAATCAGTCACCGTGCTAAAGATTTTCAGCCTGTAGTAGACGAAGCTGTTGCTTTGTTTAAGGAACTGTTGAACATCCCGGAAGGGTACTCGGTACTATTCTTGGGAGGTGGAGCCAGCTTGGAATTCTGTATGATACCTTTCAACTTCCTCGAAAAAAAAGCTGCTTACCTGAACACAGGCGTATGGGCTAAGAAAGCGATGAAAGAAGCCAAGGCTTTCGGCGAGGTAGTAGAAGTGGCATCTTCCGCTGAAGCGACCTATACCTATATTCCCAAAGATTATACGGTTCCCGCCGATGCAGATTATTTCCACGTCACAACGAATAACACAATCTATGGAACAGAACTTCATGAAGATCTGGATTCTCCGGTTCCTATGATTGCTGATATGTCATCTGATATTTTCTCTCGTCCTATCGACGTTTCTAAATATATTTGTATCTATGGCGGTGCGCAGAAGAATTTGGCTCCGGCCGGTGTCACTTTCGTTATTGTAAAGAACGATGCTGTGGGCAAGGTATCACGCTATATTCCTACTATGCTGAATTATCAGACTCACATTGACGGCGGCTCTATGTTCAACACACCTCCTGTACTTCCTATTTATGCCGCTTTGCAGACTTTACGCTGGATAAAAGCCAACGGTGGTGTAGCAGAAATGCAGAAACGTGCTAAAGAGAAGGCAGACATGCTGTATGCTGAAATAGACCGTAACAAAATGTTCCGTGGCACAGTAACGGATAAAGCCGACCGCTCTTATATGAACATTTGCTTTGTAATGAATGACGAATACAAAGACCTGGAAGCCGATTTCTTGAAATTTGCCACAGAAAAAGGTATGGTGGGTATTAAGGGACACCGTTCTGTAGGCGGTTTCCGTGCATCTTGCTACAACGCTATGCCGAAGGAAAGCGTTCAGGCTTTGATTGACTGCATGCAGGAATTTGAGAAACTTCATTAATAATTATGTTCACCACAGATTATACGAATTGCACAGATAGGAACAATAAATGGAATCTGTGATAATCCGTGATAATCTGTGGTGAACCTTTTTAATACAATAAGACCATGAAAGTATTAGTAGCAACAGACAAGCCGTTTGCAAAAGTTGCAGTAGACGGTATCCGTAAAGAAATAGAAGCAGCAGGTTATGAACTGGTATTGCTGGAAAAATATGGTGAAAAAGCTAAACTACTGGAAGCTGTAAAGGACGTTAACGCAATCATTATCCGCAGTGATATTATTGATGCCGAAGTATTGGATGCGGCAAAAGAACTGAAAATCGTAGTACGTGCAGGAGCAGGTTATGATAACGTGGATTTGGCGGCTGCTACGGCACACAATGTGTGTGTTATGAATACTCCGGGACAGAACTCCAATGCAGTAGCCGAACTGGCTTTTGGCATGATGGTGATGGCTGTCCGCAATTTCTATAACGGGACTTCGGGTACTGAACTGATGGGCAAGAAGTTAGGTATCCATGCATACGGCAATGTAGGTCGCAATGTGGCTCGTATCGCTAAAGGTTTAGGCATGGATATTTATGCTTTTGACGCTTTCTGCCCGAAAGAAGTGATCGAAAAAGATGGTGTGAAAGCTGTTTCTTCTGCTGAGGAACTGTATGCTGCTTGTAATATAGTGTCCCTGCATATTCCTGCTACGGCTGAAACTAAAAATTCCATCAACTATGAATTGGTCAACAAGATGCCTAAAGGAGGAGTATTGGTAAATACTGCCCGTAAGGAAGTGATCAATGAAGCGGAATTAATCAGACTGATGGAAGAACGCACCGACTTAAAGTATGTTACTGATATCATGCCAGTTGCCCATGCAGAGTTCTCGGAAAAATTTGCCGGCCGTTATTTCGCTACACCGAAAAAGATGGGGGCCCAGACGGCTGAAGCAAATATCAACGCAGGTATCGCTGCTGCCAGACAAATAGTAGGCTTCCTGAAAGATGGTTGTGAAAAATTCAGAGTAAATAAATAAGTAATCCAATAACCGCAGGGGCGGATTGAATCCGACCGGATGCATATAGCTTATGTTTTCGGTCGAATGCAATTCGCCCCTGCAAGTAAAATCTAATACCTTTATTTTATGGCAATAATAAAACCCTTCAAAGGCATCCGCCCTCCGAAAGAATTGGTAGAACAAGTAGCTTCACGTCCATACGACGTACTGAATTCTGAAGAAGCACGCGAGGAAGCGAAAGGTAATGAAAAGTCACTTTATCATATTATAAAACCGGAAATTGATTTCCCTGCCGGAACAGACGAACATGATCCTAAAGTATATGAGAAGGCTGCCGAAAAATTCCAGATGTTTCAGGACAAGGGCTTTTTGGTGCAAGATGAATAAGAAAATTATTATGTATATGCACAAACCATGAATGGCAAGACCCAATATGGACTGGTGGTAGGAGCGTATGTTCCCGATTATATGAACGGGGTCATCAAAAAACATGAACTGACCCGTCGTGACAAGGAAGAAGACCGCATGAAACATGTCCGCGTAAATAATGCCAATATAGAACCGGTATTCTTTGCTTACCCGGATAATGCGGAATTGGATGCTATCGTTAAGAAATATACTTCACAACGGCCGGAATATGATTTTATCGCTCCGGGTGACGGCTTCGGACATTCATTTTGGGTGATCGACAAAGAAGAAGATATAAAAGCTATCACAAAAGCTTTCGAAGCCATGCCGGCTCTTTATATTGCCGATGGTCATCATCGCTCGGCTGCCGCAGCCCTGGTAGTCGCCGAAAAAGCGCAGCAAAATGCAAACCATCAGGGAAATGAGGAGTACAATTACTTTATGGCTGTATGTTTCCCGGCCAACCAGCTGACTATTATTGATTACAACCGTGTTGTAAAAGACTTGAACGGGCTGTCTCCGGAACAATTCCTGACCGCTGTCAGCAAGAATTTTGTGGTAGAAGAGAAAGGAACTGAGGTCTATAGACCACAGGCTCTTCACAATTTCTCTCTCTATCTGGACGGTAAATGGTACAGCTTGACAGCAAAACCGGGCACATACGATGACAATGATCCTATCGGAGTATTGGACGTGACTATTTCTTCCAACTTGATATTGGATGAAATATTGGGAATCAAGGATCTTCGTTCCGACAAACGGATTGACTTTGTAGGTGGTATCCGTGGCCTGGAGGAATTAAAGAAGCGTGTGGACAGCGGTGAAATGAAAGTGGCTTTGGCCCTTTACCCTGTTTCTATGAAACAATTAATGGATATTGCCGATACCGGCAATATCATGCCGCCCAAAACAACTTGGTTTGAACCGAAACTTCGTTCGGGATTGGTTATTCATAAACTGAGCTGATCCATAGTGGAACACGGACAGAAAGAACAAACCTGCATTTCCTTTTCTGTCCGTGTCCGTTCAATCATTTCATATAATTTTTCAGCTGCTACAGGTGATATAAATTCTTTTATATTTGTTGATTAGGTATAATTAAAATAAATAGATGTCAGAGTGAAAGAATAAAGCATTTTTCCTTTGTTTATTGCTGACAAATATCTAATTTCGCGCCGATTTTAAAGCGTGTAATAAAAACGATGACTAACAACAAGACTAAAGGATTTCTCCTTGGGGCAATCGCAGCAGCCAGCTACGGCATGAACCCACTGTTCACCCTTCCTCTTTATAGTGCAGGAATGAGCGTAGACTCGGTATTATTTTATCGCTATGCACTGGCTATAGTTGTACTAGGTATCATGATGAAGATGCAAAAGCAATCTTTTGCCATTAAGAAAGCGGATGTGCTGCCACTTTGCATCATGGGACTGCTGTTCTCTTTCTCTTCCCTGTTTCTCTTTATGAGTTATAACTACAAGGATGCCGGTAAAGAGAAACAGGGAAGAGAAAGAGAACAGCAG
>ENA-ORIT01000246-ORIT01000246.1-human-gut-metagenome-genome-assembly--contig:-NODE-246-length-15804-cov-6.58677_pt1 | contig 15804 bp, 15 predicted proteins | sample MGYA00243032_ERZ508750 | MGnify/ENA primary metagenome ERZ508750 (study PRJEB26277, sample SAMN04329802) | human gut metagenome | biome: human-associated habitat | host: Homo sapiens | place: USA... | reverse complement strand
CGGAGTTCCGCGGCACGACCGACCAATACCTGAATCGGAGCATCGACTACGAACGCCGCCCGCCCGACGCGCTGCACACCGGGGAGATCGACCGGGCACTCGCCGCAGGCAACCGCTATGCGGCCCGGGTGCTGATCTGGTCAAAGGCGGGGGATGTACGCCATAGGGCATTGATGGCGAGGTATATTGCCACAGGCGAGACCGGGCATGAAGCCGGCTACCGGATATGCCCCGTCTGCGGGAATATCTATGCAGCGGAATATTGCGACCCGTTCTGTCCGCAATGCCTGACCGACGGCCGGGAGTTCGTCCGCATCGGAGAGTGATACAGGCACTTATACGGTCGGCAGCGAGTTGCACATGGGGGGGGCATGCCGCGCCGCCCGACCGCAGCCGACGGAACCGGGGGAATGGAATCGGGGAGTGGAGGCGGGGGATGGCACCGGAGGATGGAGCCGGAGGATGGAGCCGGAGGCCGGAACCGCAAATGACACCGGGGCGTGGCGGAACCGCAGCACAGCCACGAAAGGAGGGGCTGCCGCCACTTTACGGAAGCACCGGAAGCCGGGCGGCGGATGCCCGGAGGTAAGATTCGAACCGGTCGTCGAACCTGAACTGCCCGATGCCGATCAACGGCTTGGTCTTGCCGTGGAAATCGCTTCCGCACGTCATAAGCGCACCGCGCCGCTGAACCAGCGGGGCGAAATAGCCGATCTGCGTTGTATCGTGGTAGTTGTTGAAGACCTCCAGCCCCTCAGCCCCGAAGTCGAGCAATCTCTCGGCCACACGTTCCCTGCCACGGAAATTAAGCCCGGGATGTGCCACCACAGGCACGCCGCCGTTGTCCCGGATCAGGGCGACGGCATCCCGGTAATCCATGAAATCGACGGGCACGAACGCAGGCCGCCCCTGCGCCCCGTAATCCAGGTAAAAGTTGATGTAGGGCATATCGCCCCGCGCTCCGCCTTCGCGGTAGGGAGCCAGCAACGGCGTGTCGTACGCCGCATCCGACAGCATCACTTCGGCGACCAGTTCCAGCGTGGGCAGCTTCCCGCCCGCAGCCGCAAGCACCGCCGCGCCGTCGACCGCAAACCCCAGCTTGCGGAGCCGGTGCACCGTCTCCCCGAATGCCTCCGTGACCTTCGCCGCAACGTCCTCCTCCAACGACGCGAAATCCCGGGAACGCCAGTCGATGCCGTATCCCAGCAGGTGCAGGTCGGTGCCTTCGAAATTGCAATCGACCTCGATGCCGGGCACAAACCCCAGCCCTGCCTTCGACGCGCCCCCGGCGGCTTCGTCCAGCCCCCGCACGCAATTGTGATCCGTCAGCGAGAATGTCGTCGTTCCCGAAGCCGCACATCGCTGCGCAATGCAAGCAGCCGGGATTTCGCCGTCGCTGCTGTATGCGGAGTGGATGTGCAAATCCATACCGATCCTGTTTTCCATCTCATTCCGGAAGCCCGTTTATGGCCTCCCCGTGCGCAAAGGTAGGAAATAAAGCGGCGGCGAAAAAAAATCCGCCCCGGAAAAACAGGCTTCCGGGGCGAAAAGATATCGGGCATGAAACGGCGGCTACTCCTCGTCCACCTCTTTCATATTATGGTATACGTTGGTCACGTCGTCGTCCTCTTCGAGCTTCTCGACGAGTTTCTCGATCGACTCGCGCCCTTCGGCATCGAGCTCCTTGGTGTCGGTCGGCAGGTAGACCGACTCGCCCGACACGATTTCGTAGCCCTTGTCGTCGAGCCACTTCTGGATCGCCCCGAAGGATTCGTAAGGAGCGTATACCGTCACACCGTCCTCCTCGGGATAGAACTCGTCGACACCCAGGTCGATCATTTCGAGCTCCAGCTCCTCCATGTCGGCGCCTTCGGCCGCATGGAACTTGAAGACGCATTTATGGTCGAACATGAAAGCCACGCTGCCGCTGTTGCCCAGCGTACCGCCGCACTTGTTGAAATACATGCGGACGTTGGCTACCGTGCGGTTGGTATTGTCGGTCGCAGTCTCCACGAGGAAGGCGATGCCGTGCGAGCCGTAGCCTTCGTAGATCACCTCCTTGTAATCGGCGGCATCCTTCTCGGTGGCACGCTTGATGGCACGCTCGACGTTCTCCTTGGGCATGTTCTCGGCCTTGGCGTTCTGCATCAGGATACGCAGGCGGGTATTGCCCGAAGGGTCGGGGCCCCCGGCCTTGACGGCGATCTCGATTTCCTTCCCGATCATGGTAAACACGCGGGCCATGTGTCCCCAGCGCGTCAGTTTACGAGCATTGCGATACTCAAATGCTCTTTCCATATGATTTTTTCGTTATTATTTTATTCGTGGTGCATAGGTATAAAATTAAGCATTAAAAAATAAGAATTATAGATAAAATTTATATATACGCGGGGCGTATGCGGATTTCACGATAATTGTGTAATTTTGCAGCGTACAAAATTTGGGAACCATGGAAATCAAGAGCCGATTCGACCATTTCAACATCAACGTCACCGACCTCGCGAAGAGCCTGGAGTTTTACGGCAAGGCCCTGGGGCTGAAAGAGACCGGCCGCAAGGAGGCTGCCGACGGGAGTTTCGTACTGGCCTATCTGGGCGACGGGCAGACGGGATTCCGACTCGAACTGACCTGGCTGCGCGACCACACCGGGGCCTACGAACTGGGTGAGAACGAGAGCCACCTGTGCATGCGCGTGGCGGGCGACTACGACGCCGTGCGCGAATACCACCGTGCGCTGGGCTGCATCTGCTACGAAAACCACGAGATGGGGCTCTACTTCATCAACGACCCCGACGACTACTGGATCGAAATACTGCCCGCAAAATAACCGACATGCAGAACAACAACGAATTGCAGCGCGAGGCCGACGAGGCTGTCCGCGTGCTGAAAGAGGGCGGCATCATCCTCTACCCGACCGATACGGTCTGGGGACTGGGCTGCGACGCGACCAACGCCGAGGCCGTGGAACGCATCTACAAACTCAAGCGGAGCGAAAACAAGAAGTCGATGCTCGTGCTGTGCGCCTCGGCCGACATGGTCGTGCGCTACGTCAACCGGGCACCGGGCATCGCCTTCGAGGTGATGGAACTGGCGACCAGCCCCCTGACGGCGATCCTCCCGGGTGCCGTGGGCGTTGCCGGGAACCTGATCCCCGAGGAAGGGACACTGGGCGTGCGCATCCCCGACCACGCCTTCTGCCAGCGGATGCTCCGCGGGCTGGGCAGGCCGATCGTTTCGACCTCGGCCAACATTTCGGGCGAAGCGACGCCCGCAGGGCGCGCCGGGGTGTCGCGCGAGGTGGTCGACGGTGTCGATTTCGTCGTCAACCCCCGTTTCGAAGGCAAGCCCACGAAAAAGGCTTCGGCGATCATCGCCTTCGGCGAGGGCGGCGAAGTGAAAATCATCCGCGAATAACGACAAATGGCAAAGGTACTCGAAACAGAGATCCAGAAACGGTTTTCGGACGTAGACCCGTTCCAGCACGTCAACAACGTCTCGCAGCAGATGTATTTCGACGTGGGGAAGATGGAATACTACGAGCAGGTGCTCGGCGACGAAGTGCTGCTGGGCGACCTGCGCATCATCACCGTTTCGACGTCGACCTCCTACATGGGGCAGATCCGCCTCCACGACCGGGTGCGCGTCACCACGCCCTGCGAGAAGATCGGCAACAAAAGCCTCACGCTGTTCCAGCAGCTCGTCGTCGACGGCCGGGTGCGCAGCGAGAGCCGTTCGGTGATGGTCGCCTTCGACTTCGCCAGGCAGTTGAGCATGCCCGTGCCCGAGGCATGGCGCACGAGGCTGCTCGCGGACTAAGTGCGCAGCCGCCCGTCGTGCCCCACGGGCGGGAGTCCGTGGCGGACATAGTATTTATACCCGATCACCACCAGGACGACCCCCGCGAAGATGAAGGCCAGCGCCACGATATTGGCGGCATCGAACACCGCCTGCCCGCGGACGAGGGCCAGGATGCCGGCGATGACGGGCTGGATATAGCGGTACAGGGCCGTATGCACCGAAGTCAGTTTCTCGGTGCCCCGGTAAAGCAGGTACATCGGCAACACCGTCCCCAGGATCAGGATGTAGGCCAGTTCGGCCTGTGCCTGCAACGGCAGGCGCAGGAATTGCGTATGGTCGATGTATTTCCAGAAGAACGGCGCCGTCACGGCCAGCCCGACGATGTAATACCATCCCATCACGACCAGCGTTCCCAGCCGTTCGAGCTGAGGCTTGATAATGACCGTATTGATGGCGATCGCCACCACCGCGACGAGCACCAGCGCATTGCCGTAGGCGCGGCTGCCGTGCGTGAGCACGAAGCCGTGGTCGAAGAGCAGCACCGCAGCCCCCGCCAGCGCGCAGAAGACGCCCACGACCCGCGACCTGATATATTTGCGCGGGGGCAGGATGTGATCCATGATCAGCGTCACGGCCGGGCCGAGCGGCGAAATGATCGAGGCGTCAATGGGCGAGGTGTAAGAGGATCCCCAGAGCAGCATGTACATCCAACCGTAGACAATCAGCATGGTGACGACCAGGATGTTGCCCGCGTCGCGCCACCGGATGCGGAAAGACTGCTTCGAAAAAAGGGCGAACGGGATGAAGAAAATCGCGCCCGAAAGCACCTGCAACATGAATATCTGCTGGAAATCGAGATAATTGCGCGTGAGCGAGACATAGAATGAAAAGTTCGCCCCGAAAAAGATGTTGGCAAATACCAGGTCGAGATTATAGCGCGTTTTACTCACAAAGATCCATCCGGGCAATTATTACACCAAATTTTACCTATATTTGCCGCGTCAATCCCGCAAACGTATGGACGGAAAACTGAAAGGGCATGCGGCCCTTTGGGTCGCGAATATCATCTGGGGCCTCAACGCACCGATCGGCAAAAGCGTACTCTGGTCGGAAACGCACCCGCAGGGAGTCAGCCCGTTCGCACTGAGCGTATACCGTATGCTGGGCGCCTGCCTGTTGTTCTGGACGGTATCGCTCTTCCTGCCCAGGGAGAAAGTCGCCCCGCGCGACATCGTGCTGCTGCTGTTCGCCTCGGTGTTCGGCATCCAGCTCAACCAGATGCTTTTCCTCTGGGGCCTTTCGCTCACCTCGCCCATCGACACCTCGATCATCGCCACCATCGTCCCCGTACTCACCATGGTGCTGGCGACGCTGTTCCTGCGCGAGCCGATCACCTGGCTCAAGGCGGGCGGCGTACTGCTCGGCTGCGGCGGGGCGCTGCTGCTGATCCTCGTCAGCAGGCACGGCACGGGCGGCACGTCGAGCGTGGCGGGCGACGTACTGTGCGTCATCAGCGCTGACAGCTATGCCACCTACCTCACGGCATTCCGCATCGTGATCGGCAAGTATTCCCCCGTGACAACGAGGAAATGGATGTTCCTCTTCGCCGCCGTCGCCGCCGTGGCGATCTACTACCGGCCGCTCGCAGAGGTGGACTACGCCGCACTCGCACCCCGCACCTGGGCCGGCATCGGCTATGTGGTGGTCTGCTCGACCTTTCTCTCCTATTTCATGGTGCCGGTCGGACAGCGTTACCTGCGCCCGACCGTCGTGTCGATGTACAACTACGTGCAGCCCCTGGTGGCGGTGCTGTTCACCGTCGCCGTCGGGCTCGACACCTTCGGCTTTACGAAAGGCGTCGCAGCCCTGTGCGTCTTCGCCGGGGTATGGCTGGTTACCAAGTCGAAATCGCGGGCACAACTGGATGCGGAGAGGGCCGCGGCGGAACAGGCTCCGGAAAATCGGCCCCGGGCATAAAAAACCGACTGCCGAAAATACTAAATTACTGATTGTTCCCGTTTTGCAGGAAACCGACCTCTCACTGACATGAAATCCCTCCTGCTCCTCGCCGCAACGATCTGTTGTGCATGCTGCTCTTGCGTGCAGCCCAAACACTACCCCGACTATTCGGTCTCTTCGGGCTTCGCACTCGACTCCCTCGACGCCCGGGATCCGCAGGTCATCGAAAACCTCGGTGTCACCTGCCGTGTATGGGGTTACGTCAAGTACCACCATCCCGTTTTCGCCGATTCGACCCTCAATGTCGATTACGAGCTTTTCGGACTCTTGCCGCAAGTCGCCAAAGCCACCCCGGCCAAACGCAACAAAGTCCTTTCCGAATGGGTAAAGGGGCTCGGACGGTTCAGCACCGACAAGGCGGAATACGACGAAGCCCTGAAAACAGTGAAATGCACCCGGACAGCCGACCTGCTCTGGATGGACGACACGGCACGGTTAGGCAACGTCCTCCCGCGCCTCCTGCGGGAATTGCGCTACGCCAAACGCGAAGCAAACCGCTACACGGATTTTACAGCAAACGCAGGAAATTTCGTAATGCGAAACGAAAGCACTGCCGGGTCGTCCGATGACTGCGGTTACCGGATGCTGTTCCTGTTCCGCTTCTGGAACGTCATCGAATATTTCTCCCCCAACCGGAACCTTACCGACACCCCGTGGGACGAAATCCCGGAAAAATACATTCCGCTTTTCATACCCGGGCAAACACCCGGCAACCCGAACCAAGCCATGCTCCTGCGGGAGCTGTGCGATTCGCATTCAGCCTCGGTCAGATACAATATGTTTGGTTACAACACCGTTCCGGCGGAGGTGCGCAACGCCGATGACCGGGTCTTCGTAATCGCCGACGGCCCGCTGCGCAAGGGCGACGAAATCCTCTCGATCGACGGCCGCGGATGGAAAAGCACGCACGACGGGCTTGCCCGTTTCGAAGCCGCATCCAACGCCGAGAACCGCAACTACATGACCGCCATGTGTATGGTCTGTTCCCACCGGGATACGGCCGCCGTGGAGCTGGTGCGCGACGGCCGGCGTATGACGGAACGAATTGCGACGCGCAGTGTCATGAATTGGAGCCCCTACATCACGGAGCGCATGCTCGACACCGCCAACATACGCCTGCTCGCCGACGGCATAGGTTACATGACGGGAGTTAACTACACCAAAGCGGACGGCGCCCGGATTATGGAAAAATTCCGGGATACGAAGGCCCTGATCGTCGATCTGCGCTGCTATCCCCGCGAGTTCATGATCTTCGACTTCATCGGCCGCTACTTCATGCCCCGTACGTCGCCGCACGTCATCTGGCTTGCGCCGACCGGCGCACTGCCCGGAGTATTCCATGAGTTGCAGGACTCCCTCTTCGTAAACCCGGACAATCCCGCCGTCGCGGAGAATCCCGATTACTACAAAGGGCGCGTCATCGTGCTGGTAGACTCATCGACCCAAAGCCAGGCGGAATATACTGCCATGGCATTCCAGGCCACACCGCGCTGCACGGTCGTCGGCACGCAAACGGCAGGCGCCGACGGCAACATTTCGGCACTCGTAATGCCCGGGGGCGATTTCGGATATTTCTCCGGGCTGGGCGTCCTCTATCCCGACGGCACGAACACCCAGCGCGCAGGCGTTCGGATCGACGTCCCGGTTTATGCCACAGTCCCGGGCTTACAGGCCGGACGCGACGAAATCCTGGAAAAAGCCCTCGAAATAATCGCCACCGGGGCTTACGACCCGGCAGCCAAAATATAATCCGGCGAATAAAAAAGGCCGAGCGGAAAACTCGACCTTTTTTATTTTAATACAACGACGGGGCGGCAGCGTTCCTACGGGTTCCGGGCCGCGGCTTTGGTCAATCCCTTTTCCGCGGCCAGCCGCTCCATCAGGGCATAGGCCGCGTCGTAGTCGTTGGGAATCTCCCCGTCGAGGATTGCGTTCTTGATGACCTCCTTGATGTCGCCGATCGCACGGCACGGCCCGATGCCGTAGGTCTGCATGATGACCTCGCCCGTGATCGGAGGCTGGAAGTTGCGGATACGGTCACGCTCCTCGAGGTCTTTCATCTTGCGGCGTACCAGGCCGAAATTGGCCAGGTAGCGCTTCACCTTGGCGTCGATGCCCGACGTGATGTCGGCCTCGCACAGGGTCATCAGCTTTTCCACATCGTCCCCGGCTTCGAACAGCAGCCTGCGCACGGCCGAGTCGGTGACCATATCCTCCGAAAGGATGATCGGCCGCAGGTGCAGGAAAACCATCTTCTGCACGAATTTCATATGCTCGTTCAGGGGCAGTTTCAACTGCCGGAAAATACCGGGCACCATCTTCGATCCCACGACCTCGTGTCCGTGGAACGTCCAGCCGGCCTTCGGGTCGTAGGCCTTGGTCAGCGGCTTGGCGATGTCGTGCAGCACGGCGGCCCAGCGCAGCCACAGGTCGTCGCTGTGCCGGGCGACGTTGTCCAGCACCTTGAGCGTATGGACGAAGTTGTCCTTATGCGCATGGGCGCCGCGTTTCTCGACCCCTTTGAGGTTATGCAGCTCGGGGAATATCCGCTCCAGCAACCCGGTCGCCTCCAGCAGTTCGAAGCCGATCGAAGGGACGGGCGACAGGACGATCTTGTTGAGTTCGGCGGCAATGCGCTCCCGGGATACGATCCCGATCCGCGGCGCATTGCGGCGGATGGCATCGAAGGTCTCCTCCTCGATCGTGAAGCCCAGCTGCGAGGCGAAACGCACGGCACGCATCATGCGCAGGGGGTCGTCCGAGAAGGTGATGTCGGGGTCGCACGGCGTACGGATGATGCACTCCTCCAGGTCGTACATCCCGTCGAACGGGTCTACCAACTCGCCGAACGAATCGGCATCGAGCGACCATGCCATCGCATTGATCGTAAAGTCACGGCGGCGCTGGTCGTCTTCCAGCGTCCCGGCCTCGACCTGCGGCTTGCGCGAATCGTGCGTGTAAGACTCCTTGCGGGCGCCCACGAATTCGACCTCGATTCCCCCGGCACGGAGCATCGCCGTGCCGAAAGTCTTGAAAACGGACACTTTGGTATGCAACTCGCGCCCCAACGCTTCGGCCAGGGCGATCCCGCTCCCCACGACGACCACGTCGATGTCGGTCGAAGGGCGGCGAAGGTAGTGGTCGCGCACGTAACCGCCGACGACAAAGGCCCGCACACCCTGCTCGCCGGCGATACGCGAAATTTTCCGGAATATGGGGTTCGACAGCGGCACGCGGCTATTTCACGTATTTCTCGATGACCTCTTTCCAGGCGAGATACCCCTCGCCCATCAGGTGCAGCCCGTCGTTCGTATAGCGCTGGTCGAGCATTCCCTTCTGATCGACCAGTGCCGAATAGACGTCGATGTAGAGCACATTCTTGCGGCCTTCGCAGAGCGCTTCGATCAGTTTGTTGGCCTCGATGATCTCGGCGCCCTTTTTCCAGTGGTTCTTGGCCTTAGCCTTGGTATCCACGCCGTTCACAGGGAGGATGCTCTGTACGTAGATCTTTGTCCAGGGCGACTCCTCGGCGAAGCGGTCGAGCAGTTTCCCGATGTTGGCGGCCACCTCCTCGGGCGACACGCCGGCCGCCAGGTCGTTGGTGCCGATCATCAGGAACAGTTTCTTGGGATGGCCGTTGACGATCGGATCGAGACGGTCGAGCAGCCATCCCGAACGGTCGGCGCTGATGCCGCGGTTCTTGATATGGCGGTTGTTGAACAACTCGGCCCACTCGCAGCCGTCGGTGATGCTGTTCCCGAGAAAAACGATGTCGTTACCCCGGATCGGCAACTGTTCGAAAAGGCTGCGTTTCTGATAGTTGTATTCGTTTTGGGCGAACGATGCGACCGCGACGAACAGAGCCGCGGCAAAGAGAATGGCTTTTTTCATATCCGGCTTCTATTTTTTTAATATTTAAGTTCACGTTTATAAAGCTGCACGGTGTTTTCCAGCCCGTAGTAGAGCGCATCGCAGATCAGCGCATGGCCGATCGACACCTCGTCCGTCCACGGGATGCGGCCGACGAAGAAGCGCAGGTTTTCCAGGCTGAGGTCATGCCCGGCGTTCAGCCCCAGCCCCTGGCGACGCGCCTCTTCGGCAGCAGCCAGGTAGGGTGCCAGCGCAGCATCGGCACCCGCAGGGTACTCGCGGGCATAGGCTTCGGTATAGAGCTCCACGCGGTCGGCGCCGCAAGCCTTCGCACCGGCGACCATCGCAGGGTCGGGATCGACGAAGACCGAAACCCGGATACCCTTTTCGTGGAACCGCGCCGCGACCCCGGTCAGGAAATCCCGGTTGGTGAGCGTATCCCACCCAGCATTCGACGTAATGGCGTCATGCGCGTCGGGCACCAGGGTCACCTGGGCCGGGACGACCTCCAGCACGAGGTCGACGAAACTCGGGATGGGGTTGCCCTCGACGTTGAGTTCGGTGGTTAGCACACGCTTCAGGTCGCGCACGTCGTCGTAACGGATATGCCGGGCGTCGGGGCGCGGATGCACCGTGATGCCGTCGGCTCCGAAACGCTCGATATCGAGGGCCGCACGAACCACATCGGGCATGTTGCCGCCCCGCGAATTGCGCACCACGGCAATCTTATTGATGTTTACACTTAACTTTGTCATAAAATTCGCTATATTTGCACGTAATGACGGCACACGCCGCTGTCTCCGGCCCCAAGCGGAGCACGAACCATGCCGTCCCGATGTTGAACCCGACCGCGCCGGCCGATCCGCACGGGGGCACGAACGGCTCCCGGATGTCGTCTTGACGTGGTAAAGTTACTTATTTTTTCGAAACTCCGCCGATGAAAATCATACTTTTTTCCCGCAGGCAGCTCTCCCACACCGCAGCCGAGATATGCCAATTGTTCGACGCACTCCGTCTTTTCGGATTCGACTACGCCGTCAACGAAGAGTTCGCCCCCCTCATCGGCGAACTCACGGGCATGCAGATCCCGCCCGAAAAAGTCTACGGGCAATGCATCGGGCAGCAGCCCGCCGACAGCCTGATGGTCTGTTACGGCGGCGACGGCACGCTGCTCGAAGGCGTACACCGTCTCTGCGGCGCCCCGATCCCCATCATGGGCATCAACGCCGGGCACCTCGGGTTCCTGACCAGCGCCCCGAGCGCCGGGCTGAACCTGATCTTCGAAGAGGTCGCGGCAGGGCGCCTCACCACCGAGCCCCGCTCGATGATCGAAGCCACGGGCGACTATGCCGAGCAGCCCGACACGGAGCTGGGGCTCAACGAATTCACCGTACAGCGCCACGGCGCCGGCATGATCTCGGTCGAAACCTACGTCGACGAGCAGATGGTGGCCACCTACCACGGCGACGGCGTGATCGTCTCGACCCCCACGGGGTCGACGGCCTACTCGCTCAGCGCCGGCGGCCCCGTCGTAGCCCCGACATGCGCCTGCCTGGTGATTTCCCCCCTGGCCCCGCACAACCTCACGATGCGCCCCGTGGTCATCCCCGACTCGGCCACGATCACGCTCCGCATCGACGCCCGGCGCTCCGACGCATTCGTCACCCTCGACAGCCGCGTATACGCCATCGGACAGGAGGCGGCATTCACGATAAAACGCGCCGAACAGAAGATTTTTTTGGCCGTACCGCACAATATATCATTTTATGACACGTTACGGAATAAAATGATGTGGGGCATCGACATCCGCAGTTGAAGCCCCTGTCTCAAATCGGTGTAAAGTTGTTCAGTAAAGTAGGTAGATTTTCATTTTAATTCCCTATATTTGTGCCCTAATATGAGCGAGCAGAATCGCATACCGCAACACGTCGCCATCATCATGGACGGCAACGGCCGCTGGGCCGAGCTGCGCGGCAAGGAGCGTTACGAAGGCCATGTTGCAGGTGTGGAACCTGTCCGGGCATCGTTGCGCGCAGCGGCACGCTGGGGAGTCAAGTACCTGACGCTCTATGCGTTCTCGACCGAAAACTGGGGGCGTCCCGCACAGGAAGTCGACGCGCTGATGGAGCTTTTCTGCAAGAGCGTGGTCAACGAGACCCCGGAACTGATCCGCCAGGGGGTGGAGATCCGGATGATCGGTGACCGCACACGATTTTCGGAGAAGGTGCAGCGCTACCTCTGCGAGGCCGAGCAACGGACGGCCGGGGGCAAGACGCTGACGCTGATCCTTGCGCTCAACTATTCGTCGCGCAGCGAGATCACGCGCGCCGTGCAGCGCATCGCCGCACGGGTCGCAGCCGGAGAGCTCGCCCCGGAGGAGATCTCCGAGGGGACGGTCAGCGCTTCGCTCGACACGGCGCCCTACCCGAACCCCGATCTGGTCGTCCGCACCAGCGGCGAATGCAGGTTGAGCAATTTCCTGCTCTGGCAGGCATCCTATGCCGAACTTTATTTTCCGGAGGTGCTGTGGCCCGATTTCACCGAAGAGGAGTTCGACCGGGCAATGGAGGAATACGCCCGCCGCGACCGACGTTTCGGGCTGGTTAAATAGATGAAGTAAAGATTAGATTAAAATAGATGAATTATTTCGGTAAGATATTCACGGCAGCCGTGACCTTCGTGTTATGCTGCACGAATATATTCGCCCAGGAACAGAATCCTGCAGACACCGCGGCCTCGTCGAAGCCCGCATTCCCGGAAAACGCCCCCATGATGCGGCAGGATGACCCCCAGAAGCTCTACTACATCCGCGACATCAATATCCACGGTGTGCAGTACCTCAATTCCGACATCCTCAAATCCTCGGCCGGACTGATCGCAGGCGACTCGATCTACCTGCCCAGCAATTTCATCGCCAATGCCATTTCGCGCCTGTGGAGCCAGCGGTTCTTCTCCGACGTGAAGATCGGTGCCCAGATCGAAGGCGACAGCCTCGACCTGGAGGTTTTCCTCAAGGAGCGTCCCCGTGTCAACAACTGGGATTTCGAAGGCATCTCGAAGGGCAAGAAGAAAGACCTGCTGGAGAAGCTCAAACTCAAGCGGGGCAGCGAATTGTCGGATTATATCATCGACAAGAACAAAAAACTCATCAAGGCCTACTGGTCGGAAAAAGCCTTCCGCAATACGGAGGTGGACGTGCGCATCACCAACGACACGCTGCGCCCGCAGATGGTGAACGTCACGTTCCTCATCGACCGCAAGAACAAGGTCAAGATCGGCAAGATCAATTTCACGGGCAACGAACAGTTCAAGGACAAACGTCTGCGCCGTACCTTCAAGAAGACCCACCAGAAGAGCATCAACATTTTCCGCGGGGCGAAGCTCAACGAAAACGATTACGAAGAGGACAAAGACCTCCTGATCGACTTCTACAACTCGCGCGGTTACCGTAACGCCACGATCGTACGCGATTCGATCTATCCGATCAACGACAAGCGGCTGGGCATCGACCTCGAAGTCTCGGAAGGCAACAAATACTACATCCGCAACGTATCGTGGGTCGGCAACTCGGTCTACGAAACCAACGACCTGCAGCAGATGTTCGGCGTGAGCAAGGGCGACACCTACGACAAAAAGTCGATGCACAAACGACTGGGCATCGGCAAGGAAACCGACCCCGAGGCGATGTCCGTCTCGTCGCTCTACCAGAACAACGGCTACCTGATGTCGCAGATCGAACCCGCCGAGACGATCATCGGCCCGGACTCGATCGACAGCGAGGTCAAGGTATTCGAGGGCAAGCAGTTCCAGATCAACGAGGTGGGCATCACGGGCAACCAGCGCGTCGACGACGAGGTCATCCGCCGCGAGCTGCGCACCTTCCCGGGCGAACTCTACGACCGCTCGCTGCTGATGCAGACCATCCGCACGCTCGGTTCGATGGGGCATTTCAACCCCGAAACGATCATGCCCGACATCAAACCGGTATCCGACCGGCTTGTCAACGTCAACTGGCCGCTCGAGGAGCAGGCATCCGACCAGTTCAACATCGCGGGCGGCTGGGGTTCCGGTACGTTCGTGGGTTCGGTCGGCATCACGCTCAACAACCTCTCGGTCAAAAATTTCTTCAAAAAAGGCGCATGGCGCCCCTACCCGATGGGACAGAATCAGCGTCTGTCGTTATCGGCCCAGACCAACGGTACCTATTACAAGGCCTTCGCCCTGAGTTTCACCGACCCGTGGCTCGGCGGCAAGAAGCCCAACTCGTTCACGATCTCGGCGCATTTCTCCGAGCAGAACAACGCCTACTACGTATGGCAGAAGAGTACGCAGTATTTCCGCACGTACGGCGTTGCAGCCGGTCTGGGTAAGCGTCTGAACTGGCCCGACCCCTACTTCACGCTCTACGGCGAGGCCAGCTACGAACGTTTCTCGCTCAAGAACTGGAACACGTTCGGCATGACCAACGGTGCGGCCAACCTGCTTTCGCTCAAACTCGTATTCGCCCGCAACTCGGTCGACCAGCCGATCTATCCGCGCCGCGGTTCGGAGTTCAGCGCTTCGGTGCAGTTCACGCCCCCCTACTCGCTCTGGGACGGCAAGGATTACAAGAAACTCGAACAACTGGCCAACAGCACGAACAGCACGACCGCCGACAAGGCCAACCAGGAGCGTTACCGCTGGGTAGAGTTCCACAAATGGCAGTTCAAGGCTCAGTGGTTCCAGGCGCTGACGAAAAACTCGAACCTGGTGCTGATGCTCAAGGCCGAGATGGGTTACCTGGGCAACTACAATAAACACAAGGTTTCGCCTTTCGAGCGTTTCGAGGTCGGCGGCGACGGTATGTCGGGGTATAATATATACGGTATCGACATCATCTCGATGCGCGGTTACGAAGACGGGGCACTCGACCCCACGAGCGACTATTCGGTCGGCTACAACAAATACACGGCCGAGTTGCGCTACCCGGTCATCCTGAAACCCTCGTCGCAGATCTATGTACTGGGCTTCCTCGAAGGCGGTAATGCGTTCGAATCGTGGAAGAAGTTCTCGCCCTTCAAGATCAAGCGTTCGGCCGGCTTCGGCGTCCGCCTCTACCTGCCGGTGGTGGGTATGCTGGGTATCGACTGGGGTTACGGATTCGACGCCCCGGCAGGTTCGACCAAGAAGAGCGGCAGCCAGTTCCACTTCGTACTGGGCCAGCAGTTCTAAACCGCGGCACGGCGGGGCGGCCAGCGGGAGGGCAACTCCCCAGCCGGCTTTCCGGGCAAACATACGGGAAGCGCAAATAAAGCGCAGTGTGGCAATAAATTTGAAAGAAAATAGTTATATTTATAGCACCGTTCCGGGAAACCGGCTGAATATTAACTTAAAACACAAAGGATTATGAAACGTCTGATTTTAATAGCGGCATTCGTTCTCTCGGCTGGCACACTGGCTGCCCAGAACTACATAATCGTAAACAGTGAAAAAGTCTTCAAGTCCATTGACGCTTACAATACGGCGCTCTCCACGCTGGACAAACTGGCTGAACAGAATCAGGATCTGGTTGACGCGAAGTTCGCAGAGGTGGAGACGCTCTACAACAATTACATGAACCAGAAAGCCTCGCTCACGGCCGCGACGCGCCAGGCCCGGGAAAACGACATCCTGGCCAAAGAAAAAGCGGCACAGGAGTATCAGGAAACCCTCTTCGGCAACGACGGCACACTGATGAAAAAGCGAATCGAAATGATCGAGCCGATCCAGAAACAGGTCTTTTCCGCGATCGAAGCCTATGCCAAACAGGTGGGTGCCGACGTGGTGCTCGATTCGGCCAACAACCCGACGCTGCTCTACTCGAACCCCAGTGTGGATCGTACGCAGCAGGTTATCGACGTCCTCAAAAAATAGAATCATCAAAACATTAACTGATAATTTATGAAAAAAACAATCAAACTAACCCTTGCGGTTGTATTCGTGATGGGCGCCACATCGCTCTTCGCACAGAAATTCGGGCGCATCAACACCCAGGAAGTAATCTCGGTGATGCCGGAAATGAAGGAGAAGCAGACAAACATCGAGGCTTACAGTCAGGAACAACAGGCGAGCATAGAGCACATTGTCGTCGAAAAAAAC
>ENA-ORIT01000241-ORIT01000241.1-human-gut-metagenome-genome-assembly--contig:-NODE-241-length-16024-cov-6.66053_pt1 | contig 16024 bp, 10 predicted proteins | sample MGYA00243032_ERZ508750 | MGnify/ENA primary metagenome ERZ508750 (study PRJEB26277, sample SAMN04329802) | human gut metagenome | biome: human-associated habitat | host: Homo sapiens | place: USA... | reverse complement strand
GAGCAGCGCCTGTGCGATGAGCACCATGCCCGAGTTGACGGGCAGCCGCAGCGTGTTGTCGAAGAATTGGTCGTTCATCGCCCCTACGTAGACCGTGTAGGGGATGATGATGTTGTTGACGAAGATCAGGATGGCGCCCGCGATCAGCGTGGCGTAGACGATGCCCTTGAAAGTCACCTTCTCCGTCTTGCGGAAGTAGTAGATGAACACCAGCGCCGGGATGGTCAGCAGGTTGAGGATGTGCACGCCGATCGACAGTCCCATCATGTAGGCGATCAGTACGATCCAGCGCGACGAGTGGGGCTGGTCGGCCTCCTCCTCCCATTTGAGCATCAGCCATACGACCAGCGCCGTGAACATCGACGAGAGGGCGTAGACCTCACCCTCGATGGCCGAGAACCAGAACGTATCGGTGAAGGTGTAGGCCAGGGCACCCACGATGCCTGCACCCAGGATGGCCCACACGTTGGCTCGGGTGAGCTGGCTGCCGTCGCGGGTCACGAGGCGCCGCGCCAGGTGTGTGATCGTCCAGAACAGGAACAGGATGCAGAATGCGCTGGCGATGGAGTTCATGCCGTTCACCGCCATGCCCACAAAGTCCGGGTTGCCGGCGGCGAAGAGCGTCGCCAGGCGCGCCAGCATCATGAACAGCGGGGCTCCGGGAGGGTGCCCGACTTCGAGTTTATAGGAGGTTGCAATGAATTCCGAGCAGTCCCAGAGGCTCGAAACCGGTTCCATCGTCATCAGGTATACCAGTGCGGCGATGGCAAAGACCGCCCAGCCGACGATGTTGTTCCAGCGTTTGAAGGATGTCATATTTTTTCGGTATGTTTCGCTTTATGTCCTGCAAAAGTAATCATTTAACGGCGAAATCCAATCAATATTACCTGCCGAAGGCGGAAAGTTGCTATTTTTACGTCTTGAAACAGAATGTTTTCAAACTGTTTTTGTATATTTGTTTGATGTGTCCGTGCGTCGGCCGTTGAAAATTGTAGAAACCCTTAAAATTCCGATAGAATGAAACGTTTCCTGCTTCTACTCGCTGCGGCGGGCCTTGCATGGGCTTGCGGTAAGGACGGGGCTGAAAACCCCGCTCCCAAACCCGCGGAAAATATTGAGATACCGGCTTCTGTGACCCCGCCCGTTTTCGACGAGCAGGGCGGCAATATGTCGCTGACGTTTACGGCGCATGAGGCGTGGAGTGCGAGCGTCGATGCGACGCGGGCATCCAACTGGTGTTCCGTTGCGCCCGAGTCGGGTGCTGCCGGCGCCGTTACGCTCACGGTCACGACGTTGCCCAATGATACACCCGATGAACGGAACGCGACGATCTTCCTCAAAGCGGGCACAACCACGAAGACGCTGTCCGTAACACAGAAGCAGCAGGACGCCCTGACCGTCACCTCATCGAAGTTCGAGGTGGGGGCCGGCACCGGCGAGATCGTGGTCGAACTGAAGGCGAATATCGATTTCGACTATAAAATCGGTGAGGAGTGTGCCGAATGGGTTTCGTATGTCGGTACCCGCGCCCTGAAAACCTCGCGGCTCGTATTCCGCGTCGCAGCCAATGAGGAGTTGTCGGTGCGCGAGGGGAGTATCCTCCTGCGCAGCAGCCTCGGGGACGAACAGGTGAAGATTTACCAGCAGGGAGCCGATCCCGCACTGGTGCTGACCCAAAAGTCGTATACCGTGCCTGCCGCCGGCGAAACGATCAAAGTCGAATTGAACAGCAATGTCGATTATACGGTGCAGATGCCCGAAGCGGAATGGATAACCGAACCGGCCGCACGCGCCATGTCGACGCATACGCACTATTTCGTCGTAGCTGCCAACGACGAGTATGACGGCCGTACGGCTGAAATCGTCTTTACCGACAAGGCCAACAACCTCTCGGAAACGGTTACGGTCACGCAAGTGCAGAAAAATGCCGTCGTGCTGGCGGAATCCCGATACGAATTCGGTACGGACGGAGGCAAACTGGATTTCGATGTCCTGACCAATGTCGATTTGACGGTTGCGGTATCGGACGATGCGAAAAGCTGGATAACGCAGGTCACGACCCGCGGGCTGGAGCAAAAAACGCTGCATTTCGACATTGCGGCCTGTTCGCAGGAAACGGAACGTACCGGTACGATCCATATCAGCGGCGGCGGTGTGACACAGACGGTGACGGTCGCGCAGGGCAGCTTGAAAGAGGTGCTCGAAAAGGAACGCGCGGCATTGGTTGCGCTGTACAATGCCACCGGCGGCGATAACTGGGCGAATAAGGCCAATTGGTGCTCGGACAGGCCGGTAAGCGAGTGGTACGGCGTGACAGTCGACGAACAGGGGCGGGTTTTAACATTAGTGTTGGAGAATAATAATTTGACCGGATCTATACCGGCTGAATTTTGTGAATTAGGCAGTCTGATACAAATTAATTTTTCTGATAACCCTTTGTCGGGTGTAATCCCCGCCGGATTCGGCAACCTGTCCAATTTAACAAATCTGTCACTTTATAATAATGGTTTTTCCGATATTTCTGCCATATTCGGGTTGCCAAGTATTCGGTGTCTGTTTGTTACTTTGCCGGGAGAAAACATACCCGTAGAAATTGGGAATTTATCCAGTTTAACCGATTTGCAATTATACGGAAACGACGTGGCAGGTGTAATTCCGAAAGAAATCGGAAACCTTGTATTGCTACGAAATCTTGATATAGTCAGTCCGAAGTTGTCCGGTTCGATTCCCGAAGAATTATTTAATTGTACGAATTTAGAGTATTTGCGTATATATTCGAATTATGGTCTAAGCGGATCCATCTCTCCGAAATTAGGACTGCTAACACAACTGAAAAGATTGGAGTTGAATAATAATAATTTAACAGGCCCTATCCCGGAGGAAATATGCAATTGCAGCCGATTGGTAAATATATTCTTACAAGAAAACAAGTTGACGGGCTCTATACCCGAAGGTTTGGGCAATCTCCCCGAACTTCGGCATTTTATTGCATTCAATAACAATTTGAGCGGAAACATTCCGGCTTCGATCCTCAACCACAGACTTTGGGATGTCGAGTGGGCGCTGATTACGGAGAATAACAACTTTAACATGGACGGTATCACTATCGATGCGGTAAACTTCTCGGTAACGGATATCGACGGCAACACGATTGATTCGAAAGAGGAATACGCCAAAAATAAATATACGATCCTGTTCCAGTTTTCACCCTATTTTGGGGATTTCACCGATATGAAATCCTTTATCGAGGACATATACGACAAGTATAAAGGGAAAGGCGTCGATGTAATAGGCTATTCGAGCGGACACCCGGGAGCTTCGGCAGACCTTGCGTCTATGAAAAAATATGTGGCGGATAACAAGATTCCATGGCGGAATATTTTATGGACGGAAACGAACTCGATCATCGGGCAGGAAAATGAACAATATCATCAGGATAGCGGCTTCGGCCCCTATTATCCTTACCATTCCTATCCGGCATATACGGTTGTAGATTCGGGCGGAAAAATCGTTTTCCATGATTTCAGCCTAAGCGGCCTGACCGGGTTATCCGCATTCTTAGCCGATCATACGGGCGGGTCGGGTGTGTACGAATCGTCGGATTATTCGAAAGACGGCGAAGTGACGGCGCTCCAGACGGCGACCCGGGGGAACGGCATCAATATCGTACTGTTGGGCGATGCGTTCAGCGACCGCCTGGTCGCCGACGGCACCTACGACGGGACTATGCGCAAGGCGATGGAACATTTCTTCTCCGAAGAGCCTTACAAGTCGTTCCGCGACCTTTTCAATGTCTATGCGGTGAATGTTGTTTCGAAAAACGAAGCATACGGTTCCGGTGCGCAGACTGCGTTGGACGGATTTTTCGGCGACGGAACCCATGTCGGCGGCAACGATGACAAATGTAGGCAATACGCTATGAAAGTTCCGGGAATAACCGATGACAATATCGATGATGCGCTGATTATCGTGATGATGAACCGCACGTATTATGCCGGGACATGTTATATGTATTACCCCTCTTCGGGCGATTACGGACAGGGGTTGTCCATCGCTTATTTTCCCTTGGGTACCGATGACGGGATGTTCGGACAGTTGCTGCACCACGAGGCGGGAGGACACGGATTCCCGAAATTGGCGGATGAGTACGCCTACGAGGAATACGGGCAGATTCCCTGGAACGAGGTGCAGTCTGCAAAGCAACTGGAACCCTATGGATGGTGGAGAAATATCGACTTCACGGGGGATGTCTCGCAAGTCAAATGGAGCCGGTTTATCACCGATCCGCGCTATGCCGCCGAGGTATTGGGGGCTTACGAAGGGGCTGATACCTATTGGAGCGGGGTTTGGCGTCCGACCTACAACAGCATTATGCGCTATAATACGGGAGGGTTCAACGCTCCGAGCCGCGAGGCGATTTATTACCGGATCAATAAGTTGGCTTATGGAGACGCATGGGCCTATGATTACGAAACGTTTGTCGCCTGGGATGCCGTGAACCGTACCGGGAATGCGCCGATCATGCTGCGTACGCCGATGCGGAAGCCCCGGAATTTCGTTCCCTTGCATCCGCCTGTGGTCGTAAAGCGGTCGAGATAGGGAGAGGGCGGTGAGCCGCGCGGTGCGAAAATGTGAAAAGCCGGAGCATTGCTCCGGCTTTTCCATGTGGTGTGGCATGGCGGGCACGTTGCCCGGTGGTTACTTGCGGCCCGGCCTGAGGATGCCGGACAGCCAGTTGCCCATGCCGGACTTTTTCTTCTCCGGCGTTTGGGCTTTTCGGGGAGCCTCGGGGCTTCCCGTTTCCCGTTTGTCCCGGGCGGGTTTAGGGCTTCCGGGTTTGCGCCCATCCTGTCCCCGTCCCGTGTTTGCGGCCGCTGCGTTTTGCCCATCCGGCTTTTGCCCGCCCCGGTTGCGGTTGCGGTTGCGGTTGCGGCGGCGTGCCGGGCGTGCCGCGGCGTCCTTGTCCTGCGGCTGTTGCCCGTCCGGGGTCTGCTTGCCGCCGGTTCGTTGCCCTTGCGGTTTCGGATCGCCGGGAGCCTGTCCCTGCGGCTTGCGCCTGCCCGGCCTCTGTCCGGCCTGACTTTGTGCGGGCTGTTTTTGTGCGGCTCGCTTTTCCTCCGCTTGCTTCTGCCCTCCGGTTTGTGCTGTATCCGGTTTTTTCCCGGCTGGCTTTTTCCGGCTGTTTTGTGCGGGAGCCAGTTCCCCGGAATCCGGGTCGAGTTCCAGTCCGGTCAGTTTGAGGATGTCTTTCAGCAGCGGGCGTTCCTCCTCCGAGCAGAAGGCGATGGCCTGTCCGTCGCGCCCGGCGCGTCCCGTGCGGCCGATGCGGTGGACATAGGTCTCGGGCACTTCCGGCAGGTCGTAGTTGATTACCAGCGGCAGTTCGCTGATGTCGATTCCCCGCGCGGCGATGTCGGTGGCGATCAGCACCCGGCAGGCTCCCGAGCGAAAGTCGTTCATGGCCCGTTCGCGGGCGCCCTGCGACTTGTCTCCGTGGATGGCGCGTCCTTCGATGCCCGCTTTGGTGAGGATACGGGCGATGCGGTCGGCGCCGTGCTTGGTGCGCGAAAATACCAGCACCGAGCTCTCGGGGCGTTCGCGCAGCAGGGAGGCCAGCAGCGTCCGTTTTTCGGCCTTTTCGGCGAACAGGACGCTCTGGCGGATGGTCTCGACCACCGAGGCCGGGGGTGTCACGGTGACGTGCGCCGGGTTGCGGAGCATCGTATTGGCCAGTTTTACGATGTCGTCGGGCATCGTCGCCGAGAAGAAGAGCGTTTGCCGTTCGCGGGGCAGCAGCGGGAGGATTCGCCGGATGTCGTGGATGAAACCCATGTCGAGCATCCGGTCGGCTTCGTCGAGGACGAAGAAGCGGATGTCGGCGAGCGAGACGTAACCCTGGCCGATCAGGTCGAGCAGGCGTCCCGGCGTGGCTACCAGCAGGTCGATGCCGCGTTGCAGCGCATCGACCTGCGGCCGCTGGTTGACGCCGCCGAAGATCACGCAGTGGCGGATGTCCGTGTAGCGGGCATAGTCGCGGCAGCATTCGTCGATCTGGATCGCCAGTTCGCGCGTCGGCGTGAGCACCAGCGCCTTGATCGTGCGCCGCCCTTTGGTGCGCGGCTCGGCCGCGAGCAATTGGAGGATCGGCAGCGTGAAGGCCGCCGTCTTGCCCGTCCCGGTCTGGGCGCAGCCTTGTAGGTCTCGTGATTTGAGTGCGGGCGGGATTGGTTGCTGCTGGATGGGAGTGGGGGTCGTGTAGCCTTTTTCGGCCACGGCACGCTTGAGTGGTTCTATCAGGTTCAGTTCCTGGAATGTCATTGCATATCGGTTTTGTCCCGGCGTCGTGTGCCGGATAATTCGGTGTTGATAATATACGGAGGGAAAAACGGGAAGCGTCAGACCAACGCGCACTATTATTGGCACAAAGGTACGATTAATTCCGCGATTCTGGTGCATCTCGATTAAATTTCTTATTTTTGCACAATAATTTTTCGCAATTTATGGAATCGAAACTCGTACTTTACAATACGCTCACTCGCCGCAAGGAGGTGTTCGAACCGCTGACTCCCGGCCGCGTGGGCATGTATGTCTGCGGCCCCACGGTCTACGGCGACCCGCACCTGGGGCACGCCCGGCCGGCCGTGACGTTCGACTTGATGTTCCGCTACCTGAAGTCCTGCGGCTACAAGGTGCGTTACGTGCGTAACATAACGGATGTGGGGCACCTGGAGCACGACGCCGACGAGGGGGAGGACAAGATCGCCAAGAAGGCGCGCCTCGAGCAGCTGGAGCCGATGGAGGTGGCGCACTACTATACGGAGCGTTACCATCGTGCGATGGATGCGCTCAACGTCGAGACCCCGTCGATCGAACCCTATGCCTCGGGGCATATCATCGAGCAGATCGAGTTCGTCAAGAAGATCCTCGCCGACGGCTTTGCCTACGAGTCGAATGGTTCGGTCTATTTCGACGTGGAGAAGTACAATGCCAAATATAATTACGGACGTCTGTCGGGGCGTAACCTCGACGACATCATCGCCAACACGCGCGAGCTGGACGGGCAGGGCGACAAGCGCCACTCCTATGACTTCGCGCTGTGGAAGAAGGCGTCGCCCGAGCATATCATGCGCTGGCCTTCGCCGTGGGGAGAGGGGTTCCCCGGCTGGCATATGGAGTGCTCGGCGATGAGTACCCGCTACCTGGGCGAACGCTTCGACATCCACGGCGGCGGCATGGATCTGATGTTCCCGCACCACGAGTGCGAGATCGCGCAGTCGACCGCCGCGCTGGGGCACGATTCGGCACGTTACTGGGTGCACAACAACATGATCACGATCAACGGCCAGAAGATGGGCAAGTCGCTGGGCAACTTCATCACCCTCGAGGAGCTCTTCACCGGCAGCCATAAATTGCTGGCGCAGGCCTATTCGCCGATGACCATCCGCTTCTTCGTGTTGCAGGCGCAGTACCGCTCGACGCTCGATTTTTCGAACGAGGCCCTGCAGGCTGCCGAGAAGGGGCTCGACCGCCTGATGAAGGGCGTCGAAGCGCTCGGGAAGGTCAAGCCCGCCGAAACGTCGACTATCGATCCTTCCGAGCTGGAAAACCGTTGCCGCGCGGCGATGGACGATGACCTGAACTCGCCGATGGCCATTTCGGCGCTGTTCGACTGGGTGCGCATCATCAACCAGCTGGTCGACGGGCAGCAAAGCATCACGGCCGCCGACCTCGAAGAGTTGAAAGCCACGGTTTACCGTTACACGTTCGATATCCTAGGCCTGCGCGACGAGAAGGCCGCAGGTGCGGCTTCGGGGCGCGATTATGTGACCCCGCTGGTCGAGATGCTGCTCGACGAGCGCCTGAAAGCCCGTGCCGCAAAGGACTGGGCGGCTTCCGACCGCATCCGCGACGGGCTGGCCGCAGCCGGTATCCGTGTCAAAGACCGCAAGGACGGCAGCGACTGGGAACTGGAATAAGCGGAAAAAGGGAAGATCCGGATCCCGGGCGGAACTGTCGCCGCCGTGCGCGGACGGTCGGGGCGGGCGCCCCTGCGGGTGTGCCGCTGTGGCGGGATGGCCTTGTGCAGTATGCCGGGCGTGTCCCCGCTCCCGTTCCGGAGGTGCCTGCGTGCCGTAATCAAGGAATAGTTAGGTAGTTCGTCCGGCTTTCGCCCGGACAGAGTTGATAATATATGATATGTCTGCAACGATAAAAGGGGCGGCGACGGAGCTCGGGACGGAGCGTATCCGCAAGCTGCTCATGCAATATGCCGTGCCGGCGATCATCGCCATGACGGCTTCTTCGCTCTACAACATGGTCGACAGTATTTTCATCGGCCACGGGGTAGGGCCGTTGGCCATTTCGGGCCTTGCGCTGACCTTCCCGCTGATGAACCTCGCCGCGGCTTTCGGTTCGCTGGTGGGTGTGGGTGCTGCGACGCTGGTGTCCATGCGCCTCGGGCAGCGCGATTACGGGACGGCGCAGAACATCCTGGGGAACGTCGTGGTGCTGAACCTCATCATCGGCCTGGCATTCGGTATCACAACGCTGCTGCTGCTCGACCCGATTCTCTACTTCTTCGGGGCGAGCGAAGCGACGATCGGCTATGCCCGCGACTACATGTCGATCATTCTCATGGGGAACGTCATCACGCACATGTATCTGGGCCTGAACTCCGTGCTGCGGGCTTCGGGGCATCCGCGCAAGTCGATGTACGCCACCATCTATACGGTGGTCATCAACGCGGCGCTCGACCCGCTGTTCATCTACGGCTTCGGGTGGGGTATCCGCGGCGCGGCCATCGCCACGGTGCTGGCGCAGGTCATCGCGCTCATCTGGCAGTTCCACATCCTTTCGGACAAGAGCGAACTGCTCCATTTCCGGCGCGGCATCTACCGCCTGCGCCGGAAGATCGTGCGCGACATCCTGGCCATCGGCATGTCGCCGTTCCTGATGAACCTGGCGGCGTGTTTCATTGTCATCCTGATAAACAAGGGGCTCAAGCAATACGGCGGCGACCTGATGATCGGGGCCTACGGCATCGTCAACCGCCTGGCATTCTTCTTCGTGATGATCGTCATGGGCATCAACCAGGGGATGCAGCCCATTGCGGGTTATAACTTCGGTGCGCGGCAGTACGACCGTGTGCTGCGCGTGCTGCGGCTGACGATCATCGGTGCCACGTGCGTCACGGGCGCCGGGTTCCTGATGGGCGAGCTGGCGCCCCGGCTGGCGGTGTCGGCCTTTACGAACGATCCCGAGCTGATCCGCCTGGCGGTCGAGGGAATGCGCATTGTTTTCATCTGTTTCCCGATCATCGGGTTCCAGATGGTGGCTACCAACTTCTTCATGAGCATCGGCATGGCCGGCAAGGCGATCTTCCTGTCGCTTTCGCGCCAGCTGCTGTTCCTGATGCCGGGACTGATTTTCCTGCCCGATATTTTCGATGTCCATACCCGCTGGGACGGCAGTTGGGGCGTGTGGTGCGCGATGCCGCTGTCTGACCTGATGGCGTCGGCCGTAGCCTTCTTCATGCTGGTATACCAGTTGCGAAAATTCCGGGCGCAGATGGATGCGGCCCGTTCAACGAACCTCCAATAATGCCGATTATGGAAGATAAATTCGTCATCAACATCGGTCGCCAGCTGGGCAGCGGCGGCAAAGCCGTCGGCGAGGCCGTGGCACGCAGGCTCGGGATCGGGGTCTATGACAAACAGCTCATCAACCTGGCCGCCGAGCAGAGCGGCCTGTGTCCCGAAGTGTTCGAACGGGTCGACGAAAAGGAGTCGCGCAACCTCTTTTCGACGCTCGTCGCCTACCTGCGCTCGCCGTTCGTCGGGAGCGAATATGCCGGGAGCAACGTGCTCAGCAACGACGCCCTGTTCAAGATCCAGAGCGACGTGATCCGCGACATCGCCGCGCGCGAGTCGTGTGTTTTCGTCGGCCGCTGTGCCGACTACATCCTGCGCGACCATCCGCGGGCGGTGAATGTCTTTGTCGCGGCCGACCGTGCCGACCGTTGCGAGCGGCTCTGCCGCCAGTGCGGCATTACGCCCGGGGAGGCCGAGGCCCGGATGGATAGGGAGGATGCGCGGCGCGCGGCGTACTACAACTATTACAGCAGCGGTACGTGGGGCATGGCTTCGACCTACCACCTCTGCGTCGATTCGTCCGTGCTGGGGATCGACGGCACGGTGGATTTCGTGCTGGAGTTCGTGGAGCGCAAACTGGGGGTGAAACCCGGGGCGATTTAATTGTCAATACCGTAAATTTATGATACTTGCAGATCAGATAAAGGAGTTGGAGCAGCGCCGCGAGGCTTTGGAACGATGTCTGGGCATCGACCAGAAACGCATCGACCTGCGCAACGAGGAGGAAAAGACCCAGGAACCCGATTTCTGGGACGCGCCCGACAAGGCGCGCGAGCAGTTGCGCAAGGTCGCCGCCATCAAGGCGTGGGTCGACGACTACGATGCCGTGGCCAAGGATGTCGAAGACCTGGGGCTGATGCCCGATTTCGTGAAGGAAGGGGTCATGAGCGAGGCGGAGATGGACGACCATTACGCACAGACGCTCGAGCGTATCGAGACGCTCGAAATGCGCAACATGCTGCGCCGCGAAGAGGACAAGCTGGGGGCGATCATGGACATCAACGCCGGAGCCGGGGGTACCGAGGCGCTCGATTGGGCGTCGATGCTCCTGCGCATGTATACCCGCTGGGGCGAGGCGCACGGCTACAAGGTCAAGGTGCTCGACTACCAGGCCGGCGACGAGGTGGGCGTGAAATCCTGTACGCTGGAGTTCGAGGGGGAGTATGCCTACGGGTACCTCAAGAGCGAAAACGGCGTGCACCGCATGGTGCGCCTTTCGCCTTTCAATGCCAATAACAAACGCCAGACGACTTTCGCCTCGGTGTTCGTGTCGCCTGCCGTGGACGATACGATCGAGGTTACGGTCAATCCGTCGGACATCGAGTGGGACACGTTCCGTTCGAGCGGCGCCGGGGGGCAGAATGTCAACAAGGTCGAGACGGCCGTGCGCCTGCGCTACCACGGCAAGGACGCCGATACGGGCGAGCCGGTGGAGTTCCTGATCGAGAATATGGAAACCCGTTCGCAGCTGATGAACCGCGAGAATGCCATGCGCATCCTCCGTTCGAAGCTCTACCAGCGGGAACTGGATAAACGCATGGCCACGCAGCAGGCGCTCGAGGCTTCGAAGAAGAAGATCGAGTGGGGATCGCAGATCCGCTCCTATGTCTTTGACGACCGGCGTGTGAAAGACCATCGCACGGGCGTGCAGACCTCGGCTGTCGAGGCGGTGATGGACGGCGACCTGGATGCCTTCATCAAGGCCTACCTGATGGAATACGGCGCCGAGGCGTAGCTCCTCCGCAGCCGGTTCCGACAACCGGTTCGCGTACGGCCGGTATTCCCCGCAGGCCGATCCGCATTGTATCGGGTGCCCGGTTCTTATTGCCCAGCCCACTTCTGCCGTGCCGCCGGCCTTTATGGCCCGCTGCACCCGCTGCCGGGCGGAGGCAGGGCAGGCGCCGGAGGATTCCCTGCCGGGGGGCGATATCCGGCGGGCAGGAAGCCCGGGCGTTATAAATTGTTATCTTTGCCGTATGAAGAAATTTGTCATCTCCCTGTTGTCCGTTATCTTCCTTTGCGCTGCGGCCACGGCGCAGGTATTGGTCGGTATGACCGACACGACGGCTTATTTCCCGCAGCTGGAAGGGCGGCGCGTGGCGGTGCTGGCCAACCATACGGCCGTCGCGCGGTTCGGCGACGGCGTGCCGGGAGCTGCGGCGGACACTGCGGTTCGGTTGCCGGGGACGGCGTCCGACGGGACGATACACCTGGTCGACCTGCTGCACGGTCGGGGCTTCGACGTGACCGGCATTTTCTCCCCCGAGCACGGGTTTCGCGGTACGGCCGACGCGGGCGAGCATGTCGCAAGTTCGGTGGATGCTGCGACCGGGATCCCGATCCGCTCGCTCTACGACGGGAATACGAAGCGCCCTTCGGACGGAGCCATGCGGTCGTTCGACGTACTGGTGGTCGACATGCAGGACGTGGGTCTGCGGTTCTATACCTACTATATCACGATGCTCCGTATGATGGACGCCTGTGCCGAATCCGGCCGCAGCGTCATCGTGCTCGACCGTCCCAACCCCAACGGGCACCACGTCGACGGCCCCGTGCTGGACATGAAATACAAATCGGGCGTCGGGGCGTTGCCGATCCCCGTGCTGCATGGCCTGACGATGGGCGAAATCGCCCGGATGGCCGTCGGCGAAGGCTGGGCCGCAAGCTGCGACCTGCAAGTCGTGCGTTGCCGCAATTATACGCACGACACTCCGTACGAGTTGCCCGTCGCCCCGTCGCCCAACCTGCCGACGCAACGGGCCGTCTACCTCTATCCTTCGGTGTGCCTCTTCGAAGGTACGGTCGTGAGCCTCGGGCGCGGTACGGATAAACCGTTCGAGGTTTACGGACATCCCGACATGACCGGCTGCCTGTTTTCGTTTACGCCCCGCCCGACTGCGGGAGCCAAACATCCGCCGCTCGAAGGCAGGCTCTGCCACGGCGTCGATTTGAGCCGGATGCCGCTCGGCGAAGCCCGGGCGGAGGGCCTGACCCTGAAGTATGTGATCGAAGCCTGCCGCAACCTGGGGCTGGGCGATAAGTTTTTTACGCCGATGTTCGAAAAGCTCATCGGCGTGGGGTATGTCCGTGAAATGATCCTTGCCGGAGCTGCCGAGGCCGAACTCCGAGCCCGCTGGGCGGACGACGTGCGGCGCTTCCGGAAGCTGCGCGGGCGCTACCTGCTTTACGAATAATCTGACAACCGCCCCGGATGATTCCGGGGCGGTTGTCAGATGAAAGCGGGATGGCCGGTGCTTGATTTGGCGTGGAAATAGTGACGCCTGCTTCGTTGCAGCCGCCCCGCCGGATCGCCGCCTGCCCTCCCCTTTACGGGGAAAAGGGTGCAGGTACTCTTTCCCCCGTAGGTCTTGCAACGCCTGTCCGGAAAAATTTCCCATGCCCAAGTTCGCCGCCTGCCTTGCAACACGGACATCCATGTGGCGAGGGCGGAAACCGGCAGGCAAAATATTTCGGTTTCTATGCTTTCCGGTCTTTGTGACTATTACGGAATTTCCCGCGAAGAGTTTTTCAGGGGCGTCGGGTCGGCCGAATAAAAGCGTCCCAAAAGGGACGCTTTTTCGTTAAACGACCTCCGTGATCCGGTCGTCCTCGGTGACGGGCCGGATGACCCGGCACGGGTTGCCGAAGGCGATGACCCCGGCCGGGATGTCGCGCGTTACGACGCTGCCGGCGCCGATGACCGTGCCGTCGCCTATCGTCACGCCCTGCATGACCACGCAGTTGCCGCCGATCCAGACGTTGTCGCCGATGGTGATAGGAAGCGAGCGCATGACGCCCGCGTTGCGCTGGTCGGGCAGCAGGGCGTGCGTCACGGTGTAGATGCCCACGTTGGGGCCGATGAATACGTGGTTGCCGATGGTCACGGGCGCTTCGTCGAGGATCGTGAGGTTGAAATTCCCCGTAAAGTCGTCCCCGATTGAAATCTGCGACCCGAAATCGCAGTGGAACGGGCTGTGGATGCAGAATGTGCCGCCCGTGCGGCCGAACAACTGCCGGATGATCGCATTGCGTTCCTCCTCGCGGCTCGGGGGCAGGCTGTTGAACCGGAAGACCAGTTCTTCGCAGCGTTGCAGTGCCTCCCTGATCTGCGGCTTGCGGGCGTAGAGCCACATGCCGGTTTTCATCTTTTCAAGGTCGTCCATAATTTTATTTTTCGTAGTTGTTTATTTCTATGCCCTGTCGGACGCATTTCCCGGGTTTGCCGTGCCGCGTGGCTAACTCTCCTCCGGGAAGGGGAGGGCAGGCTTGCCAATGAGGCCACAGGCGGTGGGCAACAGCGGGCGGAAGCGAAAATCCGGGTCGGGGATTCCTGCTATGTCGCGTTGTATAATCCGCTCATTCCGAGCTGAAATATTCGTATGCCGCCCTGGAGACCGCAGCGGCGATGGCAGCATTTGCGGCGTCGTTTTCTTCCGATTCGGTGACGAATACGGCGATGCAGTAGCGGCATCCGTCGGGCAGGAGCACATAGCCGGCATCGTTGTCCGCAATGCGGATGCCTTCGGCCGTGCGGTCGGATGAGCCGGTCTTGTGTCCGATCACGGTTCCGGCTGGCAGCCCGGCTTTCAGTTTGTTCGTTCCCGTCGTTGCCTCGCACAACAACCGTTGCAGGAGAGCGTTGTACTCCCCTTTGAGCAGCCTGCCCTGCAGGAACAGGTCGAACAGTGTACAGACGGACGAAGGGCGTGCCTTGTTGACCCGCTGGTTCCCGATGCCGCGGTGCATTTCCTCCTCGCTGGCGGCGATGCAGATGCCGCCGATCCCCAGCGAACGGACGTAGGCCTCTACGGCTTCGGGGCCGCCTGCTTCCCGTAGCAGGATGTCGCAGGCGATATTGTCGCTCTCCGACACCGTGTAGCGGAGCAGCTGTCCGAGCGTCAGCGTGCCTCCACTTTCGGGCAATGAATCGCGCATCGGGCTGTATGTGCCGGGTAGGAGCAGGTCGGGCGTGATGCTGATCGGCTGCGTGAGCGGTGTGCCTTCGCGCTGCATGCGGTCGAGTACGGCCAGCGCCACGGGGAATTTGAAGACGCTCATCATCGGCAGCAGGGAGTCGTTTCGCGCGACTGTCTTCCCGTCGGGAGTGCGGATTGCGACCCCGACGAAGGCTTTGTGCCCCGACACGATTTCATCCAGCCGGGATTCGAATTGTCGTGTCGCCGTATCGCAAGACGCTGCGAGAACCGACAGGCATAGGAGCAGGAGTTTTTTCATAGGCTGGCAGGGGATAAAAAAGCACACCTTTTCGGGGTGTGCTTTTTTTCGGATTTTTCCGCGTCGCTTATCCTTCGATGATAGCCTCGCTCGGGCAAACGCCGGCGCAGGTACCGCAGTCGATGCACTTATCGGGATCGATGACATAGATATCGCCGGCCGAGATCGCTTCGGTCGGGCACTCGCCGATGCAGGTGCCGCAGGCAACGCAGGAATCAGTGATTTTGTAAGCCATTGTGTTAAAAATTTATTGTTAAGGTGTGTGTTGTGTCCGGCAAATATAGGAACTTATTTGATAATATCAAAACCCGTATAGGGAATCAGCGCCTCGGGGATGCGGATGCCGTCGGGGGTCTGGAAATTCTCCAGCAGAGCGGCCACGATACGCGGCAATGCCAGCGACGAGCCGTTGAGCGTATGCGCCAGCTGCGTCTTCTTGTCGGCATCCTTGTAGCGGAGTTTCAGGCGGTTGGCCTGGAACGACTCGAAGTTCGACACGGAGGATACCTCCAGCCAGCGTTTCTGCGCCTCGGAATAGACCTCGAAATCGTAGGTCAGCGCCGAGGTGAACGACATGTCGCCGCCGCACAGGCGCAGGATGCGGTAGGGCAGCCCCAGCGACCTGACGATCGACTCCACGTGCGCCACCATGCCGTCCAGCGCTTCGTACGACGCTTCGGGCAGGCTCAGCTGCACGATCTCGACCTTGTCGAACTGGTGCAGGCGGTTCAGCCCGCGCACGTCCTTGCCGTACGAACCGGCTTCGCGGCGGAAGCAGGGGGTGTATGCGGTCATCTTTACCGGGAAATCCTTTTCGTCGAGGATCACGTCGCGGTAGATATTCGTCACGGGTACTTCGGCCGTCGGGATCATGTAGAAATTGTCGGCCGTGGCGTGGTACATCTGCCCTTCCTTGTCGGGCAGCTGGCCCGTGCCGAAGCCCGAGGCTTCGTTGACCATGATCGGCGGTTCCACTTCGAGGTAGCCGGCCCGGGTGTTGCAGTCGAGGAAATAGTTGATCAGCGCACGCTGCAGACGGGCTCCCTTGCCTTTGTAGACGGGGAATCCGGCGCCCGTGAGTTTCACGCCCAGGTCGAAGTCGATGATGTCGTATTTGCGGGCCAGCTCCCAGTGGGGCA
>ENA-ORIT01000239-ORIT01000239.1-human-gut-metagenome-genome-assembly--contig:-NODE-239-length-16108-cov-5.97901_pt1 | contig 16108 bp, 13 predicted proteins | sample MGYA00243032_ERZ508750 | MGnify/ENA primary metagenome ERZ508750 (study PRJEB26277, sample SAMN04329802) | human gut metagenome | biome: human-associated habitat | host: Homo sapiens | place: USA... | reverse complement strand
CCTGGTCGTCGAGTGCATCGATTCGAAGGGCTACACGTTCAAGGTCAGCCCGATGAGCGCCTATGCCTGCTGCGACAACATGGCGCTCTGAGGCCGTTTCATCTATTCGCGCTCGCTGCTCAAGCTGGACAAGGCCGACCTCAACTTGGGCGGCGAGGATTCCGACCTGAACTTCGAGCTGAACGACTGCTATTCGCTGCAACAGAGCTATTCGGTGGCCATGATCTGGCGCCAGTACATCCCGCTGGGCCGCAACAAGCGTTTCGCGCTCTTCAACGAGATGCAGCTCTCGGGCGGCGGCACACAGGCACGCTTTGCCAAGGACTCCCCGGTGAAGGGCACCTACCAGACGGGCTATACCTTCTCGCTGGGTATCTCGCCGGGTATCATCGCCTTCGCCACGAACAACATGGCCGTCGAGGTCAACGTCGGCGTGATGGGCATCAGTTACAGCCACACCAAACAGGTACACAACCAGGTGACGGTCGGCAAGCGCGACGCCAGCATGATGAACTTCAAAGTCAATATCTTCTCGATAGGGCTCGGCATGGCATTCTATCTCTAAACACGGCACGCACATGAAACGAATCATACTTTCCATTTTATCGGTATTCATCACGCTCGGCGCCGCAGCGGAGACGGGACAAGCCCTCCCCGCGGTGCAGCGGGCCGCTACGGCCGCAGTCGAAGAAACCCCCTCCGGCAACGAGGACACCGTGCCCCCGGAAACTTCGGACACCCCCGGAACGGGCACCGAAGCCACGGCGGAAACAACTTCGGGACTCGCCGCAGAAACGGACACCGCAGCCGCAGCGGGTACCCTCGGTGCCCTGGCGGCCTCCCCGGCGACGATGCCCGCAGCCATGCCGGCCGAAAAGCACAAGCGCCCCCAGGTGGAGCGTTTCCTGCCCACGCGCCGCCGCATCGACCGCGAGATCAACAAACTCAAATTCGCCTACAAGGGAGAAGTGATGATGGGTCTTACGGCCTCCTACGGTACGGTTTCGAGCGACGACACCGACCTCATGCTCATCTTCGACAACATCGATGCGGATGCCACGATCGCAACGGTAAAACCCTTCGTCGGTTATTTCTACCGCGATAACAACTGTATCGGCATCCGTTTCGGATACAGCCACATGGGCGGCACGCTCGACAACACCTATTTCGATGCGGGCGAGGGCAACGACCTCTCGGGGCAGCTCCCCTACGTCGATCTTTCGAGCGACGAATACTCATTCGGCATTTTCCACCGTTCTTATGCGGGGCTCGACCCCAAAGGACGCTTCGGGCTCTTCGCCGAGTTCGAGCTGGCGCTCTCGACGGGACATTCGAGCTTCGCATACGACCCGGATCATAACGAAGGAGGCGCACCCAACCGCACCTACAACGACAAAACGCAGGTAAAGTTGGCGTTCAACCCGGGAGCAGCCGTATACATCTTCCCCAACGTCTGTGCGACGATTTCGTTCGGGCTGGGCGGCATACAGTATACGAGCATCACCCAGAAGGATGCCGACGGCAACAAGATCGGTTCGCGCAAGGCTTCGAACATGCGTTTCCGGCTCAATATCGCGGCCATCAACTTCGGTATGACGATACATTTGTGGGACAAGAAAAAGCAGTAAACTATGAAATACCTACGCATACTCTTTTCGGCGGCGGCACTCCTGCTGGCAGCGTCGTGCATCGAGAACGACATACCGTACCCCACCATCGAGCTCAACATCCGCAGCATCGAGGGCGAGGGGTTCACGGTAGCCGGCATCAGCCTCGTGAACCGTACCGTGACGCTCACGCTGGACGAGAAGACAGATATCCGCAAGGTCACCATCGACAAGGCGGAATTCGACGTCGCCACATCCAACCCGATGATGACCGACAAAGAGAAATTCATCAGCCAGATCAGGACTTCGCAGCCGCTGAGCGGGGAGTTCGACCTGCGGGCGCCGCTCTATGTCACGCTCTCGCTCTACCAGGACTACGAGTGGACGATCGTGGCCGAGCAGCCCATAGCCCGGTCGTTCACCGTCGCCGGGCAGATCGGATCGACACTGATCGACACGCAGGCGCGTACGGCCACGGCCTATGTCGCCGAAGGCACCGACCTGAAGGCCGTCACGGTCACCAGCCTCAAGCTGGGGCCTGCCGACATCACCGCCTACTCGCCCACGGCCGAGGAACTTTCCGCCACGGGCTTCGAAACGGTTCGTCTGGTCGACGTCACCTGCCACGGCCGCACGGAGCGGTGGATGCTCCATGTCCAGCCCACCAACGTGAAGATCGGTGTCCGCGAGATCGACCTCTGGAACAACACGGCCGTCGTAACCACGATGGTTACGCCCGAAGATTACGCCACCGCCGAAATCCAGTACCGGCTGAAGGGTACCGCCGACTGGCAGACGACGCAGAAGGGCGCACAGGACGAAAGCGGCATCTTTACGAGCTCGATCGCACCCGAATGGACAAGCCTCACCAACGATGCGGGCATCCCCGTAAAACGCCTCGTCACGACCAAGGGCGTCTACGCCGGGCAAACGTATGAATTCCGGCTTCTCGTCGGCGGGCAGCAGACCGAAACCGCCGAATACACGGCACCCGCGGGCGACACGATTCCCGACGGGAACATGGAAAACCCGGGCTTGTCGTGCTTCACGAGCGAAAATACGAATGCGGAGTTCTGGGCCAGCGGTAACAACACATTTGCGGATAAGCTCGGTAGGCAGGGGACTTTCAACGGAAGGGGCGGCAGCTAGTGCGCGAAACTGGCCGCGGCAGCCCCTCCCCTCGTCAACATCGCAGCCGGCAACCTGATGTCCGGCATCTTCTACAAAGACGGCCTGTGGACGGGCGTAGTAGAATTCGGACAGCCCTACAACTGGACGGCGCGCCCTTCGGGCATGAAGGTGAAATACCACGCGACACTGGGCACGATCGACGCAAGCAAACATTCCGGGGCCCCGGTCGGCATAGGCGACCCGGACAAAGCCCGCATTTTCGTCGCCATCATCGACTGGTACGCCCGGCACCGGGTCGCTGCGGGCACCAAAGACCCCACGGGCATTTGGGATCCGGCGGAAACCACCCAGACCGCAGAAGGGAAACTCATCGCCTACGGGTCGCTGTTCGTCGACAAGTCGACCGAAGGCGAGCAAATGGTAGAGGCCACCCTGCCGCTCAACTTCTACGACCCGGCTGCGGGACGCCCCACCGGCAAGTACAGCATCATCATCTCCTGCTCCACGAGTGCCTACGGCGATTACATGGTGGGCTGCACGACGAATGTAATGTACGTCGACGATTTCCAGTGGGTCTATTGACCCGGCGCCGGACAAGTCCGCCGGCAACTCAGAAGATATAAAGAGAAAAGGCTGAACCCCTGGGTTCAGCCTTTTTGCTGTAGATTCAGACTTTTCAATTCCTGCCGGAGTTATCTCCGAGCAATCCGGCAGTATTTGTCATAGCGTCCTATCACGTCGTTCACGTAGGCCAGCGTCTGCCGGCTGCCGGTGAAACGTCCGCACTTGACCGCCTCGCTCTCGTAATACTCGGGCTGCGCCTTGAGTTGCAGGTAGCGGGCCACGACCTCCCACGAATTGGGATCCTCGCCGTTGAGCCGTGCCAGGCGCCTCGCATCGTTCACATGGCCGATCCCGCTGTTGTACGAGGCCAGGATGATGCTCATCCGATCCTTCTCGGGAGTCCCCTCGGGGAAACGGAGCGTGTTCATAATCTTCGACATCAGCTTGTTGGCCAACCATATGTTGGTCTCGGGATTGGAGACCTGCTCGGTCGGGACGTCGAACTGGCGTGCCACCGAGGGCATGATCTGCATCAGCCCGCGGGCCCCGCTGCGCGAGGTGATGTCGGGCGTGAACCGCGATTCATGGTAGGCGATGGCGCTCATCAGGCGCCAGTCGTGGCCCTCTTTTTCGCTGATGTTGCGAATGACATTGTCATAAGCCGAGATCACATAGTCGCCCTCACCGAGCAGCGAATTGCCGAAATCGGCCGCATCGTCGTTCAGCAGCATGTCGTCCGTCACGGGTGTGCTGAACTGGGCGTTAAAGCCGTAAAAAGTCGTCAGGATTGTTAAGAACGCAAAAGTTAAAACTGTCTTTTTTAACATAAAATGTTGTTTTGCGGGCAGTTCATACCGCGCAGAACAATACGCTAATCATAGAAACCCCATGAGATACCGATTTTAAACATGCCCGGATTGAGCGGGTAACCCGCCGCGGAGAAATACTCCCCGTTTCCGAACAGTCCCTTGTTCACATGCTGATATTTGAGGAATATCCGCATTCTCTTCCACTTTCCCATGACGAAGGCGTCCATGTAGGGGTAATTGCCTACTTCGACGTCCCGTTGGTTGTAATAGGCCGACAGCGCAGGGTTGTAACTGGGCGCATAATAACGCGTGTTATAGCGTCCGTCCAAACCGATCTGAAGGCGTAATACGTTGCGCACGACCCAGAACTCGTAATAATACGAAAGGAACGCGCTCAAAAGCGGAACGGGTGCAACTTCTTGATTCGTACTCCACTGCAACAATACCCTGTTGTCCAAATGAAGTCCGCCTAAGCGGAAATCTTTGCGAGCGTACACACTCGTGAGGCTTACGTTGTCACTGCTTTGGGCGATCTGGCTCTCCTTGTCGTAAAAGATCTTGATGCCGACGACGCCATGCCATGCCCCCGCTTCAAACGCATAATCGGGGACTGAAAACTTCACCTCGAACCGAGTTTCATTCTCCTTATTCAAAGGAGTGGACCACACGTAGTGGTTCGAGAACAGATTCTCCTGCCAGTAGTTGGGCGAACGCCGATCCATCGTGAACCGGCCTTCGAGAATCAGGGGGTGTCCGCGGAGATATCCCGTCAGCGCCAGGTGGGCGCCGATGGTGAGGTCTCCGCCTCTGTATCCCGACGGGTAGAACTTGAGGTTCGCGTCCCAGTCGACATATTTCTTTATCTTTCCTCCGACGGAACCGTATGCGAAATAGCTGGTCTTGTTGACCTTCGTATACTTTCCCGTCTGGTAATCCCTCATTTCGAATTGCGAGTAGGTATGCATGTCGATACCGATGCCTGCATCAATCGTGCCTACCACGCCGTTACGATCCCAGGGCTGCGCCTGCACGAAGAAGCGGTTCGAAATCACCCGCTCGTAGATCGAGTCGCGCGTCTGGTCGGGGTTGATATACCAGTTCTGGTAGTAGTCCAGCGTATCGGGCACGAAATTGCCCTGCTCGTCCCGGTGCGCCCTTTCGTCGATATACCGCGCATATTTGTCCGAATAGACCTTGCTCCACGAACTGTACTGGAACGAATGGCCGATATAGACCGCCGACAGGTCGGCGAGCGAAAAGTCATTCTCCGTCACGCGCTGCAACGGCAGGGCATAGGACTGCGTGATGAAGAAGGCATTGTTGCGGTAGGTGTTCTGCGCCTCGGCATCCGACAGCTTCATGGGCACGCCCGAAGGCATCTGGAACGTCGTATCGGCGATGGCCCACGTCCCGACCACGCCGCCGTTCTCCTGCTGCTCGATGTGGTTGTTGTAATAGGCCGCATGCACCGAATAGCGCTTGCCCGTATGGCTGAAGGCGACCGACAGGTTGTGGTTCTTCGTCCGTGACCAGACATATTGTCCGCGCGTTCCCCGTGCCTTGTAGTCGACGTTGAACCCGGTCGTGGGCGAAATATTCTGCGCGTGCATGATATTGAAGTTCTCCTCCCGGAAACGCTTCTGCCCCGACTCGAGGTACGTCATGCGGATGATGGGCTTCTTCGTATTGTAGAACGGAACGTTCTCCATGTCGTACGTATACGCATAGTAGGGGCTCGCAAAACTGAAATCAAAGAACTGCGGCCGCCGGAAATAGTTCATCGGCAGCGATGTCTGCCCGAGGGCGCCCTGCGCGATGTCGCCCACCTCTTCGCGGAAGAAGGGGTAGTCGATCCGCCAGTCGGTGAGCGTCGTGTCGAGCGGGCTTATCTCCACGCGGTTGTAGTCGCGCTTGACGCTCCAGCGAAAATTGTTCAGGGCGCGGATCGAATCGCTGAAAAAATACGATTCGAGCGGCTTGCGGATCCGGCGTTCCTTCTTGGTCGTATCCTGCGGCTGGCCGTCCTGGCCCTCCTCTCCCTCCTCGCCGGTCTGCTCGTAAGGGTTCGTACCGTAAAGGTTCCCCGTCTCCCCGCGCTGCTGGGCACGCTGCAGCGTCCTGGCGTTGAAACCCTGCGAACGGACGATGCCGGGCGCTGTAAGGAACAGACCGAGCAAAGCTGCCAGCAATATTCTATTCGTCAACCTCGACATGGAACGTAAATCCGGGGCAAATATAATTAAAAAATTTTAAATATACAACTATTTCTCAGGGCAAGCCGCTGAGCCAGGCTTCTTTAGCGACATACCCCATCCCACGGCCGATATGGCGATGTAGAGCAGAATGACAATGGGGACAGCCGGGATACCCAAGGCGACCAACAGAACAACAGCCAGGGCAATAAAGATATAACGGATCTCGTTGCCTTTAAAAGCAAAACTCTGAAACTTGAAGGCGAACATCCGAACAGGCGAAATAAGCAACCACGACATGGCCGGCACCATCAGCAGCACCCAGCCCCCTTGGTTGAAACCCGTCTTGGCGTCCATCCAGCCCAGCGCAACGAAAAACAGCGCATTGGCAGGGGTCGGAAGGCCGCAGAACTCGGTATGCTGCGTCTCGTCGATATTGAATTTCGCCAGCCGCAGCGCCGAGAAGGCCGCCACCGCGAAACAAAGTGCGCTGCCGCCGTAGCGCAGCCATGCCTCGGCATCCGCAGGCAGGGAATTGTTCCACAGGACGAAAAGCACGGCCGACGGGGCGAAGCCGAACGAGACCATGTCGGACAACGAGTCCAGTTGTACGCCGATGGCGGAAGGGCATTTGAGCAGCCGGGCCACGAAACCGTCGGAATAGTCGAAAACACCGGCGGCGATCGTGAGCCAGAAAGCCAGCGCCAGATCGCCGTAAACCAATGCTGAAACCACTGCGAACGAGCCGCAAAGCAGGCTCGAAAGGGTCAGCAGGTTGGGTATGGTGAACAGTTTTATCTTCATCGGGGGTACAAAAATATTATTCCTGCAATAGGCGGCAAAGTTACAAAATATTTTTATCTTTGTCTCACTTAATTCCATATTATAACTTATGGCAAGCAATAAATATTGTGTCATCATGGCCGGCGGCATCGGATCGCGTTTCTGGCCCAAGAGCCGGCAGTCGATGCCAAAACAGTTCCTCGACATCCTGGGAACCGGAAAATCGTTTATCCGCCATACCTACGAGCGCTTCGCAAAAATCGTCCCCGCCGGGAATTTCCTCGTCGTGACGAACCACAAATACAAGGATCTGGTGTTGCAGCATATCCCCGAAATCGGGGAGAAACAGGTGCTCTGCGAGCCGATCGGCCGCAATACGGCCCCCTGCATCGCCTATGCGGCCTATACGCTGCTCAGGGAGAACCCCGATGCCGAGATGATCGTCACGCCGTCGGATCACCTGATCCTCAACGAGGACGATTTCCGCACGATCATCGGCGAATGCCTCGAGTTCGCCGACCGGCACGACGCCCTGCTGACCGTGGGCATCAAACCCACGCGCCCCGACACGGGCTACGGCTACATTCAGGTCTCGGACGACCACGCCATCAGCAAGGTCAAGTGCTTCACCGAAAAACCCGACCTCGAACTGGCGCAGACCTTCCTCCAGACCGGCGAGTTCTACTGGAATTCGGGGATCTTCATCTGGAAGGTGCAGGCCATCGTCGAAGCCTTCCGCAAATACCTGCCCGAGCACCATGCCATGTTCAGCGGCATGATGCGGGCACTGGGCACCGACTCGGAAAAGGCCATCGTCGAAATGGTCTTCTCGGAGTGCCGCGCCATCTCGATCGACTACGGCATCATGGAGAAAGCCGACAACGTCTACGTCCGTTGCGGCGATTTCGGCTGGAGCGACGTCGGCACGTGTGGCTCGGTCTACCAGCACGCCCGCAAAGACCGCTACGCCAACGCCGTCCCCGAAGAGGGGTGCTATCTCTACGACACGCGCAGCAGCATCGTCTCGCTGCCCAGGGGCAAGGTGGCGGTCATCAGCGGCCTGAAGGAATACATCGTCGTGGACACCGACGACGTATTGATGATATGCCCCCGCGCCGAAGAACAGAACATCAAGAAATTCATCGACGAAGTAAAGTTCCACAACGGGGACAAACACATCTGACACCTATGAAACGCATGCCGTTCCATACCACAGCCTTGCTGCGACGATTCGCTGCGGGCTGTTTTTTAGTGGCGGGGATGCTTTCGTGCTCCGCGCCGCAGGCCACCTTCACCAACCCGCTGCGCGACGGCGCCGACCCGTGGATCACCAAATACGACGGGCGCTATTACACCTGCTTCAAATCGGGACGCGGCATCGCCGTGACCGAATCGGACGACATGACGTGTTTCGAACGCGAGCGCGTCGTCTGGCAGCCTGCCGACAGCGGGGCGTGGAACAGTTTCAACATCTGGGCGCCCGAGCTGCACCGCCTCCGCGGCAAATGGTACATCTACTACGCCGCGGCACCCGTCCCCGGCAGTCCCTTCACGGGACAGCGCACCGGCGTGCTGGAGTGCGACACGCCGCTGGGCGACTACCGCGACCGCGGCATGCTCTATACGGGCGACAACCCCGACGGCAAGACGGACAACATCTGGGCCATCGACATGACGATCTTCGAACACCGGGGAGAACTCTATGCCGTATGGTCCGGCTGGGAGCGCCAGCGCGACACCGACGCCACCGACCAGCTGCTCTACATCGCCCGCATGGAATCGCCCACACGGATCGGGCCGCGCATCCTGCTGTCACGGCCCGACCAGCCGTGGGAACAGGGCGACCACATCTCCCTGCAGGAAGGCCCGTCGGCATTGCGGCACGGCGACGACCTGTTCATCGTCTACTCCACGCGCGGCTCGTGGTCGCGCCACTACAAGCTCGGGCAACTGCGCCTGCGCACCCCCGACAGCGACCCGCTGGATCCCGCATCATGGATCAAGAGCGGCCCCGTCTTCACCGGCAACGACCGCATACACGGCGTCGGCCACGCCAGTTTCACCACCTCGCCCGACGGGCGCGAACACTGGATCTATTACCACTCGAAAAAAGATACGGTACACAACTGGGGGCGCGACGTGCGCCTGCAACGCTTCGACTTCGACGCCGCGGGCAACCCCCGCTTCGGGCAACCCGCAGAGCCGGGGCCCTACCCCATGCCCTCGGGAACCCCCATACACGCGAACTGACATGTCCGAACTATACGATATTTTCCAGGAACACCCGCACATCTCCACCGACACGCGCGACATCGGGGCTGATTCCATCTTCTTCGCCCTGCGCGGCGCGACGTTCGACGGCAACCGCTTCGCGGCGGAGGCGCTGGAAAAAGGCGCGGCCTATGCCGTCGTGGACGACCCGGCAGCCGTCACCGACGACCGTATGGTGCTGGTCGGCGACACGCTCGGGGCATTGCAGGAGCTGGCACGCGAACACCGCCGCCGGCTGGCGATCCCGATACTCGCCATATCGGGCAGCAACGGCAAGACCACGACCAAGGAGCTGGTGAGCCGCGTGCTGGCCGAACGCTTCGAGGTCTACGCCACGCGCGGTAACCTCAACAACCACATCGGCGTGCCGCTCACGCTGCTCGCCATGACCCGCGACACACGGTTCGGCGTGGTCGAGATGGGAGCCAGCGCCTGCGGCGAAATCGCCCTGCTGGCCTCGATCGCCGAGCCCAACTACGGCATCCTGACCAACATCGGCCGTGCACACCTCGCAGGCTTCGGCGGCCCGGAGGGGGTGCGCCGCGGCAAGGGCGAACTGTTCGACTACCTGGCCGCGAACGGCGGCCGCGCCTTCGTACCCCGCGAGGACGAGACACTGACGAACATGGCCGCCGAACGCGACGGGCTGGCCGTGGAATATTACAGCGTCACGCTGGCCGAGGGCCTCGAAAACCACCTCGAAGGGCATTACAACCGGTTCAATATCGCCGCAGCCGTGGCCGTCGGACGTTATTTCGACGTCGCCGACGAGCGTATCCGCCATGCTGTCGGCAGCTATGTCCCCGACAACAACCGCTCGCAGCGCACCGAGACGGGGCGCAACACCCTCATCATGGACTGTTACAACGCCAACCCCTCGAGTATGCGGGCATCGGTCGCGAATTTCCTCGCCGAGCCGCCCGGCGCGCGTACCCGCCGCCTGCTGATCCTGGGCGATATGCTCGAACTGGGCGCCTGGTCCGAGCAGGAACACGCCGCTGTCATCCGCCTCGCAGCGCAGGCTCCGCAGACAGAAGTGATGCTCGTCGGCACGGAATTCGCCAGGGCCCATGCCGGCATGGAGCCGCAACCCGCCCAAATCACGCTCTTCGCCGACCGGGAACACCTCATCGCGTCGCTCCGCGCACACCCCGTGGACAACACGCTGGTGCTTATCAAGGGTTCGCGCGGCATCGGACTGGAAAAGGCGGTCGGGGAGCTGTAACCCCGCCGCCACGACCCGCCGGACACAGGCCCGGCACCGACCCGGCACAGGCACGATACGCAGGAACAAAACGCCGGCAAACAGACCGGAACGACACGCCGCACAGGCAAAAAAACACCGACCGAGAACAACCTGAAACCCATAAGCCATGAAACACCTGCTGACAGCCATCCTCCTGCTGGTCTTCGCGCATACCGCCGCCGGCGAAAGGAACGTCTCGCTCGAACGCGATTTCGGAACGCTTTACGGCACGCTGCTCACCCCCGATGCAGGTACGGAAACCGTGGCCGTCATCATCGCCGGTTCGGGGCCCACTCCGCGCAACGGCAATGTAAACAGCTATCTCTACCTGGCGCAGGCGCTCGAAAAGGCAGGCATCGCCTCGCTGCGCTACGACAAACGCGGCAGAGGTGCGAGACGGTTCACGGAGCCGGATAAAATGGCCGACGCCGTACTGGGGGATTTCATCGGCGACGCCGCGGCTTGGGCCGACTACCTTGCCGACGAGGGCTTCCGCCGTGTCATACTGATCGGCCACAGCGAAGGGGCGCTGATCGCCTTCTGCGCGGCGCAACAGACCCCGAAGGTCACTGCCGTCATCTCGGTGGCCGGCGCCGGCTACCCGCTCGACGAGATACTCCAGCTGCAATTGGCCTCACAACTCCTGCCCGACAACATGGATCTGCTCTTGCAGGCCAACGCGATCACCGCCTCCCTGAAACGGGGCGAACGGGTCGAATCCTGCCCGCCGCAGCTCGAAGCGCTGTTCCACCCTTCGGTACAGACGTTCTGGATCTCCAGCCTGCGCTACGACCCGCGCGAGGAGATCCGCAAGGTGCGGGTTCCGATCCTCGTCGTGGGCGGGGACAACGACCTGCAGGTGCCGCCCGGCAATGCCGAGGCGCTGGCGAAGGCACAGCCCCGGGCCCGGAAGGCAATCATCGCAGGGATGACCCACCCGCTCAAAAAATGCACGGGACGCACGCGCATCGACCAGATGGGAGCCTACGGCGACAGCACGCTGCCGATCGACCCCGACCTCGTGGCCGTCGTTACGGAATTCATCCGGGGTCTCTGAATTTTCCCTGCCGGAAAGACAAAACCGGATTATTTTTTTAATTTTGTATAAACCGATTCCGAACCAAACGACATACCGAACCATGAAACTCCTGATCAGCATCGAATACCGTACCCGCTGGGGCGAACAGCTCGTCATGCGGATCGGCAAACGGCGCATTGCGCTGCAATACGCCGACGGAGGCATCTGGACAGGCGCCATCGACCGCTATACCCAGAGGGATGATACCGAATACCGCTATGAAATCGAACGCGACGGCACATGCATCCGCAGCGAATGGCGGCCGCACACGCTGCGGCTCCCGTCCCGGGAGGGGGTGCGCACGCTGCGCATCCGCGACCGCTGGCAGGAGATGCCCTCCGACACGCCGTTCTACTCCTCGGCATTCACCCGGGGCATCTTCGGCCGCGGGAAAACCGGCAATCCGAAGAAAGCGGCCGGCAACATCACGCTGCGCGTCGTGCTGCCCACCCTGCGGCCGGACGAAACGCTCGCCGTCGCCGGCAGCGGCCGTGAACTGGGCGGCTGGAAACGGATCGTCCCGATGGACGACAGCCGCTTCCCGGAATGGGAACTCACGCTGCATACCGCACACCGGTTCGAATACAAATTCCTGATCGCCGACCGCAAGACCCTCACCCCCATCCTGTGGGAGGAGGGTGCCAACCGCACCTGGGGCGAGCTGCCCGGCGCCGGCGAACACGCCCTCGACGCCGCGGCGTACCCGCGGTTCCCCGAGCGCAGGTGGCGGGGCGCCGGAACGGCGATCCCGGTCTTCTCGCTCCGTACGGAAGAGGATTTCGGCGTCGGCGAGTTCTACGACCTGAAACGGCTCATCGACTGGGCGGCCGCCACCGGGCAGCGCGTCATCCAGGTACTGCCGATCAACGATACCACCATGACCGGCACATGGGAAGACTCCTACCCCTACAACGCCAATTCGACCTTCGCCCTGCACCCGCAGTTCATCCGGCTGCCGGCCGCGGGCGTCGTGGAGGACGACGAGTACCGCACCCTGCGCAGCGAGCTGAACGCCCTTCCCGAAATAGATTACGAGCGTGTCAACGGGCACAAACTGCGGCTGCTCCGCCGGGCGTTCGAACGCCACGGCGCCCGCACCGCGGCACGCCGCGACTACAAGGCCTTCATCGCCGCCAACAGACACTGGCTCATCCCCTATGCCGCCTTCTGCACGCTGCGCGACGAAACGGGCACGCCCGACTTCACCCGCTGGGGCGGTTTCGCCCGCTTATTGGACATAGCCGTCGACGACTATTGCCGCCGACACAGCCGCGACATCGCATTCCACTGCTATGTCCAATACCACCTGCATACGCAACTGTCCGAGGTCTGCGCCTACGCCCGCGACCACGGCATCGTCCTCACGGGCGACCTGCCCATCGGCATCAGCCGCACGAGCGTCGACGCATGGCTCTACCCGCACCTGTTCCACATGGACTCGCAGGCCGGGGCCCCGCCCGACGCATTCTCGGCCGTCGGCCAGAGCTGGGGATTCCCGACTTACAACTGGGAACGTATGGCACGCGACGGCTACGCCTGGTGGCGGGCACGCATGGCCAAGATGGCCGAATACTTCGACGCCTTCCGCATCGACCACATCCTCGGGTTCTTCCGCATCTGGGAGATTCCCACGCATGCCGTACACGGGTTGCTGGGCTATTTCAACCCCGCCCAGCCGTATGCCGCAGATGAACTGCGCGTCATGGGCTTCGACCCGCAGGGCGGACGCTACACCACCCCGGCGCCCGACGAGCACACGCTCGGGGAACTGTTCGGCGACCTGGCCGGCGAAGTTCGCGCCACCTGCATGAAGGAGGGGCGGTTACTGCCCGCCTATGCCACCCAGCGCAAGGTCGCAGCCCGCTTCCCGGGCGACGACGAACACCAGACCCGGCTGCGGGAAGGGCTTATGGCATTGCTCGACGACGTGCTCTTCATCGAAGACCCGCGCCGCAAGGGCTATTTCCACCCCCGCATCGCCCCCCACTCGACACATGCCTACCGCCGGCTCGACGGAGAGCGCCGCGCGACCTTCGACCGGCTCTATACCGACTTCTTCTACCACCGGCACAACCGTTTCTGGCAGGAATCCGCCCTGCGCAAGCTCCCGGTACTCCTCTCGGCGACCGAGATGCTGACCTGCGGCGAAGACCTGGGGATGATCCCCGACAGCGTCCCCGAAACGATGCACGAACTGCAAATCCTCTCGCTCGAAATCCAGCGCATGCCCAAGACGCCGGGGGAACTCTTCGCCGACCCGGCGCACTACCCCTATTTCTCGGTCTGCACCACTTCGACGCACGACATGAACCCGCTGCGGGCATGGTGGGAGGAAGACCGCGAACTCACGGCGCGCTTCTACCACGAAGCACTCGGCATCGGGGGCGACGTTCCCTATTTCTGCGAGCCGTGGATATGCCGGCGCATCCTCGACATGCACCTCAATTCCCCGGCGATGCTCACCATCCTGCCGTTACAGGACTGGCTTTCGACCGACGGGGAGCTGCGCTACCCCGACCCGGCCAAGGAACGCATCAACGTCCCGTCCATCCCCCGCTACCACTGGCGCTACCGGATGCACCTCCCGCTCGAGGAGTTGCTCCGCAAGGAGACCTTCAACGAATCGCTGCACGACATGATCGCCTGCAGCGGGCGCCGCTGACGGGCGTACTGCGGCACCGCCGCTCCCGGCTACAAAATAGGGGTACTCATATCGGGGCGGCCTAAAAAAAACAGAACAGGAGCTATAGCGTATAAAACGCACGGAGATAGTGTTTTAGCGAGATTGTTCCGGAGGTAAGAAAGCGGTTCAGCCGCATGAAAAGGCAAAGTTCGGAAAGAGTTGCGTTACCAGATCGTTACCGCAGCACTTTCCGAACTTCGTTTTTAATGGTTTGTTTTTCAGTTTCTTGCGTCGGATTTCACAACAACAAATAACTCTAACGAACGTATTAACAATAAAGTTTTTAGAGTTATGGCAAGAAGCACTTTCAAGGTTCTGTTCTATCTGAAACGACAGGCCGAACAGAACGGCAAAGCGCCCATTATGGGACGCATCACCATCAACGGAACTATCTCACAATTCAGTTGCAAAATGTCTGTTCCTCCCAAACTGTGGGACACCAAAGCCAACAAAGCATCGGGTAAGAGCATCGTAGCCCAGCGGATCAACGAGAAACTGGAGAACATCAAGACCAACATCGGCAAACAGTATCAGCGTATCTGCGACCGGGATTCTTACGTCACGGCCGAGAAGGTCAGAAATGCCTGGCTGGGATTCGGAGACGGATATCAACTCCTGCTGCAAACCTTCGATGATTACCTGAAAGAGTTCGCCGAGAAGCGCGTCGGCAAAGACCGTGCAGAGGGAACCCTCGTGAACTATACCCGTTCCCGACGTTATCTGACCGCATTCCTGCAATACGAATACAAGCTGGAGGATATCCCTTTCCGGGAGTTGAAGCGTGAATTTATCGAAAAGTATGTGATTTATCTCTCGGCCGTCCGTCATATGCTTCCCGGCAGCATTCATACTCCGGTCAAGAAACTGAAGCTGATGACCTATACCGCTTTCAAGAACGGCTGGATCACCTCCGATCCGTTTGCAGGATTCCATATCAACGTAACCTACCGCGACCGACGTTTCCTTTCCGAATCGGAACTGCAGGCCGTGATGAAGGTCTATGTCCCCAATTACAAGACAGCCATCGTCCGGGACATATTCGTATTTTGCTGTTTCACGGGGCTTGCCTATGCCGACGTGAAGAAACTCACCCATGACGATATTCACACGGATGAACGGGATGATCTATGGATCGTGGACCATCGACAAAAGACGGGAACGCAGTTTCGGGTCAAGCTGTTGCCGGTGGCCAAACGGCTCGTAGAACGTTACAGCCGACTGAGGCTCCCCGGAAATAAAGTATTCCCGGTCAAAGACCGTGATTCGATGAATATGTCCCTGCGACATGTGGCACGCCATGCCGGGTTGTCGTTCAATCCGACGATGCATGTGGCAAGGCACACCTTTTCGACCACGGTCACCCTCTCGCAGGGTGTTCCCCTGGAGACGGTCAGCAAGATGCTCGGACACAAACACATCACCACCACACAGATTTACGCCAAAATCACCAACGACAAGATCGGTCGTGACATGGATGCCCTGAACCAGAAGATCGCTGAAAAGTTTCCGATAGAATAACCCGATAAAGAGAACTGACAATGAAAAAACAGATAGAAGATCTCGGTTCTATTGAGATAACCGATAACGACTAGGGGCCTTGTATGGTCTCGGTCCGACTGATCGATGGCAATGTCTGGATGACACAGAGTCAAATCGAACGGTTGTTTGGCGTGTATGAGACCACGGTGCGAAACAATCTGCGGGCGGGATTCATAGGCTAAATGTTACGGGAAAGGAAAATCTC
>ENA-ORIT01000236-ORIT01000236.1-human-gut-metagenome-genome-assembly--contig:-NODE-236-length-16255-cov-5.74346_pt1 | contig 16255 bp, 10 predicted proteins | sample MGYA00243032_ERZ508750 | MGnify/ENA primary metagenome ERZ508750 (study PRJEB26277, sample SAMN04329802) | human gut metagenome | biome: human-associated habitat | host: Homo sapiens | place: USA... | reverse complement strand
GAACGGGAGCGAACTTTCGAAAATGTCGTAGCAGCGCACCGAGAGGCGCGCCCGGCTCTTGTCGAACGTCCACTTGGCACCTGCGTTGACGCTCCACGAAGGGTCGATGTCGTATGTCCCCTGGATGGCCGCGCTCTGATAGTAGCCCGAGAGGTCGAGCGTCAGGTCGGGCTTGCGGCTCAGACGGATCGTGTTGTCCATGCGCACCACCCCCAGCCATTTGGAGCGGTCGAACGCCAGGTCGTGAAAGGCGTTGCAGCGCTGGGTCATCCGCATCCCGGTCAGCGTCAGCCGGGAATCGAGCCATTTGCCCAGGCGCAGCGGTACGATGACGTTGGCGCCCCACTGGCGGTTGGTGTTCCAGTTGAGCGTCTGGTAGACCAATGCCAGGCGATCCGGGGCCTGCCAGGCGGTTTGGTTGAAGTAGTCGGGCATCTCGTTCCAGAACAGCATGAAGATATACTTCTGCTTATACATGTACATTGCCTGGCCGTTGTAGCTTTTCGACGGCCGCAGTCCGGGCGTGCCCCGGATCTCCGAATAGCCGTCGATGTAGGAGGTCGACTGCTGCATCTCCCAGTACGAGGGATAGGTCTTGTCCGACGAGAGCGAAATCTGTACGAGATGTTTCTCTGCGGGTGTCAGGAGCAGGGTCGCCTGCGGGTAGAGCGACCAGTTGTCGTAGTCCCCCGCGCGGTAGTATTCCCCGGCCAGCGACAGCGAGAAGCTCCCCTTGGCGAACTGTTTGCTCACCCCGGCGTAGAGGTTGCCCGTGTATTCGTCGAGGTGCGAATCGGTATCGACGGTGGCGATGTCGCCCTCGTGGAGCCTGTAACGCTGGTAGTCGTGGTCGCCCGCCCAGCTGAAGATGCCGCCGTAGGTCATGCCCCAGCCATTGCCCAGGTCGTGCGACTGGTCGGCGCTGACATTTACCCGGTCGACGGACTGCCCCGAAACCACGTCGAACGCTGTCCGGCTGCCGTCGGCGTACCTGTTCCGCATGGCGGCCAGCTGCCACGAGCTGTAATGCGTGTAGTCCGCCGAGAGGTCGAGCCCGGAGGCCGACGTGTAGCGCAGCGCAGCGTTGTGCATCGTGTTGTCGCCCCCGGGCGAGCTGACCGAGTTGACCAGGTTGCCGTCGGCACGTACGAGGCCGCTCGTATGCGGGGTGTATGCGCCCGTATAGGCAATGCTCAGGCGTCCTTTGCCCTGCGGGGCGTATTCTGCGGCAGCCCTCAGCCGGTGCCATGTCCCTTTGCTGGTGATATTCTGTCTCTGGGCGATTTCATGCTCTCCGTCCGCGAGCGTATGCCGCGAGTAGAGGTCGATGATCCGTTTGGTCTTGGCCTGCCCGGCCGAATAGGTTACGTCGGCCGACCACTCGGGCGAGGAGAAGGCGAAGTTGCCCCCGGCATCCCAGTTGCTGTAAAACCGGTTGGTATAGTTGGCGTGTACTTCCCCCGAAAACGAGTAGTCGTGGCTGCGCCGCAGGACGAGGTTGATCGCCGCGCCGCGCACATGGTACTGCGGCGGCGTGCTGTACATCACTTCGGCCTTCTCGATCCGTTCGACGGGTGTCGAGCGCAGCAGCGAAGCCAACTGCTCGGCGCTCATCGTCGAGGGCTTCCCGTTCAGGATCACCGTGACACCCCCGGCGCCGGCAAGCATCAGCCCGCCGTCCTGTTCGCTGACGCCCGGGAGCTGGGTGAGGGCTTCGTAGGCATTGTTCACCGCCTTGCCTTTCGATACGGCTTCCAGGTCATAGGCCAGCCGCCCCTCTTCGACCCGCACGATGGGTTTTTCGCCCTCTACGACCACGGCGTCGAGCGCATTCGTATATTCATGCAGGACGACCTCGCCGGCTTCGTCGTGCTCCGACGTAAGCGTTTGCATCTCATAGGCGAGGTGCTGGAACAGCAGCCGGTAGGGGCGTACCTCCGATGCGATGGCGAAACGCCCGTCGGCATCCGATGCCGCGGCCGCGAGGTAGGTCGAGTCGGTGTCGAGCATCACTACCGCGACCCCGACCACGGGTTGCCGCTCCTGGTCGACCACCCTTCCCCGCACAATTTGCCCGCAGGTCTGTTTCACGGAAAAAAGCGCCAGGGCGCATACGAGTAAAAGAAATGTCCGTCTCATAACTTTGCTTGGTTTTTTCATTTGGTTTCCCTGCAAAGTTAAGCCCCGATGCGGCTTGCCGGTACGGAATAATTCTTGCTTGTTTGTGCGTAAAATGTTGATTCACAGTAGGTGTGATCCCGCGGATTCTTGCCGGCGCGCCGGGCGCCCTTGCTATGCGAAAAACCGGGTGAAAAACTCCCTGTCCGCAGCTCCCGATTCGGCGATCCGGCGTTTGAGTTTCGATTTGAGCGTGTAGACCCCGTTCAGCGTCATGTCGAGCATCACGCTGATCTCCTGCGCCGAGAACCCGGCGACGACCAGCGCTGCGAAATCGTAGTTGCGCGGCGTCCACCCCGGCAGTTGGCGGCGCAGGCGCGTGACCGCCCGGTCGTTGTAGAGGTCTGCCATGCGGACGATGTCCGCGAGCATCGCCGGGCTCAGTGCCAGCTCTTTCACCTTCCTCGCCAGCCGTTCCCCTTCGCCATAGGTGTAATAGGTTGCGGCGATGTCGCGCAGCAGGGCGAACCGCCCCTCGAGCGAAGCCTTGACGGCGGCCTCGCGCTCGTTCGAGGCATCGAGCCGCGAGGTGAGGCTGTCGTGCGATTCCCGATAGGATTCCAGCAGCGTGAGGTATTCGCTCAACTGCGCGTCCCGGTGCCGGAGTTTGCGCCGGTAGCCCACCACCGCCCCTGTGACGGCCGCGGCCAGCAACAGGCATGCCAGCGTGGCGATCCAGATTCGGTAACGCAGCCCCGCCTCGCGGAGCGCCGTTTCGTTGGCCGTGCGGTATCTCTTTTCCAGCTCGGCCACCGATACCCCCTGCCGTGCCTTGTCGAGCGAATCGCGCTTGCCGATGTACTGCATGGCACAGGCATAGGCTTTGCCGTCCTCCCCGCGACGGTGGTGTATGGCCGAGGCGATCGTGTAGAGCCCTATGTTGTTCTGGTTGAAGCGTTTGATGTGCGCCAGCGAGCGGTCTATGTAGTATTGCGCCGAATCGGGCTGCTCCGCCCGGTAAAAAATGATGGCCGAAGCGATGTCGTAGAGCGTGCGGTCTTCGTCGTCGGCCGATGCGGGGCCGTGTGTCAGCGGGGCTGTCCGCAGTTCGTGCATGTCGATGTGCGCCCGCTCTTCGAGCAACTGCCCGGGGCTCCAGTCTTCGGCGAAGGTGTGGTATATCAGGTTTTGCAGGGTGATCTGCTGGGCGAAAAAACGGAATGCCATCGTGTCGCGCGCCCCGACCAGCGGGGAGAGTGTTTCGATGGCCTCGGCATAGCGGCCGTTGGCATACTGTGCCGACGAGAGCATGTAACGGCTGTATCCCTCCAGTTCCCCACTGCCGGTCTCCTGTGCCGCGGCGACGGCTTTCGAGAATGCCTCCTCGGCCTCGGTGTCGTATCCCTGTTCGAGGTACAGCAGCCCCAGCGTGTGGTACAGTGCCATGAGCAGTTTTGTGGTTCCCGCCTTGTCGCGGTTGCGTTCGGCATAGAGCATCGCCTGCGTGTAGCCTTTGATCGCCCGTCCCAGGTCGCCGGCATTGTGGTGTACCTTTGCGTCGAAATACCAGGCATAGGCACGCTCGGCCCCGGAGCCGTGGCGCTCGTAATAATCCAGTGCGGGGGCGGTCAGCGAATCCTTGTCAGCCTCGGCACCTGTGCGGGAGTAGGTCTGCGCGAGCAGCAGGCGCCGCCGGGCGTCGGCCGCCGGTGAAATGGCCGAGGGGTCTATCTGCCGGAGAGCCAGCAAGGCGCTGTCGGGATGCTCCTCTATGAGCATCGAAGCCTGGGACATCAGGTTGTTCACGGCCTTGTTGCCGCATCCGGCAGCAAGCAGGCCGAGGAGTATGGCGGTTAGGTATCTCATGCCTGCAAAATTAATATAACTTTTATTTCCGCGGGTATTTTACCGGATAAAATTACCCGGCCCGATCGGTTGTCGTGCCCCTGCGCCGCACGCAGTGCTCCCCTGCAGACCCCGGCCTTGTCCCTTAGCGCTTAGCCCCGGATTTTTGTGCAGCCGAAACGGCCGAAATACATCCTTGCCGCACTGCCGCAGGACGGAAAACGGGCTTGCAGCGACTGCAAGCCCGTTCCCTTTTGTTTTGCACCTACGGTCAGCGGTAAATCTCGTTCAGCAGGCGTGCCAGCCGGTAACCGCCCCGGACGAGCTGCTGCTCGATGACGGGCGTGTATTTGTCCACGTAATCGTAGGATATTTTCGTCCCTTCGGGGCTGTCCTCGTAGATGCCGACGCAGATCGCATGGGTCTCCTTCAGCCAGTCCTGCGGCTCCCCGGCCTGTACCAGTGCCGCCTCGTCGTCCGTCAGGCGGTCGATCTGTTCCTGCCACTCGGTGTAGCTCCACTTGTGCCCGGCTTCGAGGATCGCCGAGTCCCAGGCCGAGTGGAGGTTCGTCTTGCGGCCGAACATCAGCACCGGGCGCTGGTTGCCGCCGATATCCGACAGGCGCCCCGTGTGCATCGGGCAGTGCATGTCGCCGACCAGGTGGATCAGCATTTTGAGTTTCTCGGTCTCCGCCTCGGGCGCCAGCCCGCCGGCCTTGAGCTCGGCGACGAGCGCCGTGACGGCCGTCAGCACGTCGCCTTTGGGGTTCCGGGGCATCGTTTCGAGGGTTTGGCCCTCGTCGATGTTCAGGTAGTGCCACGTCTTGGTGTAATTGTATTCGGGGGTGTGGCTGGCAATGTCCATCCAGTTGCAATAGTACACGGGCGAATGGCCGTTGAGCACCTTGTCGATCTTCTGGGCGGCTTCGGGCGTGAGGTGGCACTCTGCGATGTAGGCCGTGACGTCGTGCCCCTTTTGTCCCCATCCGTATACGCTGCCGGCGAACAGCAGGCATGACAGCAGGATAATCAGGTTTTTCATTTTATCAGTGGGTTTTGTGGTTGTTTAATGGTTCATCGTGGCGAGGAACTCCTCGTTGGTGTTGGTCATTCCCATCTGCTTCTGGAGGAACTCCATGGCCTCGACGGGCGTCATGTCCGAAAGGTATTTGCGCAGCACCCACGTGCGGTTCATCACGTCGCGCGGCAGGAGCAGGTCTTCGCGGCGCGTACCCGATGCGATGACGTCGACTGCCGGGTATACACGTTTGTTGGCGAGCTTGCGGTCGAGCTGGAGCTCCATGTTGCCCGTGCCCTTGAACTCTTCGAAAATCACCTCGTCCATCTTCGAACCGGTGTCGATCAGTGCCGTGGCGATGATCGTCAGCGACCCTTTCTCCTCCGTGTTGCGGGCTGCACCGAAGAAACGCTTGGGTTTGTGGAGCGCGTTGGCATCCACACCGCCCGAGAGCACCTTGCCCGATGCGGGCTGGACGGAGTTGTAGGCACGTGCCAGACGGGTGATCGAGTCGAGGAAGATCACCACGTCGTGTCCGCATTCGACCATGCGCTTGGCCTTGTCGAGTACCATTTCCGCGACTTTCACATGGCGCGACGCCTGTTCGTCGAAGGTCGATGCCACGACCTCGGCCTTGGAGTTGCGGGCCATCTCGGTCACCTCCTCCGGACGCTCGTCGATCAGCAGCACGATGATGTATACTTCGGGATGGTTGTCGGCGATGGCGTTGATGATCGACTGCATGAGCACCGTCTTACCCGTCTTGGGCTGTGCTACGATCAGTGCGCGCTGCCCCTTGCCGATGGGCGAAAAGAGGTCGACCACGCGCGTCGACATGTTGTTGTGTCCGTTGCCCGTAAGGCAGAATTTCTCGCTCGGGAAGAGCGGCGTCATGAATTCGAACTGTACGCGGTCGCGGATGAACTCCGGCGCCAGGCCGTTGATCTCGTTCACGCGTACCAGCGGAAAATATTTCTCCCCCTCCTTCGGCGGACGTATGGCGCCGTTCACCGTGTCGCCGGGCTTCAGCCCGAAGAGTTTGATCTGCGACGGCGAAACGTAAATGTCGTCGGGCGAGTTCAGGTAGTTGTAGTCGGCCGAACGCAGGAACCCGTATCCGTCGGGCATGATCTCCAGCACGCCTTCGCCTTCGATCTCCCCGGCGAAATCGTCCTTGGTGATCACCTCGCCGTCGAAGGATTGCGCATCGGCTGCTGCTGCCGGGGTAGCCTGGGCTGCCTGGGCAGCCGGGGGTGTCGCGGCGGCGGGTTCTGCTGCCTCTTCCTGTGCCTGTGCCTTGGGCTTGCGGCCGCGGCGCTTGGGCTCCGCCTTCTCCTCGCGGGGTGCCTGTACGGCTTCTGCCGCTGCCGCTGGTGCAGGTGCCGGGGCGCTTTCCATCGGGAGCTCCGGCTCGGCGGGGGGGGCGGCGACCGTTACGGGCGGACGCTGTGCCGGAGCGGTGTTTTCGGTCTTCGTATTGGTGATGCGTGGCCGGCGGCTGCGCGGGGCCTGGGGAACGGTTTCGGGAGCGGTTTCCGCCTTTGCGGCGGCAGGTTCGGCTGCGGGTGCCGTCTGTTGCATTTCCGTTGCGGGAGCTTCCTTTTTTCTGCCCCGTCCTCTCTTCTCTTTATTTTCTGCGGGGACGCCTTCGGAAGCGGAGCTCCCGGCGATTTTCTCAATCAGTTCGCGCTTCTTCAATGTGGTGTCCCCGATACCGATAGCTTTTGCTATTTCACGCAGTTCGACGAGACTTTTCCCTTCGAGCGCTTTCAAATCCTGCATATATTTCTATTTCAAAATGATTTTCAGAACCCCGGCGGGCGCCGGGACGTTGGAATTTGTCTGCAAAGATAGTGCATTATTTCGAAATTCAAAATAAAAAATTGCAGATCACGCCCTTCCGCCGGGGCTTTCACCATAAATTGGGAGTGCCCGGACGTAAAATACTCATTTATGGCGATTGTGCAACCCGGAAATTACCCCCACCTTTGCATCCAGAACAACAGATCTATTCAGCCATTGCGTTGTTTGTATTGTTAATGTTTGTGTGTGCAAAAACCTCCCGGGAAGCCCGGGAGGTTTTTCTTCGGTGTCGTTCCGGCGTCCTGCCGGCGGCGGGAGCCTCCGGGGGTTATTCGTTGCGCCGCAGGTTCCACTTGTTGTTGTTGCAGATCACGGCCCTGACCAGGTCGTCGCCGTAGACCTGCATGTTCGAGTAGGTCTGCCCGTAGGTCATCGTGGCGTGCGATGCCGCCGCGAAGTCCATCAGCACGATGCCGACGTTCCCGCGGAAATCGTAGCTGTCGATCTTGTCAGCCGTATACCTGTTGTACTTGTTCGCGCAGTAGTCGTAGTCGCCCACGGCGCCGAACAGGCTGATCCCCGACACGCTGCAATGGGCCGTGTCGTAGCAGCTGACATAATTCATGCACCACCGCGTCGGGTCGTCCGTATTATAGGTATAGGCGATGCACTCGTCGATGGCCGCATACTTGGTCTTGCCGTCCGATGCCCCGTTCTTGATGTTGTAGAGGTCGTTCACGCGGATCGGGGCCTGCCCCACGCCGTTGCCGCTGAGCGTCGTGTCGAAAACCACCTTGTCGTCCGTCCAGTTCAGGTAGGCGCCGAAATACCGGCCGTTGTTCGACGATTTGTAATCCTCGCGGATCATGAAGAGTATCTTGCCGCGGGCGTCGGCCAGCGTCATCAGGGGGTGGAAGTCGGCCACATACCCGCTGCAATGCGAGTTGATCAGGCTGACCACGCTTTTGTCCCACCCCGTCTTATTGGCGCTGGTGCTGGTGTTCTCGTATTTCATGTGCACGAGCACCGTCTCGCCCGGATGTTCGTCGAGGAATCGCACGAAACGGTCGAGCAGGTGCGAAAGCATGAAGGGCGAAAGCTCCTGGCGGCCGGAGCTGCCCGGGGCGTAGCCGCCCAGCGTCGGGTCGCCCAGCGGGGCTATGCCGTGATGGATCGGGAGGTCGCGCACCGAGGAGCTCGACGAGGAGGGGCGCAGGTCGAACATGCGAACCCCGGCCGCAAGCTGCTCTTCGATGGATAGCTCCTGTGCCTTGATGATCTTGGTCGTGTTCATATAGCCGAATACGACGTTCTGCAACCATTTGAAATGGTACCTATCGTCGGGCATCCCGTCTTTGTACTCGTAATGCGAACCGTAGATCGTGCAGGCGTCGTGCGACCCAGGGATGGAAACCTGCGACAGGTAGGTGTTGTCGGGCAGGTAGGCCATCCAGTCGGAATAACCTTCCGAGGTCTGTTGCGCCTGCGCCTGCATGTCGCCGATCGTGAACGAATAACGGTGTCCGGCCTTGAGCGTTCCCGGCGTCGCGCTGCTGGAGGTCTACCCCTGCGGCGCGACGGCGGAGAGCGTAAGCCCTTCGATGTCCTGCGGCAGCATGAACGCCGTGACCGCGACCTTCGACCCTGCGCTGAGCTGGATATAGGGGACGTCCCCCGACATCAGGTGCAGGGCCAGCACGTTCGATCCCTTGCCCGGGATAACCGAGCACCGGTCGGTTTCGATGTCGAACGTGAAGCCGCCCGCTATGGGGCCGTTTTCGCTCGACAGCACGAGCTTCTGTACCTCCGCGGCCTCCGAGAATCCCACCTGGATCGTAACCGTGGTCATCAGCGGGCGGAATCTGAAGGGTACCTCCGCGCCGCGTTCCACCCCTTGGGTGCATGCCGCCATATAGGCGTACTGCATGTTGCATTCGCCGTTGTGGTAGGTCTGTACGGCCGGGATTCCCGTCACGACGATCGAGCCGCTGTTGGTCTGCACGGCGTCTGCCGGATAGAAGGCGTAAAAATCGTAGCTGGGACTGCTCCCCCACTGCATCCCCGTGTTGCTCAGGTCGGCTTCGCTTTCGGTCGCCCCGGAGACGCTGACTTCGACTTCCGCCCATTGCGGGGTCGTCTGCGGGCAGATGATCCCCACCCGGTCGGCGTTGCGCCAGTAGATCGGGTAGTAGCCGTCCTGTAACGGGCCGTAGGCCGTGCGGGTTTCGTCCGTGGTGTCGGGCGCTTCGTTGCCGATCGACAACCGGCAGACGATGGCATCGCCTCCTGTCGCGGGAGTTTCGGGCCCTTCGGGCAGTTCTGTCGTATCCTTTCCGCAACCGGCCAGCAGGAGCGCGAGTAGCGACAGTCGGAAAATAGGTTTGTGTTTCATAACGTCAGGTTCGAATTGGCGGTTTTTGGTTCAGTACTCGTCGTCCGCATAATTCACCGAGCTGGGCCCGAGTTCGCCGCCGTGCGGCTGTGAAATCGCGAACCCTGCTTCCGCCGCAATTACGAGTATCTCCAATTCCGGCTTTATGTATGCTGCTTTCATCAGATTCGGTTTATAGATAAATCGGGACGGTGTTCTCTCCGTCCCGATCTGAAAAATTATTTTATCGAAATTATTCGATCGTGTAGGTGAAATTCGCGAACTCTACGTGGTATGCGCCGCCGGTGCTCAGTATCTTGATCATGATACGCTGTCCGTTGGTGACCGTAAACGTATGGGTCTGCGTGCCGGATCTGCACTCTTTGTCGTTGCCGTTCAGGATGTTGTTCCTGTCGCGGAGCCACGATTCGGTGATCGGGCCGTTGTTCGTCGTACCGATCCTGTACTTTATGTTCACCAATGCGCGGTTGGTTGCCACCTCGAAGGATACCTTCACGGTTTTCGAACCGTCGCACTGGATCGGGGCCGTCACGAAGGCGCCGTTGTTTTCGTTGTTCAGACCTGCCGGAACCTGCAACTGGATGCGGTTCTTCTTGAGTTTGTCGTCTCCGTTCCTGTCGCTCTTGATCTCGGCGCGGTAGAAATACCAGCCGTCGAAGAGCCCTGCGGGGTCGTACTGCGGATCCACGAAGTAGAAGCCGTTGTCTTTCCAGGTGTCGGAACCGTATTTCTGGTCGATGGCATCGGGTACGGTGATCGTCACCGTTTTCTTGTTGCAGGGTACGCTCATCGTATAGTGGTGGTTGCGCTTCAGGCCGGCCAGCGTGAACGACTTGTCCGAGTAGGTCAGCCCGTCGGTGGTCATCACCTTCACGGTCATGGTCGAGTGGATGCCCACGGGGAGCAGACCCACTACGAACTCTTTCCGGTTCGTGGGAACTGCGATCGAATTGGTTGCGGACGATGCCGTGAAGTTCCCCAGGGCGTCGATCGTACCGGCCGTCGGCATTACGTTGCTGTCGGTCTCCAGGATGACTTTCTTGGGCGTTTCGTTCGCACCCAGTCCGAGCGAAATCTTGATGCGGGCCATCAGCGGCTTGAACGTGAAGTGTACGGGCAGTACGGTCGTCGCCTCGTTGATTTCGAACGGCTCCTCCCAGATGTTCGTATACATGAAGTCATAGGCGGCCAGGTTGTCCGTGCAGTATTCCGACCCCCAGGTGTGCTTGAAGGTCTTGTTCACGGCGTCGAACGTGGCGTTGCAGTCGTACGGGTAGTAAGCCGCCGACAGCGAGTAGGAACCGATGGGCACGTCGCCCGAGCACGTCGTGGGCGGGCCCGACTGGCCGGCCGTGTTCTGGCATGTCATCGTCGCGGCTCCGGCGTAGAGGAGCACGGCGACCTTGTCGCCGGCCACCCAGTTGGTCGTGGTGCCGTCGATGGAAGTACGGGTCTCCCCGGAAACCATATCCTCGGGGATGGTCACCTGAACATACTTTTTCGGGCCGGCGGCCGGAGCCGTATCGTCCTTGCTGCACGCGGCCATACCGACCGTTGCGAGCATTGCTATAACGAATAATTTTTTCATGGTGCGTTTTCTGTTTTTGTCGTTAATTTCCAATGGATGCGTCGCTATTCGTAGTCATCGTAAGAGAGCGACCTGGTTCCGCCCAGCTCGCCGCCGCCGGTTCCCGGTTCGATGCCGCTGCTTGCCGCAAATCCTTTTTCCACGCATACGGAGATCAGGTACAGCTCCGGTGCTTCGTAAGTCATAGTTTGTTTTTTCATGGTCTTTTTTTATTATGTGTAGGTTGCTTTTATTCCATGTCCGTTCCGGGCTGGCGCTATGCCCTTACGCAGAGCACGCGTATGCCGCGCTGTTCCCCGCCCGCGGACAGGCATATTTCGACTATGCCTGTCCTTTGTCCGGTTCGATGGAGCCGCTGCAGCTCCGCTTCGATGCGCATTTCGTCCGCTCCGGGAAGCTGCCGTCCGACCCATAGGCCGGGTTTGCCGGAGGCGTATACGCGAACCCGGCCTTCGTCCAGGTAGGCGAGCAGGTAGTGCGGCGCCCGGCCGGATCCTGCGGTTTCGCCCGCTGCGGTCGGTATTGCGGTCTGGGGCATGCGGTAAAGTCCGTTAGGGGTTGGCAATTCCGATTGTTTTACTTATTCCACGATCACGACGCGGTTCAGTTCCGGCTCTGCGAACCGGTTGTTGGTGTCGCCTTCGGCCTTCTTGACCAGACGGGACGGGTCGATGCCGTACTTGTCCTTCAGCAGGTTGTAGACGTACTCCATGCGCTGTTCGCTCAGACGCTGGTTGATCTCCTTTGTGCCGGTATCCTTGTCAGCGGAGCCGATCAGCGTGAAGGTCTTGTCCTTGTCGGCCTTCATGGCGTTCCTTACGTAGAATTCGAGGTTGGTCTGCTCCTTTTTGTCGAGCGTGGCCTTGCCGATCTTGAAGAAGAGCGCCACGGGCGATGCGGATACCTTCTGCTCGGCAACCACCTTGGGCGGCATGTTGCGCAGCTTCTCGTTCTCGTCGCTCAGTTCCGAATTCTGCGATGCGAGTTCGTTGTTGGTGTTTTCGAGCCGCTTGATACGATCCAGGTACGACGTGTAGTCCACGGGCTGAGCCTGCGAGGCACGCTTGAAGCCGCGGCGGTTCAGGTTGAACGACAGCCCTGCCGTTACCGAGAGCATACCTTCGCCGATGCGGCCACCGCCCACGCCGTCGAAACGCTGGTTGACCAGCAGGCAGCGAGCTTCGAGCGTCAGGTCGAGCAGATCGCAGAGGCGCACTACATTCAGCAGACCTGCGTCGAAGCCGATTTCGTTGTCGTGGGTGTCGTTGCCATAGGAACGCGCCCAACCCACTCCGACGAAGGGTACAAAATTCCAGGTGCGGGTCTCCTTGTAGCCGCTCACGGCGTTCGAGAAGTTCCACATTGCATCGGCATGCAGGTACGATACGCCGAATTTCTCCTTGAACATGCTTCCGTCGGCACCCTTTGCGTATTTGGTGCCTGCGGTCGTCCACCCTTTGGCCTGCAGGCCGGAGTATCCGACGCGGGCGCCGATCGAGGGGGTGAACCATTTTCCGACATGGATGTCCAGTGCCGGGGCCATGCGTTTGCCGAATTTGCCGTAGGAGTCGTGTTCGCCGAAATAGATATTTACACCGCCGGCGACGCCGACGAAGATGTTGTCGAAAAAGCGGTTCGTTTCATAGGGGCCGCGCACGATGCGGTTCTGCGCATCGCGATTGCCGTTCTCCTGTGCCGTGGCGGCAAGGCTGACGATGATAAAGAGGGCAATAAGGTAGAGGCGTTTCATGTTTGAATGTTTTTGTAGTGATTAGAATTTTTTCCGGTATGTGTGGTCTCGTTGCGAGTCCGTTATTCGTGTTATCTGCCGTGTCCGGTACATGTGGCAGGCTACGGCTACCGCCAATGCCGAGGCGGCGATTGCCAGTAGCGACAGGATGAAATCGGCTGGTATCGTTGTTTCCATTTAATTTTTGCCGGATTCTGTATGATCGGTGATTGTTTGTTTTTCCATGAATGTGTTTTTGTTCGCTGACGAGAGAGGGCTAAAGCGAGCCTGTTCCTGTGTCCCCCGTGACCTGGGGCGTTGCCTGCGGCAACCGGAACCGGCTTTGCCTGAACAGGGCGGGTGATTCCAATTCTTCTATGTATATTTCTGATAAATAGGTTTGTATGAGGTTGTCGTACTCCTTGCACACTTTCTGGAGGGGCTGCATCGTGCGTGTATTTTCGTATGTCCAGAAAGTGTGCGAGACTTCATGCATGCCTCCGTCCAGCCTGCAGATCAGGTCGTGCAGCGTCGGGCGGTGGTTCGGGTTCCATTGGTAGAAGGTTCTTCCCGACTGGAATACGCAAATCAGGTAGTCCGTTTTGGCCGCCAGTTCCCGTAAAGTACGGCGATATATATAGGTGTCCGCATCGGGGCCCACACATGCAGCCTGCAATTCGCGGCCTTTCATCAGGGGAGTCCCTGCTTCCGACGCCTTGTGCAGTACGAGCAGTATTTTTACCGCCCACAGGATTCTTGCGGAAAACATCGAATGTAAATTATTAGTAACCAGTGATTTGTATGTGTTTTTCGTGACCCATTATTACCAATAATGGGTCTCCTTTGGCGTATGTGCTTGGTTACCAGTCGGTAAATACGCTGTTTGGACACTTTCCCGAAGGCATGGCGGGGGCTGTCAGGACATTTTCGGTCTGTCCGGAATAAAAATAAAAATAAAACGATACAAGATTCTTGTTTACAGTCTCTTACGCTGAGATATGCGTTTTTTCCTCCTGAAAAATTTGGTTATGAATATAATTAATTCTATTTTTGCAGGTGAATTGAAACGTCTATAATACAACTTATTACGATTTCAAGATACATTATTGGTAATAATGGGTCTTGATTTTTTTTATTGCCTGTTTCCTTTCGTCCTAACCAAAAAATCCGGATATTATACGAAACCGTCTTTTACTGCAAGTCGATGATTTTTCGATTGGCTTTGTCGATGATGTTGTGGTCGAGTTGTGCGAGATAGATGCGCGTCGTCCGTTCGGACGTGTGTCCCATCCCGGCGCTGATCACCGTGAGCGGTGTGCCGCAATCACGGGCCAGAGTTGCCCATGAGTGTCGTGCGACATAGAATGTCAGCGGTTCCGGGATATTGAGCAGGACTCCGATTTTTCGGATAAATTTATTCAGCTCGCGCTGCTGCTGGCGGTAATTGTCATAGCTGTCGTCTTTTGCCAGTATGGGGAGTATATAAGGCGAAGCATTGCTGTAACGGTCGATAATGTGCTGCAATTGCGGCTCGATGCGCATCGAGAGCATCTGCCCCGTTTTGTGGCGTGCATAGGTCAATACGCCGTCATGGATGTCGCTGTTGCGCAGGTAGACCATATCTACGAACGACATGCCGCGGGTGAAGCAACTGAACATGAAGATGTCGCGTGCGAGGGAGTACTTGGGATGCAGCGCCGAGAGGTCGGCCGTGCATATCCGTTTGATGGTTTCGCGTGAGAGCGCCCGTTTGCGCGTTACGGTCTGCCTGACGGTCAGATGGGTGAAGGGATTGGGAAATGAGGCCGGTATGAGCCGTTTTTTTACGGATCGGTTGTAGACTGCCCTCAGGTTGCGCAGGTGGAACGTCACCGTGTTGGTTGTCACGCCCCGTGCCCTGAGCCAGCGTTCGTAACGCTCTGCCCAGCGGGCCGAGAGGTGTTGCGACGTCAGGTGCTGGCCGTCGAGGAAACTCAGCAGCAGCCTGTATGACGACCGGTAGTTCGCAGCCGAGCCTTTGCGCCCGGCTTTCTCGTAGTCGGAGATGTGTTTTGAGAAACACGACATGAAATCGAATTCATAATTACGGGTGCGTGTCATCCTTGCCGGGTATGGCCCGACAACCGGAAGCCGCCCCGTAAAGGCGGAATCTGGCGAGTACATAATAAAGTAAATTTAATTCGAAGAATTGGTCACTGGGTACAAAGATACAAAATTGTCGCCAATTATCCGCATGCATGTCGATGATATTGTGTGTTTTAGTTGCCCTCGGTGCGTATTTGCCGGGACTGTCATTTGTATATAATATACTGATTACTCAATATTTAATGCCCGGATTTGCCTCCGGATCCACCTCCTGTTTTATTTGTCTGAAATTTAGCGGACTAAATGAAATATTCGCCTTAAAAACGGGATTTTGCCCGCACACCGTAGTATCCGCCGGCGCAGTGCGCCTCGGCGGAATTGCCCGGCAAACAGGGCTCCGGCAAAAAAAACGCCGCAGGTTTTCACAACCCGCGGCGCCTGCCGTTTCCGGAGGTAAATTATGTTTTCCTGCACAAATTACACTTCCGTTATCTTATATTCCCCGGCTCCGTCCAGCGCCCGCTGCAATTCCGCCAGCGGTTTTTCCCCGCCGCCGAACTCCACCGTCGCCACCGGGGGCTCCAGCTCCACGGTCGCACGTACTCCGTCGATTCCGTTCAGTGCCTTTTCGACGTGCATCCGGCAGTGCCCGCACATCATCCCTTCGATCCGATACTTCTTTTCCATCGTTTTTTCCATATTATTTATAGGTATTGGTTCTCTTCCGTCGTTTTTCCGCGCCCTGCCGCCCTTCGCCTTCAGTCGCAGGCTGTTCGCCACCACGCTGACGCTGCTCAGGGCCATGGCCGCCCCGGCCAGCATCGGGTTCAGCAGGAACCCGTTGAGCGGGAAAAGCACCCCGGCGGCGACCGGCACCCCGATCAGGTTGTAGATGAATGCCCAGAACAGGTTTTGCCGGATTGTGCGCACGGTTGCCGCCGAAAGGCGGATCGCGTCGGCGATTTTCCCGAGGTCGGGGGTCATGATCGTGATCTTGGCCACATCCATGGCGATGTCGCTCCCCTGTCCCATGGCGATACTCAGGTCGGCCTGTGCCAAAGCCGCGCTGTCGTTGATCCCGTCGCCGACCATCGCCACCCTGAGCCCTTCGGCCTGCAGGCGGCGGATATAGGCGGCCTTCCCGTCCGGCAGGACACCCGCCTCGCAGGCCGTTATCCCTGCTTCGGCTGCTATGGCACGTGCCGTCGCTTCGTTGTCGCCCGTCAGCAGCCGCACGTCAAGCCCCATGGCGCGGAGCTCCGCGACGGCTTGTGCGGCGCCCGGCCTGATCCGGTCGGCGCTGGCGGCGATGCCTACCGCCTCGCCCCCTTCGGCGAACCAGACGACGGGCTTCGCCGCCGCGGCCAGCCGATCCGCTTCCCGCAACAGGTGCGATGGCGCGGCGATGCCGTTTTCCTCCAGCAGCAGCCTGTTGCCTACCAGGTACGTCCGCCCCGCCGCCACGCCCTTCACCCCGCGCCCGGGCAGGTTCTCGAAATCCGAAATAGGGATGCCTTCCCCTTTCAACCGCTCCGCGAGGGCTTCGGCCAACGGATGCTCCGAACGCGACTCCATGCTGTAAAATACCCGGCCCAACCGCTGCTCGTCGCCCGTCCACAGCAAATCCGTCACGATTGGTTTCCCTTCGGTGAGCCTCCCGGTCATGTCCAGAACGAC
>ENA-ORIT01000226-ORIT01000226.1-human-gut-metagenome-genome-assembly--contig:-NODE-226-length-16629-cov-5.76855_pt1 | contig 16629 bp, 15 predicted proteins | sample MGYA00243032_ERZ508750 | MGnify/ENA primary metagenome ERZ508750 (study PRJEB26277, sample SAMN04329802) | human gut metagenome | biome: human-associated habitat | host: Homo sapiens | place: USA... | reverse complement strand
GGCGGGGTACGAGTACCTGCACATCGAAAAGGAGCTGCCCGGCATTGCCGACCTGGTGTTGCAGAAGGTCGTTCCCCGGTCGTTCCATGCCGAGGCCGCCTGGCTGGGGGGCTCGGGAAACGGCCTGCGCTGGGGCGTCGCCCTGAAGGCGCGCTACGACTACCGCCGCGGGGATGAGGGCATCGTGGACGACAACAACTCTTCCCAGGGGAGCGGGACGCTGGGATTCCTGACGTTGTTCGAATACAGCGCCCTGCAGGGGCGCGCCGAGGCGGTGTTCGGCGTGGAGGCGGCGGGCCATGCGTGGTACGTCTGCCCGTGGGGCGAATACCGGCGCCGGACATCGGACTACCTCTACCCTGCCCAGAACATGGAATTTACCCGTGCCGGCGGCGGTGTCGATTTCCGCTGCGTGTTGCAACGCCGCAGCCTGCTCCTGCGCCTTGAAGCCGGAGGCGGCTATACCGCGGGCCTGGATTCCGACCTCACGCTCCCTGTCGCCGACCTCGCCGCGCCGCTCGTCCGCATGGTGCAGTACGACTACGGCCGCCTGCGGCAGGATGCCGCTACATTCCGGCTGGGGCTGCGTGCCGATTACGCGCTGCGCCGCCGGATGTCGCTCTTCCTCGCGGCGGATTACGGGGGCGGGCTTTACGGCGACAACACGGCGGCGCACCATGCGCGGGTTGCCTGCGGCATTGCGTTCTGAAACGGATAATATTCACCTAAATAATTTTTTAAACCTATGAGTATCAAACATCTTTTCTATGCAATCGCGGCTTCGGGCATCCTGCTGGGCGCCGCATCGTGCTCGGACAACGAACCCGGAACCGGGGCCGATCCCGTGGATTTCACCCTCAAACTGAACATGCCGATCAGCCTGACCGATCCGCAGCTATCTTCCGTCGACGTGGCCTTCACCCGGGTTGCGACGGGCGATGTCGTCCGCGTCACCGAATTCGCGTCGGCGGGAAGCGGTGCCTATGAGGTCGGTGCGACCCTCGAGGAGGGGTCGTATAACATCGCCGTGTCGGGAAAGATCAGCTACACGGTCGACGGCAAGACGGCCGACCGCGATATCGAGGCCTCGCGCGAAGGGGTCGCCGTGTCGGCCGCATCGAACACACTGACCGTCGAGACGACCGTGGCTGCGATGAAATCCGATGATTTCGTCATCGAGGAGATTTTCTATACCGGAACCGAGACCCCCGAGGGGATGCCCTATTACGGCGACCAGTATATGAAGATCACCAACAACTCCGACAGGACGCTCTACGCCGACGGGCTGGTGATTTTCAAGTCGGCCTTCATGACGGTGGATAAATACGACTATACGCCCGACATCATGTCGGATTATTTCACCGTCGACGGCGGCCTCATCCTGCCCGGTTCGGGTACGGACTACCCTGTGGCCCCGGGCGCTTCGGTCGTCATCGCCGACACGGCCATCGACCACACCGAGTTCAATTCGCTGTCGCTGGATCTCTCGGGCGCGACGTTCGAGTATTTCAACTCGCTGGACGACGAGGACATGGACAACCCCAACGTCCCCAACGTGACGACGCTCTTCGCCGACGACTTCTGGACATGGCATAACCGCGGTTTCTATACCTATGCGATCGGCCGCCTGGGCGAAGGCGTGACCGCCGAGAGCTTCGCCTCGGACTACGCCTATACGGTCGAGTACGATATGGTCGTCCCCGACTACGGCACCTTCCCCATGAGCGACGACTTCTGGAAAGTCCCCAATTCGTGGATCGTCGACGTGGTGAACCTCTCGATCGAGGAAATGTTCGCCTTGATGGTCTACTCGCCGCTGCTCGATGCGGGCTGGACTTACTGCGGCAAGATCGACGGCGATGAAACCCGCTTCGGCAAGAGCGTCCGCCGCAAAGCGGTGAGCACGACCTCTGCGCCCTACTACATGGATACGAACAATTCGACCACGGACTTCACGCCCGAGGCCACGCCGTCGCTCAAGAACTGACCTTCCCATGACGGATTCCGTAATCGAATGCCGCAACCTGACCCATTATTACGGGGAGCGGCTGATCTATAAAGACCTGAGTTTCGAGGTTCCGCGCGGGCGGATCCTCGGACTTTTGGGTAAGAACGGCACCGGTAAGACCGCCACGATCAACATCCTGAGCGGTTACCTCCGGCCCCGTGCCGGCGAGTGCCTGATCTTCGGCGAAGACATCCGCACGATGTCTCCCCGGACGCGGGCGCGCATCGCCCTGCTCATCGAAGGGCATGTGCAGTACGCCTTCATGACCATCGAGCAGATCGAACGTTTCTATTCGAAGTTCTATCCGCGCTGGAACCGCGACGCCTACTACGGCCTGATGGAGAAGCTCCGCGTGGCGCCGCGGCAGCGTATTTCGCGCATGTCCTGCGGCCAGCGTTCCCAGGTGGCGCTCGGGCTCATCCTGGCGCAGGATGCCGAGCTGCTCGTACTCGACGACTTCTCGATGGGGCTCGACCCCGGCTACCGGCGCCTGTTCGTGGAATACCTGCGCGAATACGCCCAGGGCGAGGAGAAAACCGTTTTCCTCACGTCGCATATCATCCAGGACATGGAGAAACTCGTCGACGACTGCATCATCATGGACTACGGGAGCATCCTCGTGCAGATGCCCGTGGCCGAACTGCTCGCCACATTCCGCCGCTATACGTTCGATGTGCAGCAGGGGGTGGTGCTTCCCGCCGGGTCGGGCATTTACCATCCCGCCGTGCTGAACGGCCGCGCCGAGCTCTATTCGTTCGATTCGCCCGCCACGGTGCAGGGCGTGCTCCAGCGCGCCGGGATCGCCTGCGGCGACCTGAAAGCCGAGGCGATGAACCTCGAAGACGCCTTTATCGGGCTGACCGGAAAATATTAAACCGCGATACTATGATCAAAGCCATATTTTACAAAGAGTGGATCAAGATGCGCTGGTTCTGTCTCGTGGCGGCCCTGTTCCTTGCCGGGTTCACGGCCTATGCCCTGCTGCGGGTTCAGCGCGTAATAACCTTCAAGGGGGCTGCCCACATCTGGGAAGTCATGCTCGAAAAGGAGGTCGTCTTCATCGACATCCTCCAATACCTGCCCGTGCTGCTGGGCGTATTGCTGGCGCTGGTGCAGTTCATTCCCGAGATGACCCACAAGCGTCTGAAACTCACCCTGCACCTGCCTTTCCCGCAGCGGAAGATGATCCTGCTGATGATGGGCGTCGGGCTTGCGGCGCTGGCCGTGCTGTCCGCCGTGCAGGCGTTCGTGCTGTGGTGCTACTTCCACACCCTGCTCGCCCCGGAGCTGGTCTCCCGCATCCTGCTGACCTCGCTTCCGTGGTACCTGGCCGGGCTGGCGCTCTATCCGCTTGCGGCCTGGGTATGCCTCGAACCGACGTGGCGGCGGCGAGTCGCCGACATCCTGGTCGCCGTGGGCGTATGCCGCCTCTTCTTCCTGTCGGAAACCCCGCAGGCCTACGACGGCATGTTGCCATGGCTGCTCGCGCTGCTACTGTGCGTATTGTTCTTCTCGCTGCTCTCGGTTTATCGTTTCAAGCAGGGGTGTCAGGATTAAAACGAAAATAACGGATTTATGATAAAGACTATCAAGACCGCCGTCATCCTCCTCGCCACGCTGTTGCTGGCGTGGCTGCTGCCGTGGTTCTACACCTTCCTCTTCGCATCGCCGTCGTGGTCGCCCTTCACCCTTTACAGCTGCGTGACGCATAGTTTCGCGTCGATTTCCTACGACGGGGAGGGAAAGATCGCCGGGCGCGATTTCAAGGGCAATACCTACACCGAACACCAGTTCGACAGCATCCTCCCGATGTTCTACTACCGCCAGCTTGCCTCCGAAGGGCGTTTCCCGTCCCGCATCGAGGGCGTTGCGGTCGATGTCCGCGACGCCGAGCGCTCGGGCTTCATCTTCCGCAGCTCCCCTTCCGAGATCAACCGCCGCAAGCCCGGGCTCTATCAGTTGCTGGAGTCGATGCCCGCGCGGGTCGATTTCAAATCCCCCACGGACGTGTTCCGCATCACGGGGGATGGGATCGAGTTCGTGGACATGGCTACCAATACCCTCGACCGGGCCAAGAGCGATGCCTTCACCCGTGTGATGAAGGACAAGGGCTTCGCATTCCCCGCGCGCGTCATCGCCGGCAATGCCTCGACCCGCAAGGACTATGACAACGGTTATTTCATTGTCGACAACGATTTTAAGGTCTATCACCTCAAGCAGATGCGAGGTCGTCCGTTCGTCCGCCGTACGGATATTCCCGCTGAGTTGGGGATCCGCCATATCTTCGTCACGGAATATGCCGACCACCGGCTGTTCGGCTTTTTGGTCGACAAGGACAACCGCTTCTACGCCCTCGAGGCCGAGGATTATTCGCTGCATGAGCTGCCCGTCGGGACGTTCGACCCCGCGCGGGAAGGGATGATGATTATCGGCGACATGTTCTATTGGACGGTGACGGTGCAGGCGCCCGAGTCCGAACGGCTCGTGGCGGTCAATGCGCGCGATTACTCGCGTGCCGACGAATACGTGCCTCGATCCGCCGCCCAAACGTGGGAACGGCGGGCAGAGTACCTTTTTCCCTTCAGCCTGTCGTTCACCTCGCCGCTCGACGGCTACGTGAAGCCGCGCCTTGCCGATTTCTCCTGTCTCGCCTTCGGGCTGGGGGCGGTGCTGGCCGTGGTTTATGCCGTGCTGCGCCGCTGCGTGCCGCCCGGCAAACGGGTGCTCCGCATTGCCGGCATCGTGCTCTTCGGGCTTTTCCTGTTCATTCCCCTGCTGGTGCTGGCCCCCCCGAGGGCGTAGCACCCCCGGTTATCGCATGTAAAAGGCGGCTGTCGTTCGACAGCCGCCTTTTTTAGGGGTTCGCTTTCCGTCGTCAGGCGAAAAACATGAACAATACCGGGATGAGTATCCCCGCCAGCAGTTCTATCCCGCCGCGCCCCCACAGCCCTTTCGGGCCGCGCAGCATCACCAGCCCCGAGACGACGATTACCACCAGGCTCGCGAGGAATACGTCCGAGAACACCGTCCACCAGCGCGACGGGTTGTAATGCAGCCGGTTCATGCTGCTCAGCAGCGGCCGCTTGCGGATCGACTCGTACACGGCTTTGCGCGTCGTGAGGTCGGCCGTGAGCGAACTGCCGCCGCGGATGAATACCTTGAGCTGCCCCTGCTCGGGGAAATAGTGTTTCAGGTAGTTTCCCTGCTCGCCCACCAGGCGGAGCGCCTCTTCGGCATCCCTGCGGGTCCATTGCTGCTGTGTCCGGGGCAGTGTTTCCGGCAGCGTCACCTCCTGCCTGCGGATCGAATAGTCGGAGTTGAAATCGCGCTTGTGGTTGAGCATGAACCCCGAAGCGGCATAGATCAGCAATACGCCCGAAAAGAAAAAGGAGAGGTCGCGGTGAACCGGCCTGCTCCATTTTCTTACGGCGGACATGAATTTGGTCTTTCCCATGCCCTCCTATTCCAGGACTTCGTAATTGCCCCCTTCCACGTGGTAGAACGAGAGGTATTCCTTGCCTTCCTTGGCTTTGCGGTCGGCGATGCGTGTCCGGAAGCCGGCGATGCGTTCCCCGACGCTGCTCGCCACCGATTCGCCGCGGGCCTGCTGTTCCGCGCTGCATCCGGCCTCGCCCTCCCCGTGCTGTTCGGCGAGCTGGTCTTTGACCTCCCGCTCCCATTCGGCCAGGTAGGCTTCGTCGATGCGGTCTTCGACCAGCGTGCCCGTCACACGGACGAGGTTGTTCACGCATTCGGGCTTGAAGGCGCCGATCTTTTCGCCCGCTTCGATTCGGATGACTTGTGTGTCGTCGGTACCCATCAGGAATATTTTGCGGCCCCCGTGGCGGCAGATATGCGTGCATACGCCCTCCACGGTGACTTGTTTCCCGGTCAGCTTTTCCGCGTCGGCGAGCAGGTTGTCCACCTCGAGCGCCGTTGCGGCCTGTGCCGTTTCCGCCGCCTGTTTCCTGTTGTTCGAATTGCCGCCGCAGGATGCGGCCATGAGCGCCGCCGCGGCGATTACCAGATATACGATTAGTTTTTTCATTTTTTTTGTTTTGTCGTTCGGGGGGACTATGCCGTCCGCACCTTGCGTTTGCAATAGCGTTCGCATTGTCCCGTAATGTCGTATCCGAGCATGGCGCCGAGCATGAAATCCTCTTCGGGCGAGAGTTCGTTGAGCGGTTTGTGGACAAATGTCTTCACCGCGTCCAGGCAAAGCCTGTTGCCGAAGTAAAGGTTTACCTTATTATCCGTAACCGGCTGTGTCAGATGGGCTATGCCCAGCCGGTCGAGCCGATCGCACACCAGTGACGCACAGGTGCGGCACATCGTGCACAGCACCAGGCTGCGTACCCCTTTCTGAAACTCATAGATGTGGTGCATGAAGAGTTTCATCGAACCGTAGCGGCTGAAGTCCTCGGCGCTCATGGCTACTCGTTTTTAATCTGTCCGCACCATGCCGCCACCCGTTCGTCGGTTTTGCCCGGGTCGCTTTCGTCGATGGCCAGCCCGACGAACTTGCCGTCGCGCACGATGAGCGAGGCGATCGAACCGTAGCCCGCGGGCGCGTAGGAACCTACGAACGTGCATCCCGTATCCTGCAACCCGTCGTAGATCAGTCCCACGGCGTCGCAGAACGTATCGGGATAGGAACCGCTGTCGCCGCAGCCGAATATGGCTACCTTTTTGCCTGTCAGGTCTTTGGCCTTCAGTGCGTCGAGGAACGAATACCAGTCGTCCTGCAACTCGCCGCAGCCCCACGTCGAGGAGCCCACGACCAGCAGGTCGTATTTGTCGGCTTCGTCGGCGGATGCGTCCGCCACGTTGTGTACGTCGGCGGATGCCACGCCCAGTTGTTTTGCGATGTCTTCGGCAACAGCCTCGGTCGTCCCGGTCGTGCTGCCATAAAAAATTCCGGTCATAATTTTCGCTGTTTTTTGGTTTTGTGCAAAGTAACGTGATTTTTTGCGGCGGGGCAATACCGATTTTTCGGGGTTTTCGCCCCGCCGCATACCGTCAAGAGGTGATACTCCACCCCGCCGTCCGCTCCTGTATGGCCCACAGCCGGGCATAGAGCCCTCCGTGTGCGACCAGTTGGTCGTGCGTCCCCTGCTCGGCGATCCGCCCCTGATCCAGGACGACGATGTTGTCGGCATTGCGGATCGTTTTCAGCCGGTGGGCGATCACGATCACCGTGCGCCCTGCGATCAGGGTATTGATGGCACGCTGTACCTCGACCTCGTTTTCGGGGTCGAGCGATGCGGTAGCCTCGTCCAGCAGGATGGTCTGTGCGTCCTTGAGGATCGCACGGGCGATAGACAACCGCTGCTTCTCCCCGCCCGAAAGCGTACAGCCGCCTTCTCCCACCATCGTGTCGTACCCTTTGGGCAGCCGCATGATGAAGTCGTGGCTGCATGCCTTCTTTGCCGCGGCGACGATCTGCTCGTCCGTGGCGTCGGCCTTGCCGAAGCGGATGTTGTTGCGGATCGTATCCTGGAACAGGTATACATCCTGGAATACCATCGAAATGTGGCGCATCAGCGATTCGGGTTCGATCTCGTCCATCCGTACGCCGTTGATCAGCACGTGTCCCCGTTGCGGGTCGTAGAACCGTGCGCAGAGTTTCATCAGCGTGCTTTTTCCGCTTCCCGACGGGCCTACGAGCGCCGTCAGCGAACCTTGCGGCAGCGTGAGCGATACGTCGTGCAGCACCTCCTTGTCGCGGTAGGCGAACGATACCCCTTCCAGCGTGATGTCGCCGTTTTTTGGGGCTTTGCGGTTGCCCGTCATTTCCGGTTCCTCCATCAGGCTGAGTATGCGCCCTCCCGCGATGGAAAAATAGCGGAACTCCGCGAAATTCGTCAGTGCCGAAGTCAGCGGGTCGAAGACGCGCGAGCCGACGATCAGAAACATCACGAACATCAGCAGCGATAGCGTGCCGTCCAGCAGCAGGTATGTCCCGCACAGCACCATCAGCGTCAGCCCCGCCCGTACGACGGTGATCGACAGCAGGACGAAAGGCCCCAGCAGTGCCTCCTGCCGGATGCTGGCGCGGCGCAGCTGCGCGAAAGCCTCGCGCAGGCGGACGAACCGGCCCCCTACCATGTTGTAGGCCTTCATCACCCGGATGCCTTGCAGGTACTCCTCCAGCCGGTTCCCGGCTTCGATTTTCGCGGCGATCTGGTGGCTGCTCAGTTTCTGCTGGATTCTGGTGCTCGCCAACAGGATGCCGATTGCCAGCGGCAGCGCCACGAACATCGCCGTAGCCATGCGCCAGTCGATCCACAGCAGCGTGAGGAATGCCAGCACGGGCATCACCATCGCCCCCATCAACTGCGGCAGATGGTGTGAGATGCCCGTCTCGGCCATCGTGAAATCGGTGATGAGCATCGATGACAGGTCGCCCGGGTCGCGGCGCGACAGGAATCCGAGCGAGAGCTTGCGCAGGTGCTCGGCCAGGGAGATGCGCCCTTCGGCGCTCATTTCGTAGGCACCCCGGAAATTGGCGCGGTAAGCCGTGCGTTCGGCCAGTGCCATGGCCGCCATGTAGACGGCCAGTATCCCGAAGATCGTCCACAGCCGTGCGGTGTCGAGCGGCGTGCCGCTGCCGTCGCAGGCCCGGAAAATGACATTCACCGCCTCGATCGAGAGGCAGAACGGCACGATGTTGACCAGGTTGGCGAGCATCGTGAAGCCGACCGGTTTGCGGAGACGCTCCGTATGGCCGACCGTAATATTCTTGATTGCATTCATCGCCTTCCTCCGTTTTGGTCGTTTCGGGCCTGTTTGCGTGCTACGATGCACAACTCCTCCTTTTCCCGCCGGTATACGGCGATATCCGCGAATCCGGCTGCTGCGAGCAGCGTTTCCAGCCGTTCGGCCGGATATACCCTCATCCCGTCGATGCGGCTCGTCCACATTTCGTTCGCCGGGTCGCTCATCTCGCTGCACAGCAGGAACCTGCCGCCGGTCTTGAGCACACGCGCCACCTCGGCAAACGCTTCGGGAAGGTCGTCCCAGAAATAAACCGTCTCGAAAGCCGTGACCGCACCGAACGTCCCGTCGCCGTACGGCAGCTTCCCGACGTCGCCCCTCTCTACGAAGCAGCGCGTTCCCAGCAGCCTGCGGTTCTTCCTGCGGGCGAATGCCACGCTTTCCTGCGACAGGTCGATGCCGTACGCCTTGCCGGCGGGGCATCGTTTGAGAATCTGCGCGAGGTTGGCACCGCCGCCGCATCCGATGTCCAGTACGCTCCACTCGGCCTGCCACTCCATGCAGCCCATGCCCCATCGCGCCAGCGATGCGTGCCCCCGGTTCATGCCCCGCAGAACCAGTCGTCCGAAGAACCCTTCGGGCTTGCGGGTATTTTGCAGGATTTTGTTGATGAAACTCTTCTTTGCCATGATTCTATGCTCTTTTTTCTTTGGTGTCTAACTGCCAGCGGAACGCGTCGGTATAGGCGTCCCACATCTTTTTGTATACCCCGTCGGTCTTGCTCAGCACTTCGTGCCGCCCCGATTGTACCAGCTGCCCCTGCCTGAGGACGAGTATCTGCTGTGCCGCGACGATCGACGAAAGCCTGTGGGCGATGATGATGACCGTCTTGTCCCTGATCAGGTGTTGCAGCGCCTGCTGCATCTTCCACTCGTTTTCGGGGTCGGCGAATGCCGTCGCCTCGTCCAGTACCAGAACCGGGGCGTTTTTCAGGATCGCACGCGCCACGCATACCCGCTGGGCCGCGCCTCCCGAACGGCAGACGCCCCTGTCGCCGATCCGGGTCGCATAGCCGTCCGGCAGGCGTTCGATGAATTCGTGGCACTGCGCCGCCTTCGCCGCCGCAACGACCTCTTCGTGCGTGGCATCCGGGCGCCCCGTACGTATGTTTTCGTAGAGTGTGTCGTAGAAGAGGAACGTCTCCTGGAATACGAACGACACGATGTCCATCAGCCGTTCCGTAGCGATCTCCCGGATGTCGATGCCGCCGATCCGTATCTCGCCCTGCCCGACGTCCCAAAAGCGCGGGATCAGGTTCGCCACGGTCGATTTTCCCGAACCCGAGGGCCCGACCAGCGCCGTGATCTCTCCCTGCCGTGCCGTGAACGAAATGTCGCGCAGGGCCTCCGTGCGGGTCGCTTCGACTTCGTTCGAGTACGAAAAACCCACATGGCGGAACTCTATGTCGTAGGTCGTGGGAACCCGGGGCTCGGCCGGCTCGGGAACGGGGCGGCGGTCGAAAATACGGTCGATGCGCACTACGCCCTCGTTGATTTCGCGCGTGCCTCCGCCCAGGTACATCAGTTTGTAGACGGGCGATGCTACGCCCGGCCCCATGACGATGAAGAACAGCCAGACGGCCGCCAGCGCGATGTCGCCCGGCGATCCGCCCACCAGCAGGATGCCGATCGGGAAGAAGAAGGTTACCAGTGAGTTGAGCAGCACGGTGAATGCTACCATTCCCGGTTGGTAGGTGTCGCAGACCTTCAGCGCATAGGTCTTGTAGGCTTCGATCTCTGCGTTGAATTGCCGGAACGACCGTACGCTCTGCCCGAATATCTTTACCCCGGGCATACCGCGCACGTACTGCACCGCCGATGCCGACATCCGCTCCTGCGCATCGAAGTAGATCCGGGTGAACTCCTGGGCCTTTTTACCCATGAAGTTGGAGAATTGCAGGATGACGCTCACGGCGATCACGGCGAGGCCGACCGCCGCCAGCCATCCGTCGAGCGAGAAGAAGATGGCGAACATCAGCACGACCGTCGCCACGACGTTTACCATGTCGGGGATCGTGTGGGCGATGAAATTTTCGATCTTCTCGATGTTTTGTTCCATCGTCTTCTTGATGGCGCCTGTCGAGGTGCCGTTCAGGTAGCCCAGCGGCAGGCGGCCGATATGCTCCGAGAGCCTGACCCGCAGCCCGTAGAGGATGCGGAATGCCGCCACGTGCGATGCCATCAGTGCGGCGTAGAGCAGTATGAGCCCGCCGACGAGCCCCAGGAACGCGATCCATCCCCACTTTACCAGCAGCCCGGCGTCGATGCCGCCCGTATCCCCGGCATTTTCCAGCAGTTCGGTCAGTATCCGGTATACGGCCCAGTAGGGCACGAGCATACAGGCTGCGCTTGCGGCCGACAACACGCCGGCCAGTATCAGCAGCCCCTTGCGCTGTCCGGCGATCTCGAAGAGCCGGGCCAGCCCCTGTTTTGTCTTTTGTTTTTCCATGGTCACAGTTTTTTTATTCCGTCGCGGAGATCCTGTATGCGAGCAGCGAACTGAATTTGCGGGCCAGGTGCGGGAACGCCCTGAAAAAGATGCCCGTCAGACCCCAGCGGCGCCGTGCGAATTCCATATAAGAGCGTTGCTCGATCAGTTGCAGGCGGGGCTCCCACCGCTCCACCTTATGACCGTCGGCCAGGCCGCTGCGTATCTGGGCCGCATTCCTGCGCAGCGAGTCGGGCTTCAGCCCCGTGTTGACCATCATCGGGCCGCAGACATCGAAGCAGACCTCCCCCGCCGGGAAGCGCCTTACGATATTGCGCAGCACCGTGCGCACCTGCTCTTCGTGGAAGTACATCAGCACCCCTTCGAATACGAATATGAAATGTCCGTCGGGGTGCCGTGTGCGCAGGCCTTCGAGCCACTCCGTGTCGAGCAGCGAACCTGCGAGGTAGTTGTCGCCGGCCGGTGCCGGGAGCAGCTTTTCGCGGATGGCCATCACCTCGGGCAGATCCAACTCGTAGAATACGGCATTGCGCCGTTCGGCGATCCGCTGGAACCGGGTGTCGAGCCCGCACCCGACGTTCACGACCACCGGCCGTGCGTTCAGGCGGATGAACGACTCTACGCGTTGGTCGTAATAGCGGCTGCGCACCACGCAGCCCAATGCGCTCATCCAAGCCTTGTCGAACTTGCCGTAGTCGTACGCGATCCGGGCCACCAGCCGTTCGGCTTCGGGGTCGTGCAGCACGGCGTCCCTGCGCCGGCTCTCCTTGGCCCGCATGTAGAGCGGAATCAGCAGTGTTTCCGCCACTACGCTCTGGAATTCGATTTTCTCTTTCATCTTATCTGTTTTTGTGTTTCGGTAGTCCGCTCAATAATGAACGATATTCAATTTTGTTCAAAAAAAAGGAAGGAGCTCAAATTTTCATGAGCTCCTTCCATCCCGTGGTTTCGAATCGTATGTATTCCGCAATCACCTGCTTCATCTCCCGCGGCTTTACCCGGTGCATGATGATCTCCTCGAACAGCGTGAACATCCACACCGTGTGCAGGTGGATTGAAAAATCCGAGTCGGCGATGTTCAGCGCCGGGTGCCGGCGTTTCATCCCCGCCAGCCACTCCTTCACCGCCGCTGTCGTGCGGTCGGTATACCGTTCGCGGAAATCCTCCAGCGACGAGCCCTGCGCCCTGAAAAGCAGTATTTCCAGTTTCCTGCGGTGCGAGTTTATCAGCGTGACGTATTCGTCGGTGACTTTCCGCAGGTACGGTTCCGCATACATCTCCAGCACGTCCGTTCCCCCGCTGTCGTGGTGGCTGTGCGCCATCTGCTCGAAAGCGAGGGTTACGGGCTGCACTACCGTGCGGAATATTTCGTCTTTGCTGCTGAAGTAGTTGTAGATGTTGGCCAGCCCCACCCCGGCATCCCGTGCGATCTCGCGCATTGAGGTCTTCAGGAATCCTTTGCGCAGGAACAGTTTCCCGGCGGACTCCAACAGGCTGTTGCGTATCTCCTCTTTGGGCGTTTGCATGCGGCATCGGTTTCTTTTGTTACAAAAGTAACCCTCTTTCCCGGTGCGGGCAATACCGAATAGTTATGATTTTCACCCGCCGCCCTACCTTGTTGGACGGAGCCCGGGGGGCCCCCTCTTGAAAAAAGCCGCCCGGAAAGGGCGGCTTGTGTCCGGATTTGCGATCCGGGGCAGCTGCAGATGTAGATGCAGCCGTAGATCGCTCCTGCGGCGAGTGCGCCCAGCACGGGCCCCGCCACGGGCACCCAGCTGTAACCCCACCCGCTCGTGCCCTTCCCCCTGATGGGCAGGATGCTGTGGGCCACACGCGGAGGCAGGTCGCGCGCCGGGTTGATGGCATAGCCCGTCGTGCCGCCCAGCGACATGCCGATGGCCATGATGAGCATCGTCACGGGCAGGCTTCCGAGGCTTCCCATCCCGATTTCGGGGGTGTTCTGTTCGTTGCCGATGGCCAGGATTACGAACACCAGCAGGAACGCGCCGAGGAATTCGCAGAAGAGGTTGCGCGTCTTTTCCATGATCGCAGGCATGGTGCAGAATTCGCCGAGCTTGTTCTCCGGGTCGTCCGTGGCGTCGAAGTGGTCTTTGTAATAGACATAGACCAGTACGGCCCCGCAGAAACCGCCCAGCAACTGTGCTGCGATGTACCCGGGCACGAACGCCCACGGGAACGACCCCGCCACGGCCAGCCCGATCGAGACCGCGGGGTTGAGGTGCGCCCCTGAATAGGGGCCCGCGATCAGCACGCCGCACATCACGGCCAGGCCCCACGCGATCGTGATTACGGCCCATCCGCCGTTAAAACCTTTCGATTGTTTCAGTACCGTCGATGCGACGACCCCGTCGCCCAGCAGTACGAGCACCAGTGTCCCGATGAATTCGAACAGGCACTTGGTAAACAGTGTGATTTCCATAATCCCGGTATTTTAGTCTTTGCTGTTGCGCAGTACCCTGCGTACGGCGTCTTCCCACCCTGCGACGGCCTTCCCGATCTGCGAGCGGTCGGCCGTGGGTTCGAATACGTGCTCCGCCTGCCATTGCTGCCGGATTTCGTCGATGCTCCCCCAGTAGCCTACGGCCAGCCCGGCCAGGTAAGCCGCACCCAGCGCCGTGGTTTCCGTCACGCCCGGGCGTATGACGCGCGTGTCCAGCAGGTCGGACTGAAACTGCATCAGCAGGTTGTTGCGCGCCGCGCCGCCGTCGACCTTCAGCTCCCGGAGCGTGATGCCCGAGTCGCGCTGCATGGCGCCCACGATGTCCAGCGTCTGGTAGGCGATCCCCTCCAGCGCCGCGCGGGCGATATGCGCGGCCGTCGTGCCGCGGCTGATGCCGCTGATGGCTCCCCGGGCATACTGATCCCAGTACGGGGCTGCCAGCCCCGTGAGCGCCGGCACGAAATAGACGCCGTTGGTGTCGGGTACCGAAGCGGCCAGGGCTTCGACCTCCGACGACGAGCGGATGATCCCCAGCCCGTCGCGCAGCCACTGCACGACCGACCCGCCGACGAAGATGCTCCCTTCGAGCGCGTAGTCGACCTTGTCGCCGATCTTCCATGCGATGGTCGTCAGCAGGTTGTTCGACGATGTGATGGGCTTTTCCCCGCTGTTCATCAGCAGGAAGCACCCCGTGCCGTAGGTGTTCTTCACCGACCCGGGCTCGACGCACATCTGCCCGAACAGCGCTGCCTGCTGGTCGCCCGCGATGCCCGCGATGGGTACCTTGTGGGCGAAGATCGTGGTCTTCGTCGCGCCGTACACCTCGCTCGACGACTTCACCTGGGGCATCATCGAGGCGGGAATGCCGAACAGCCTCAGCAGCTCCTCGTCCCATTGCAGCGTATGGATGTTGAAGAGCATCGTGCGCGAGGCGTTGCTCACGTCCGTCACGTGCACCTCGCCGCGCGTGAGGCGCCAGATGAGCCACGTGTCGACGGTGCCGAACATCAGTTTGCCCTTCTCGGCCCGCTCTCTCGCCCCCGCCACGTTGTCCAGAATCCATTTGATCTTCGTGGCGCTGAAATAGGCGTCGACGATCAACCCCGTCCTTTCCCGGATGAATTCGGTCTGCCCCTCGGCCTTCAGCCGGTCGCAGTACTCCGAGGTGCGGCGATCCTGCCAGACGATGGCGTTGTAGACCGGTTCTTCGGTCTCCGAATCCCACACGATCGTGGTCTCCCGCTGGTTGGTGATGCCGATGCCCGCGATGTGCAGGCCGTTGATGTCGATGGATGCGATCGCCTCGGCGATCACCGAAGCCTGCGACGACCATATCTCGTGCGGGTTGTGTTCCACCCATCCCGGCTTGGGGAATATCTGCGTGAACTCCCGCTGTGCCATCGAGCATATCTGCCCTTTCCGGTCGAATACGATCGCACGGGAACTGCTCGTCCCCTGATCCAATGACAAAATGTACTGTTCCATATATTCGAGTTGTTATAGATGCGTCGTTGCCGTTTTTTGTCCGCATTCCGTCCCCATGCCGGGGCTTCCCTGCGGCGGCCTTTACAAATCTATGAAAAATATCCGGGATTCGAAACGAAAGCGATAAGTTTTTTTTCGAAACCTCCCGGGGGCGTTCCCTGCCGCCCACTCCTGTTTGCCGTGTACCTATATACATATATAATCCCCGCAAAACCCGGTGGCTTTGCGGGGAATTCCGCGGCGTTGCGGGATGGCTCCCGGCCGGGGCGCTTGCGGGGCTATCCCTTCCGCAGCAGGTGCTTCGATAAAAATTTGCGCACAGGTTCGTCGTACAGCCTCAGGCACAGCCATGCCAGGATTACCGAACCGAAGAAAAGCGCCAGGGCACCGGGCAGCGACTCCCGGAACGTAAGGTCGCCGTTCTTGACCCAGGCGTAGTAGAGGTATATGAAGGGATAGTGTACCATGTAGAGGGGATAGGATATGTCCCCCAGGAATTTGCACACCCGGGCGGTGACTTTGTCGGTGGTCTTGCCCGACGCCCCGAGAAAAACCAGCAGGGGGAAGGCGACGACGGCGCAGAACGTATCGTACAGTCCGTTCATCCACAAATTCTCACTGCCGCCGATGCGCGGAACCGACAGCAGGGCGACGACGCACAGGCTGCATATCCAGAAGGCGCCCCGGATATGCACGGGTTTGAATACGCGCGAGAGCAGCAGGCCGGCCGAGAACGCGAACATCAGGCGCAGCGAACCGCCGACCATATTTTCTTCGGTCATGGCGAACCCGACGCAGATGTCGCCCAGCGGCCCCCAGACGGCGAATGCCGCCAGCCCGCACCCGGCCAGGAAAACCACGACGGAAAGGGCCCTGGGCGAAAGTTTGCGGATGAAGAAGGCGTACAGGATATTTCCGGCGTACTCGAAAAACAGCGACCAACTCGGGCCGTTGAGCGGGTACATCTCGCTCAGCCCCCGGATTTCCGTGCCTGGGCTTGCCGGAATCAGGCAGGCGTTCATCAGCGTCGCCGCCAGCAGCATCGGCACCGTGACTTTGGTCACGTCCCACACGGAGCAGCCCTGGAAATAGAACATGACGGCACCGATCAGGGCACCGATCACGACCATGGGATGCAGACGGATGAGCCTGCGCTTGAGGAACTCCGCGACGGTCATCTTTTTCCACCGGTCGTCATAGGCGTATCCGATTACGAATCCCGAGAGTATGAAGAAGAAATCGACGGCCAGATAGCCGTGGTTGATCCTCTGATCCAGGTGGCTGGTCGCAAAGGCTTCGAAGATATGGAACCACACGACGGTCAGCGCCGCAATTCCGCGCAATCCGTCGAGTATGTCGTAATGCGGCTTCGTGTCCGCAAATGCCGCCGCCGAAATAGTTGACATCCGTTTGTATGAGTTTAGTAGATCGCTCCTGCCGCAACTACCGG
>ENA-ORIT01000222-ORIT01000222.1-human-gut-metagenome-genome-assembly--contig:-NODE-222-length-16910-cov-5.52127_pt1 | contig 16910 bp, 9 predicted proteins | sample MGYA00243032_ERZ508750 | MGnify/ENA primary metagenome ERZ508750 (study PRJEB26277, sample SAMN04329802) | human gut metagenome | biome: human-associated habitat | host: Homo sapiens | place: USA... | reverse complement strand
CCTCCGTCAGGAAGGCGTCTGCATCGTACATGATGTCGTCGAAATAGTTGACCGTGCACTGGTAAGCGCCGTAGTTGTAGGTCCAGTCCTTGGAGTAGATGCCGAAGATGGCCATGATATCGCCTTTCGCGCCGTCGCGGACGACGGGATACTGGGCGAAACGCGAATAACCGCTCGTGCGCACCGTATAGACACCCTTCTTGTTGGACGTCGAAGGCAGGGTGCTGTCATAGGTGAAAAGCACCGAACCGTAGAGGTTCGTACCAGCATTGCTGAACGCCCACCGATACCAGACCTTGTTCATCACCGGGCGGATGTCGGTATACATCCACGCGGGATAGATGTTCGACCCTACCGTCCCGTAACGGCACGTAACGCCGCGCAGGATCACCAGGCGCCCGAAATACTGCTGCCCGTTCTGGCCGAAGAAATCGTCGCAGTTGGCCTCGGTGATCTCGAGGATCTCCTTGCCCAGCTCCAGCTGCGTCTCCCCGCCGAGGAATACGCGCTTGCGGATCTCCGTCGGGTCTTCGATGTTCGAGTTGGCATAGAATTTATGTTCGCCCACCTTGTTGTAGGAATCGGTAGGCCCTTCGCCCAGCGACAGCATCATGCGGTAGTTGCCGATATAGAGGCCCGAAACCTTGACATAGACCCAGTTCGAGGGGATCGTACCCGTGGCCTTGTCGAAACGCCCCATCGGATAGGTAAAATAGAGCCCCGTGGTGAGCTTCACCTCGATGGCACCCGAATCGTCCACCAGGTAGAGCGACTTATAGACGTTGCCCTCCTCGTCGCTCGACTGCACCTTGCCCTTGATGTAGTAATCCAGCCCGTCGGGCGACTGGCCGATCTGTACGTATTTCGTATCGTCCCAGCCCGTGTTGCTGCCCGTCTTTTCGAGGGTGTACTTTTTGAGAAAAATCTGTTTCACATCGGCGATGGAGATATGCTTCATCCCCGCGAAATCCTCGTCGGTATAGACTTTGGCAGGCTTCGGCGCATCGAAATCATTATAGCACCCCGTAACCGCGAACATCACGGCCAGCACGGCGCATAACTGAAATATCTTTTTCATAATCGTCATATCGTATTAGAAGCGGAAATATACATTCAGGTAATAGGTCGTCCCCAGCAGGTAAAAGTACTTCGAATCGAACGGCACGTAATACTGGATCGGCTGGGCGGCCGCACCCTCCTTGTTCACATAGGTACGGCGCGAAAGGCGCATCTGTTCGTAACCGCCCGTACGGATCGTCTGGTCGTTGAGGATATTCTTCACCTCGAGGCTGAAGCCCAGCTGGTAGATGCGGTGGATGTACCAGTTCTTGCCGACGCTCAGGTTGAGCGTATAGGCCGAGTCGAATTTCTCCTGCTCGCGCAGGTTCATCAGCGCCGTGTATTTCACGGCGCCGGGAAGCTGTGCCGCCTCGTCGGGGCGCAGTACCGTGGCATAAGCGGCACGGGTACGGCGCGCGGGGTTCATCGAGAGGTAGATACGGTCGTAGTAGTTGAAATCGACCGAGGCGAACCAGTTGCGCGGGCCGCGGTAGCTCAGACCGAGGTTGAGCGCCGTCTGCGGCGTGCTTTCGACGTAGAGGTCGTCCCAGAGCACCTTGTCGCCGCGGAGCACCTCCTCGCTGTTGTCGCGCGTCTGTGTGAAGTTGGCGTCCGACGTATAGCGGTAGTCGCCCAGGCTCAGGGCACCGTTGAACGAGATGCCGCCCCAGATGGGAACCACGACGCCCACTTCGAGGCCGTAGTAACGCTTGTCGATGCCGCTCATGGCGAAGTTGGTGAACGACGACTGCGTATCGTCATAGTACGAGATAACCTTCGACTGGTCGGCGACCGAGGTATAGTAACCCGAAACGCGCGCCGTGATCCACGGCAGATTGAGGTTGTACGACAGGTCGACGCCGAGTACCTTCTCGGAAGCGAGGCCCGGCGTAGTCGTATTGCTGGGACGCGCCGAAACGAAAGCGTCTCGGAACTGCGGGGGATTGACCATGTAGGCCACATTGGCGTCGATGGCGTGCGCACCCGAGAAACGGTACGAGAACTCGCCCTTGAGCTTGTAGGTCAGGTAGTCGAGCGTCTTCGATTTGCCGAGCGAGTTGTTCGCGAAGAGGCCCTTGCGCAGCCGGCCGTCGCGCCACATGGCCGTATAGCCGACCTCGCCGCCGAGGCTCATCGTGAAACCGCCGAACGAGGCGTAATACTGCGCCCAGACCTGTGCCTGGCGCAGGTTGGCGTAGTAATCGTAGCTGAACTTATCGCCTTCCCCGACGCGGCGGGCCTCGCCGTGCTTGAGGTAATAATCCAGGTCGTTCTGCGAAAGCAGCGGGTTGTAGTTGCCGTTGTCGCGCAGGGCGAACTTATCCACGTCGAGCCAGTAGTCGGCACCGAGCAGGTCTTTCACCTCGTCGTAGTACTCCGTGCGGTTGACACGCGCCGTCAGGCCTCCGCGCAGCACGGACTGGTTGCGGAACGTATGGGCGATGTTGGCCGCGAAGTTGAAATCGCGCTGGTCGGTATGGCGTTCTTCGATCATGTAGATGCCCGAAGCCCCGGACTTGTTGCGGTTGTAGTTCATGCGGAACATGTTGTCATAATCCATCTGGCTCTTGCTGGGGTCGGTGATCCACTCACGCATCGAACGCAGCGCAAGGTCGTTGTACGTCCCCAGATCCGAACTCTCGATGCCCTCGGACAACTGGAGGATACGGTTCGTGTAGAAGCTGGGCAGGTAACGGTAGTAGTCGGGGCGCGGGTCGGGGCCGTCCGTCCACGTCAGGGCCGAATAGCCGTTCTTGCCGAAGCGGAACGAAGCCGCGGCGGCATGTTTGGTATTCGTCGATAGGTCGAAACCGTAGGTGTGCATTACGATCGGCTCGTGGTAATCGCGCTCGCGCGAGTTGCGCAGCTTGCCGTCCTGCTTACCCACATTGGGGTTGTAATAGTTGTTACTCAACAGGTCGTAGGCTTCCTGCGTCGCCGCCTGCTGCGCTCCGCGCTCGGTCGGTGCGCCCAGGATGGTCAGCGCCAGGTTGTGGCGGTCGCCGCCGAAACGCTTTTCGACCGATGCGAAGTAACCGTAGGCATTGTAGTACACCCCGTCGACATAGGAGTTGCCGCCCTGGCGGGTCGAGAACGAGAAGGCGTACGACCATCCGTTGTCGAGCAGGCCCGAAGCGTAGGAAACCATCGCGCGGAAGCGGTACATCGAGTTGCCGTTCACGACGCTGGCACGGAAGCCCTTGCGCATCTGCGAAGCGCGCGCATTGACATTGGTCGTACCGCCGATGCCGTCGATGCCGTAGCCCGACGAGCGCAGCCCGGCGGTATTCTCCTGGTTACGCGTGGCGTCGTTCAGGCCGCTCCACAACGACCAGGGGCCATAGCCCGTCATGGCGTCGTTGAACCGGATGCCGTTCAGGTAGATGCTCGAATACTGCGAATCGTAACCGCGCACGTTGAAACGCATCTCGCTGAATTTATACGAGGCGATGTTGTTGAAGACATCCTTCGACGACGAAAGCGACGAAGGCAGCGACTGCCCGTCGGCCGCCGTATCGGAGTCGAACTCCGCGAACACGGCGTCGTCGATGACATACTGCACATCGGGGGCCATCACCACCGAATTGAGGTTCTTGACCATCTTGTCGACACGGATCGCCAGGTCGAGGTTCTCGAACTCGGGGGCTTCGAATTTCAACTGGTATTCCCCTTTGGGCAGCTGGTCGATATTGAAATTACCGTGGTTGTCGGTCATGACGGTGACGCCGAGCGGTTCGACGACCACCTTGACATTGCTCAGTGCGACACGGCCGTCACGCGAGACGACCTTGCCTTTGACGCCCCCGTCCTGGGCATACGCCCCGGCACAGGCCAGCGTGAGCAGGATAACAAGTAAAGCTCTGATCTTCATAATTACTTTGTTGGGTTATTTACCGATGTAAATGAATACGGGAAGGTGGTCGCTGTATCCCCCCTGGAAATTGTTGCCCACGAACGTACGCAGCGGGTAGCCCTTGTACTGGCCTTCCTGCTGGAACAGATAGGGGGCACGGAAAATATTGCCGTAATATTTCCCCTTGGGGGCACGCTCCAGCTTGAGCGAACCCGTCGAGCCGGTAGCGAGGTTCTCCGACACGACGATATTGTCGAACAGGTTCCACTGGTCGCGGTAGGCAAGCGAACCGATGCCCGCCTTCAGCATGTCGATAAAGGGATTGTAGTATCCGCCCGATTGGAGCTTGCGGATGTTGCCTTCGGCGCCGAGCACCTCGGTGATGCTCTTGTCGGTGGCGTCGTCGTTGAAGTCACCCATCATCACGACCTTGGTCGCGGGGTTGATCGCCAGCACCGAATCGGCGGCATGGCGCATGATCTCGGCGGCGCGCTCGCGCTTGGGTGCCGAAGCCTCCTTGCCGCCCAGGCGCGAAGGCCAGTGGGCCACCATGAAATAGAACGGTTCCCCGTCGATCGTCCCCCACATCGTCACCACGTCGCGCGTGCGGAAATTCGGCAGGCTCTCCATCGTAAACGGGATCGGGGCGCTGCCCTCGAGCTTGAACACGTCGGGACGGTAATAGAACGCCACGTCCACGCCGCGGGCATCGGGCTAATCGTAGGGCACGATGCGGTAACTGGCCTGGGCGAGTTTGGGCGTAGCGATCACGTCTTCCATGACATTGCGGGTCTCGATCTCCGAAACGCCGATCACCACCGGGTAGTCCTTGTTGATGGCGGCGATGTCGAACAACACGCGCGAAAGGTTATTGATCTTTTTGGTGTACTTGGGCGTATTCCACTTCTTGGGCCCTTCGGGCGTAAACTCCTCGTCGTAAATCTCCGGGTTGCGGATCGTATCGAAGAGGTTTTCGAAGTTGTAGAAAACGACCTTGTAGGGTTTCTGGGCGAAGCAGGCGACGATCAGCGCTGCGAAAAGCCCGGTAAAAAGCAGTTTCTTCATATAATTCAGATTAATTTATACCCCAGTCCGAGGGATTGTTCTGTGCCTTCACGTCGGCGGCAATGCCATCGTCGAGCATCGTAAAGAATTTATAGCCCGTTTTCTCTTCGATGTCGGCGACGCTCGTGATATATTCCTTCAACCCGTTTTTGCTCGACGAAGCGTTTTTCGCCCAGAACCCGATGGCCATCAACTGCGACGCATCCGTAATCTGGTCGACCCGTTTCCCCGTCCGGCCGCTCCGGGTACGCAGCAGCACCTTCCAGCAATACTCCGGAACGGCGACCGACGTACCCGCCTTGTCCGAACCGGAACCCTGCACGCCGTAGGTACCCGTCACGATATAAAGCGTATCGGCACACCGTTTCGACGATGCGGTATTCTCCATACTGAGCCAGGAGCCACCGTTAAACGCAGAATTCTGCGGCATGATGTTGGTCGAATAGAAGGTCTGTTCGTTCAGCAGCGGGGAATAGGGAACATAGCGGTGGTTGGACATACACTGGTGACCGCGGATACCGCCGCTGCGATAGGAACCGAGCGAGAGGTCGGCTTGATACTGGGACGGTATGTCGGGATCATATGCCCATGTGTCCGCACGGTTGTATGAGCCCTGCATATAACAATCGTGGATCGGATAGGCGACCCAGTTGGCGATACGTTTCTTCGTGTCGTAGCAGATCGTAAAGTTACGTGCCGTCACGGTCGAAGAGAGCGGCGCGTAATGTGTTACGTAACGGTAATCGGGGGCTTCGACATAGGCGGGCAATTCCGCCCACGCGTGATCCATCGACGCCGGAACCGAGTAGTCCGCCTGGTCGATCGTCAACGTGAATTCGTGCCCGCCGTCGAAAACGACATCGACCGCAGCCCGGCGCGAAGCGCCCGTTTCATTATCGTCCAGGTAGAGGTACACGACATCGTTCGCCGAAACGAGTTTCGCCGATTTGGTCGTGGTATGCGTCCTGCGCGACGTCAAGCACCATCTGCCTGCTTCGGTCAGTGTGACGGTGTAAGCCGTACCTACGGGCCCCGTCTGTACGAGCCGGGGATCGGTCGCATAACCTTTGGCGTCGAGCGTGGTCGTCTCGGTTTCCATGAACACCGCGGAAATATTCGCCGGGGTGCCGTCGTCGGAGGAACCGCACCGCCCGAAAACCAGCAGGAGCGCCCCGAGCACCATAGCCCGCCCGAAAAGTTTCAATAACCCGTTAGTCAAAATCATGTGGGAATTTGCAGATAAAAATGTCAGGTAGAAAATCCGACAATCATCCCCGGCGGATTGGCTTCCGCCGGGGATGGATTATCGGAATCAGAGAGTTGCTATTCGCTCAATTCATAAAGGGCGACACACATATATTCTTCTTTTGTACGATCAGTATCTGCAGCTGCATTCTTAGCAGAATATGCACCAAAGCGATAGAAATCTTTAGTCACATTACTCGACTGAGCATATGTTTGGAAAAGCAAAGCACGTTCCGTATTTGCGCAAATAGTACTAATATCCTTTCTCAAGAAAGTATCTGTCGTAGGATATTCTCCCTGCAGGATTTTCCAGCCCCTATTTGCAGATGGTGTATCGGCTACAGCGAGGTTCGTTCCGGGTTTTGATGCAGACGAGTACTCAACATATTTGCCAGCAGATGACAAAATCGTATAGTAATCGCTGTTTGCAGTAATTGTCACAGCGTATGCGTCGTTCGTAGCATTCGATTCAATTTTCCCATTGGCAACCGTAATTTCTGTTCCATTCACTTTACCACTTGCCATCAGAGATGCGTCAAACACATAATTCTTTTCCCCTGTTTCAGCCACAATCAAGTATTTTTTACCTGAAGTAAGGGTAGTAACACGCGTATAGCCGCTACCGCCCGGCACGGATTTCCCGGCCTGCGAAATCGCAACGGTTTTGGTATCCACAGCGGCACCGGCCTTCATCAGTTTGATGGTCAGCGTGGCGGTGATAGCCTGCTCCGTCGTGTTTTCCTTGGGCGTCACGGTTACAACCATCCCGTTTACGGAGGTCGTGAACTGCTCCGATTTATCCGTAGCGGCTTCGATCGTGCAGTCGTCGGCATTGGCAGCCGTGACCGTCACGGTCTTGGCATTGTCCGTCGCAGCGAAAGAAAGCGACATCGGGTCGAGCTTGGTAATCGCCGGGTCGGTCGAAGGCTCGCCCATGAAAGCTGCCACATCCTCGGGACGCTGCGGACAAACCTGCGCGGCATTGCTGTTCACCGAAGCGTAACCGGTAATATCCCCGGTGGAACCTGCCACGAACTGTGTCCCTACGAGCCCGGGCATGGCCTTCTGCACGAATACCGTCATGTTACCGGCCGAGGTCGTAAACGTATGCTTTCCGAAAGCTTCGTTCGTAGTCCAGTCGGCAGCCGTAGCAGGGGCGGTCACACCCTTGACCGTCACGACCATACCCTGATATTCGGCCAGCTTAGCGGGATCGACTACGACAGGCGTGATGGTCTCTGTACCGATCTTTTCGATCTCGACCCAGTCGGCACCCTTGCTGCCGGTAACCTCGTACAGGCCGTTGTAACTTACGATACGCGCTTCGCCCTTTTTCAGCGTCACCTTCACCTTGTCACCCTTGACAAACGTAAAGCCATCGTCATAGGGATCGGTATACTTACCGCTGCCGTAGAGCGTGATACCGTTCTTGGCGGTAGTCGCCCCCGGGGTCATCACCTGAAGGTTCTGGCCGTTGAAATTCCCGCCTTCTTTGTCGGTTACGACGACGGCCTCGAAATAACGGTCGTTATTCGTATCGAGGGCTACCTGCGACGTCGTAAGTTTGGCGATGATTTCGGGAATCGTAATAACGACAGCCTCGCCCGGGGTCGGGGGAGTTACGTTGCCCAGGTCGACCTCCGTACCACCGATGCCCTCGAAAAGTTTCACGTCGTCGATACGGTGTGCGGATGAAAGATCGGAAATGAAACGGATATAAAGTTCAGAGGGAACCTCTTTCAGCGTAAAGTTGGCCGTTGCCAAAGCCCAGGTGCCGTAGTTGGAGTGTTCGTCGGCCTCGACAGGGCGGTCATAGGCGATTTCCGCCCAGTTTTCACCGTCCTTGCTCAGGTATACATGGAACTCCGAAGTCACGAACGCATTATCCTCAGCACCATAAAGGCTTTTATACGAACCGAACGTCAGGCAAAGATTTTTCTGAGCAGGATCAAGTGCGATCTTGTGGATTTCGAGTTCGGCACCGGCACGGAACAGCATGTTGTTGACACCGGAAGCGTCGTCCTTGTACTTCGAATGGCTATCGTTCGAAGGCGAATTCGAACGAACACTTATACCGCTCGTTTTATAAGCAACATTGTCGGCACCCGTACCGGTCTGATTCTTCCAGCCCTCGAATGCATCTGCGAAGGGGAATTTATTATCCGACCCCTTTTGAGCCTGCTCCTTATCGAAATCGTTAGCATAGATAGCATCGCCCGTGGGGGGGGGTGTAACCCCGCTGCCGTACTGTTTTACGGCTACGGACGACTCGGCCTGACCCCATTTGCCGAATTCGGGGTGGATAAGCGTGAAGGAGATTTTGCCTTCGCGCAGGTTCGTACCGGCAGGCAGCTCGGAAACCGTAACGGAGATCGTTCCGTTGCCTTTGCCGCTCATCGGGGAAATGGTAGCCCAATCCAGGTTACTTGCAGTAACCGTCCATTCGCAGTTCGCCGTGATGGCAACGGTCTGCGTCGTCGCCGTCTCATCGGTGAAATCAAGCGCCGTCGGATCGGCCGTCAACTTCGGCGTCAGCGACTTGTCATCATCATCGGAGCATCCCGTAAATGCCGTGGCAGCCACGAGGAAGAATGCGCCGAACAACAACCTAAAAAGATGTTTACTCATAAAAAATAGTTTTAATTAGGTGATTATAAACTAATATCTGTACACAATAAATGACTTACGATTCTTCCGTTTTTTCAAGGGGAAACTATTACAAAGATAGTTTTTATTTCAAAAATACAAAAGGATTTCGGCATATATTTACTGTTAATATTCCGTTACATAGCAAAAAAAACGTTCCATGCTGCTTCGAAAGGGACAACCCGTCCGGCAGACAGACTCATCCGCTCCCAAATTAAGGCTCCGGCGGAGGGGGGGGGCTCCCGCCCCGAACCGTAAAATCCCCGGGGTACCTTCGGCCAGACAAAAAAAACCGCCCCGGAAACCCGGGACGGGCGAAGTTTCAAGGCTGGTTGGCGGATTGCATCGGCAGGGGTCATAAATCGACATCGTTTCTGACGCTGCAAAATTACCCAGCGGTTATTTCATAGTTGCGACAATCCCATAACAATCCCGGGAATATGGCATAGCACGCATGTTGCATCAGCCGGCACAGCCCGTCGGCAACACCATCCGGCCGCAAAAGCAGCCAGCCCGGACTGTAAACGTCCGGGCTGGCCGTGCCGAATAACGGGTTCGGCAACGATTGCAATACGACAGCGGCCGATCCCACACAGCGGCCGCGCAGGGATCACGCCCTATTCCCACTCGATCGTTGCGGGCGGTTTCGAGGAGATGTCGTAGACGACGCGGTTGACCCCTTTGACTTTATTGATGATGTCGTTCGACACATTGGCAAGGAACTCGTAGGGCAGGTGCACCCAGTCGGCGGTCATGCCGTCGGTCGAGGTCACGGCACGCAGTGCGACGCAGCTCTCGTAGGTTCGCTCGTCGCCCATCACGCCGACGCTCTTCACGGGGAGCAGAATAGCCCCCGCCTGCCACACCTTGTCGTAAAGCCCGGCATCGCGCAGGGCGTCGATGTAGATTTTGTCCACGTCCTGCAGGATTCCGACCTTTTCGGGCGTGATGTCGCCCAGGATGCGGATCGCAAGGCCGGGCCCCGGGAAGGGATGGCGCCCGATCAGCTGCTCGGAGATCCCGAGCGAACGGCCGACGCGGCGCACCTCGTCCTTGAAGAGCAGGCGCAGCGGTTCGACGATCCCGAGGTGCATCTTCTCGGGCAGCCCGCCGACGTTGTGGTGCGACTTGATCGTCGCCGAGGGGCCGTTGACCGACACCGACTCGATCACGTCGGGATAGATCGTCCCCTGCGCCAGCCAGCGCACGTCCTCGATCCGGATCGCCTCGTCGTTGAATACCTCGACGAAATCGCGGCCGATGATCTTGCGCTTGGTCTCGGGATCGCTCACGCCGGCCAGGTCACCCAGGAACTTGTCGCCGGCCTTCACACCCTTGACGTTCAAGCCCATGTTCTTATACGACTCGAGCACGTCCTCGAATTCGTGCTTGCGCAGCAGGCCCGAATCCACGAAGATGCAGTAGAGGTTCTTGCCGATGGCCCTGTGCAGCAGCACGGCGGCCACCGACGAGTCGACGCCGCCCGAAAGCCCGAGCACGACCTTGTCGTCGCCCAGTTTCTCCTGCAACTCGCGCACGGTGGCCTCTACGAAACTCTCCGAGGTCCACTCCTGCCTGCAGCCGCAGATACCCACGACGAAATTCTTCAGCAGGTGCGTGCCGTCGGTCGAATGGTAAACCTCGGGGTGGAACTGGATGCCCCAGGTCTGCTCGCCCTCGATGCGGAACGCAGCCACGCGCACCTCCTCGGTGCTGGCCACGACCTTGTAGTCGGCCGGCACGGACGTGATCGTATCGCCGTGCGACATCCACACCTGCGTGGTCGCAGGCAGGCCGCGCATCAGCGGGTCACCGGCATCGCCAACCGTAAGCATCGCACGGCCGTACTCGCGGCTGGGCGCCGGCTGCACCTCGCCGCCGAAGGCCGATGCGAGGAACTGTGCGCCGTAGCAGACCCCCAGCAGGGGCAGTTTGCCCTTGATGGCCGAAAGGTCGGGGGCAGGGGCATGCTCGTCCCTCACGGAGAAGGGACTGCCCGAGAGGATCACGCCCCGCACCGAAGCATCCGGCACCGGAATCTTGTTGAAGGGGTGGATCTCGCAATAGACATTCAGTTCGCGTACGCGCCGTGCGATGAGCTGCGTATACTGCGACCCGAAGTCGAGAATCAGGATTTTTTCCATAATATAACGTAAGTCCGACGAATCTGGGTTCATCAATTTCGGAAGGTTTACAAGCCATGAAACTCGCCGGACTCACTCTACGGCGTCTTCGACGCCGGTTTCAGGCCTAAAATTCCTCCGGGCCTTCTCGTTGCCAAGGAAGACCTCGAATCCTTATTATTTTCTTTTTACCGGACGGTTGTAACTTCCCGAAAGGCGCATCTCCGCGGCGAAAGCCTCGTTCCCGACTTCGCGGATGCGTTCTATGCAACCGCGACGGTCTGAGCGAAAAACGACCTGGAAAACCCCGGCGATGAAATTATTGAACTTTCCGCAGGCATCCAGCGGCACCAGCGTGCATTCGGCGCAACTCTGCCAGCCGTTCTCCCGGCAGCAGAAACGAACCTTGCACCACACGGCCTTTTCGTTATCGCGGCACCCCGGACAACTCCCTATCCGGAATTTCCGGCATGAACCGCAAAAAAGCCCGCAGGCCGCAAACCCGGGATCGGAACTATTCACCGCGGGAATAATTGGGCGTTTCACTCGTGATGGTCACGTCGTGCGGGTGGTTCTCCGTAACGCCGTTCGAGGTGATGCGGATGAACTGCGCACGCTGCAAAGCCGCGATGTCCCTGGCACCGCAATAACCCATGCCCGAACGGATGCCGCCGATAAGCTGGAAGACAGCCTCGCTCAACGTGCCCTTGAAGGGTACGCGCGCCACGATCCCTTCGGGAACGAGCTTGTTGATATTGCCTTCGCAGCCCTTCTGGAAATAGCGGTCGGCGGAACCCGCCTTCATGGCGTCGATCGAGCCCATGCCGCGGTAGGTCTTGAACTTACGGCCGTTGTAGATGATCGTCTCGCCGGGAGACTCCTCCGTGCCGGCGAACATCGAGCCGATCATCACGCAGTCGCCGCCCGCAGCCAGCGCCTTGACGATGTCGCCCGAATAACGCAGGCCGCCGTCGGCGATAACCGGAACGCCCGTATCTTTGGCGGCCGACGCCGCGGCATAGATGGCCGACAACTGGGGAACGCCCACGCCCGCGATCACGCGGGTGGTGCAGATCGAGCCGGGGCCGATGCCGACCTTGATGCCGTCGGCGCCGTTCTCGATCAGGAACCGTGCGGCCCCTGCCGTGGCGATATTTCCGACCACCACGTCGAGCGACGGATAGGCGGCCTTGATCTCCTTGAGCTTATTGACGATATTCATCGAATGCCCGTGCGCGGAGTCGAGCACCACGGCATCCACATCCTCCTCGACGAGCGCCTTCACGCGATCCAGCGCATCGGGCGTGATGCCCACGCCGGCTGCGACGCGCAGACGGCCTTTGGCATCCTTGCAGGCGTTGGGATGATCCTGCACCTTCGTGATATCCTTATAAGTAATAAGCCCCACCAGATGGCCTTCGTCGTCGACCACGGGGAGCTTTTCGATCTTGCAGTTGAGCAGCACCTCCGAAGCGTTGGACAATTCGGAGCTATGCGTGGTGATGAGGCGGTAGCCGGGAGACATCACCTCCTCGATACGGCGCGACATGTCGCGCTGGAACCGCAGGTCGCGGTTGGTGACGATACCGATCAGCTTCCGATCCGCGTCCACGACCGGGATACCCCCGATCTTGTTCTCTTTCATCAGGTTGAGCGCATCGCCGACCGTATGGTCTTTCGAGATGGTCACCGGGTCGTAAATCATGCCGTTCTCGGCCCGCTTCACCCGGCGCACGTGGGCGGCCTGCTCGGCGATGGACATGTTCTTGTGGATCACGCCGATCCCGCCTTCACGAGCCAGCGCAATAGCCATCGGCGCTTCGGTAACGGTGTCCATGGCAGCGGACACAATGGGGATGTTGAGTTTGATATTTCGCGAGAAACGGGTCTGGACACTGACCTCTCGCGGCAACACTTCCGAATAGGCGGGTACAAGCAGCACATCGTCGAACGTAAGTCCTTCGGGCTGAACCCTTTCATTGATAAAAGACATAATGAACGTGGATTTTTGTTGCTCGCAAATGTAGTGATAATTTTCGAAACGGCCTAATATCCGGGGCAACGCGACGATTTTTTTATCAACAATTTATCAAAGCCGCCGGGTGCGGGCAAAATCCGGAGCCCCCGGGACAACGCCCGGCAAGCCCCGCGACGGGTAAATACACACGCCAGCGCCCCGGACAGGAAACCCCTCCGACACCCCGTCCCGGGAAGCCGCCAGCGCAGTCCCGTACAAGCCGGAGGGGACGCTCCGCGCCCGGAATCCCTGGACAGCAATCGGGGGCATCCTCCCGCCGCCGACTTCCCGGACAGGAAAAATCCCCGGCCTCAGGGTCGGGGATCGAAATTATTCCGTCACGGCGGCCTGCACACCCGGCGGGGTCAATACTGCTCCTGCCCGTTGGGAAAATCGCACGATTTGACGTCCGTGATATACTGCGACACGGCGTCCGACATGACGGTATACAGGTCGGCATAGCGGCGCAGGAAGCGCGGCGAGAAACCCTTGTTGATGCCCAGCATGTCGTGGATCACCAACACCTGCCCGTCGCAACCTCCGCCGGCGCCGATGCCGATGGTCGGCGCGGAGATTTCGGAGGTGACGCGGGCGGCCAGCGCCGCAGGAATCTTTTCGAGCACGATGCCGAAGCACCCCGCATCGCTCAGCAGGTGGGCGTCGCGGACGAGTTTCGCTGCCTCGGCCTCCTCCTTGGCACGCACGCTGTACGTCCCGAACTTATGGATCGACTGCGGCGTCAGCCCCAGGTGCCCCATGACGGGTATTCCGGCCGAAAGGATGCGGTTAACCGATTCGAGGATCTCTTCGCCGCCCTCGATCTTCACGGCATCGGCCTCGGTCTCCTTCATGATGCGGATGGCCGAGTCGAGCGCCACCTTCGAATTGCCCTGGTAGGTTCCGAACGGCAGGTCGACGACGACCAGTGCACGGCTAACGGCACGCACGACCGAACGCGCATGGTAAATCATCATATCGAGGGTAATGGGAAGCGTGGTTTCGTAACCGGCCATCACGTTGGCCGCCGAGTCGCCCACGAGGATCACATCGATACCCGCGGCGTCGACGATCCTGGCCATCGAATAATCGTACGAAGTCAGCATGGCGATCTTCTCGCCGCGCTGCTTCATCTCCGTCAGACGGTAGGTGGTCACTGCCCTGACAGTACTTTCTACAGACATAGTTTACTACGAACCCGATGGATTATTCAACATTTCATTCGTTCGCAAGGTTCCGGTATGGAATCCATCGGATTCGTATTACGGCGCAAAAACGCCAATTCCATATCGACAATCCTTCCAAACCTCCCTTTGAAAAGGGAGACTTATCAACACCTGTAAACCGGGGTGATAGCGCAAGCCGGGTGCAAAGCCAAATTTATCTGTTTTGCCGGGGCGCAGCTAAACCGAGGTTCAGCGCGGCAAAGTTAACGCTTCGGCCGGATTTGGCAAAAAAAATCCCACAAAACGACACCGCCCGAAACCGAAACGTTGATCGAATGCTTTGTCCCGGCCTGCGGGATCTCGATCGCACCGTGGCACATGTCCACGGCCTGCTGCCCCACGCCCATCACCTCATTGCCGAACACGAGCGCATATTTCACGCCCGGCTCCGCCCGGAAATCGCCGAGCATCACGGCTCCTTCGACCTGCTCGACGGCATAGACCCGGTAGCCTTCGGCGCGCAGGCGGGCAATGCACTCCTCCGTCGTCTTGTGATAAGTCCACGGCACGGTCAGTTCGGCACCGAGCGCCGTCTTGTGGATGTCGCGGTTGGGCGGCGTCGCGGTGATGCCGCAGAGGGCGATGCGTTCCACGGCGAAAGCATCCCCCGTGCGGAAGAAAGCCCCTACGTTCTGCAACGAACGGACGTTGTCGAGCACCACCGCGACGGGCATTTTCTCCATCGCGGCGAACTCCCCGGCCGAGGGCCGGTTCAGCTCTTCGTTGGTGATTTTACGCATAACGTATGCAAATGAGTGATTTCGGGGTCAAAAGTAGTCAAATAATAAATATTTTACCTATTTTTGGGGTCTCAATTCAAAAGAATTATGTCACTCAAAAAAGTCTTGATGCTATCGTTCGCCGCCCTTGCCGCGGGAGGAAGCCTCAGCGCACAGAATCTGATCGTCGGCGCCGACTTCGCGACCCGCTTCGACAACCGGGAATACGCCAACAACGATTTCAACGAATCGCAGACGCTCTTCAGCGCCCGCCTCACGCCCCGCATCGGCGTGGAATGGATGGGGAAAAACCGCCTGGTGGTCGGTGTCGACCTGTTGCAGGACTTCGGCAACGACACCCGGTTCCTGACCAAGGCCCGCCCTATCGTATACTACCAGTTCAACAGCAAGAACGTACAGGCCAACGCCGGTATCTTTGACCGCAAGGAGCTGCTGGGCGACTATTCGAGGGCGTTCTTCAGCGACTCGACGGCGTTCTACCACAACCGCCTTTCGGGTTTCCTCGGGCATTATAAATCCACCGAGCGCGAGAACACCTATGTAGAAATGGCGATCGACTGGGAAGGCATGTATTCCGAGCAGTCGCGCGAAATGTTCCGCATCATCTCGGCGGGACGCTATACGCTCGAGCGGGGCTTCTACTTCGGTTATGCCTTCTCGATGTTCCATTTCGCAGGTTCGAAGCTCAACGAGAACGTCACGGACAACCTGCTGGTAAACCCCTATGCGGGCTGGGGATTCTACGCCTACTTCGACTTCGACATCAAGGCCGGGTTCCTCTTCGCCCCGCAGCGCGGCCGCAGCGTAGACCACAACTGGAAAAAACCGTGCGGTGCACAGATCGACTTCGTGCTGACCAAGTGGGGCGTGAAACTTGAGAACAACCTCTATCTGGGCGAAAACCTGCAACCCCTGCGCAACATCGCGGTCGGCGAAGACATCCCCGTCACCTACGGACAGGACGGGCTTTATGCCGGCGAGCGTTTCTACGCGATGACAATAAAGTGCGATAACCGCTCGTGGGTCGGCTATGAGCGCCGATTCTTCAAGGGCACGCTGGCCGTCGAGGCGGGCATGGTGTTCCACTACGACGGCACGGGCATGGGCACACAGCAGGTCGTGAAGCTCTCGGTGGACATCCAGAAGCTGTTCAACATCGGCCCCAAGGCAAAGAAATAAAGCATACAACAAGCGAAACATACACATATGGCAAGCGAAACAAACGAAACACGGGAGAAGTCGCTGAACTTCCTCGAAGAGATCATCGAAGAGTCGATCGCCAAGGGCGAAACGCGCGTCCAGACCCGTTTCCCGCCCGAACCGAACGGCTACCTGCATATCGGCCACGCCAAGAGCATCTGCATCAACTTCGGGCTGGCACGGAAATACGGAGGCAAGTGCAACCTCCGTTTCGACGACACGAACCCCGTCAAGGAGGATGTGGAGTATGTCGATTCGATCAAGCGCGACATCCAGTGGCTCGGGTTCGACTGGGCCGTCGAACGCTATGCGTCGGACTATTTCGACCAGCTCTACGACTGGGCGATCGTACTGATTAAAAAAGGGTTGGCATACGTAGACGACCAAACGCAGGAGCAGATCCGCGAAAACCGCGGTACGGTTTCCGTACCGGGCACTCCGTCGCCGTGGCGCGACCGTTCCGTGGAGGAAAACCTCGACCTGTTCGTCCGCATGAAAAACGGCGAATTCCCCGACGGGGCCAAGGTGCTGCGCGCCAAGATCGACATGGCGCACCCCAACATGCTCTTCCGCGACCCGATCATGTACCGCATCATCCATGCCGAGCATCACCGCACGGGCGACAAGTGGTGCATCTACCCGATGTACGACTATGCCCACGGGCAGAGCGACTCGATCGAGCAGATCACCCACTCGATCTGCACGCTCGAATTCGACGTGCACCGTCCGCTCTACGAC
>ENA-ORIT01000218-ORIT01000218.1-human-gut-metagenome-genome-assembly--contig:-NODE-218-length-17277-cov-5.60823_pt1 | contig 17277 bp, 17 predicted proteins | sample MGYA00243032_ERZ508750 | MGnify/ENA primary metagenome ERZ508750 (study PRJEB26277, sample SAMN04329802) | human gut metagenome | biome: human-associated habitat | host: Homo sapiens | place: USA... | reverse complement strand
AAGATCCGGGAGTTCCTCGTGGATTTCGCAAAAAAACACAACATCGACTATCAGACCGACCAAACGGGTAATGTCGTGATGCGCGTGCCCGGTACGAAAGGGTATGAGAACCGTCCCTGCGTCATTCTTCAGTCCCATATGGATATGGTGTGCGAGAAAAATTCGGACACGGCGTTCGACTTCGACAAGGATCCCATCCGCACGAAGATCGTCGATGGCTGGGTGAAGGCCGAAGGTACGACGCTCGGTGCCGACGACGGTACGGGATCGGCGGTATCCCTTGCCGCGCTGCTCGATCCTGCATTGGAACACGGTCCTATGGAGGCGCTGTTCACGGTGGACGAAGAAACCGGTCTTACCGGTGCTTTCGGATTGGGTAAAGGAATGCTTACGGGCCGTTACCTGGTGAACCTCGATTCCGAGGACGAAGGCGAAATTTTCATCGGCTGCGCCGGCGGCGTTGATACGCTGGCTATGTTCCGTTATAAGACGGAGGCCGCACCTGAAGGCCACGTCTTTTTCCGGGTTCGGGTATCCGACCTTTCGGGCGGACACTCCGGCGACGATATCGATAAGGGCCGTATGAATTCCAATAAACTGGTCGCACGGTTGTTGTGGAACGGCGCCCAGCGTTTCGGATTGCGCCTGAGCCGTTTCGACGGCGGCAACCTGCGCAATGCCATTCCGCGCGAGGCGTATGCGGTTTTCGCCGTGCCGAGCGGTTCGAAAGCCGGCTTCGAGGCTTTCTATAAGGAGTTTGCCGGGGAACTTGCAGCCGAAGCCAAGTTCCGGGAACCGAATTTCAAGATCGGAATCGAAGAGGTGCCGGCCGCATCGGTGATCGATGCGGCGACCCAGCGCAACCTGCTTTACGCGCTCGTAGGACTCCCCAACGGAGTGATCGAGATGTCGCTGGCCATGCCGGGACTTGTCGAGACATCGACCAACCTCGCTTCGGTGAAATTCGAAGGGGACGATCGGATCGTCGTGACCACTTCGCAGCGCTCCTCGGTGGAGAGTGCCAAGGTCTATGCGTCGCAGATGATCGAATCGGTGTTCGCTTTGGCGGGTGCCGAGGTGTCGCATTCGGAGGGGTATCCCGGCTGGGCGCCCAATCCCCAGTCCAAACTGTTGGAAATCACGGTTGCCAGCTATGAGAAACTTTTCGGTGTGAAGCCCAAGGTGCGTGCGATCCATGCCGGATTGGAGTGCGGCTTGTTCCTCGAGAAATATCCGCATCTGGAGATGGTTTCGTTCGGTCCGACGCTGCGCGGCGTCCATTCGCCCGATGAGCGGCTCGAAATCGCAACGGTTCCCAAGTTCTGGGATCTGTTGGCCGATATTCTGAAAAAAGTCGAGTAAGTTTCTGCGTGGAATATTGATTTCCGAATCATATCGTCTGGTCGATCAAGTCATTCATTATCAAATGAATGACTTGATTTTTTGATTATACGGATCGTAGGAAGATGGTTTACACGGGTAATTCTCGGGATGATATTCTCGATCTTTTTTATTGTCAAAGGCCGGATACTCTGTATTTTATGACAATGAAAACCGATTGTTCGACAGGTTTGTACGGGTATTTGTGCTGCGCCTGCCTTCCGGCGAGGTGCAACGAAGGCAGAAGCTCGGAGAACGGAGCCTTGCGGGATACGTAATTAAAATTGCTCGCCGCTATCGAACGGGATAGAATGGACCGGTTGCGAAAAAAATTAGGAAAGATAATTTCGGGGGATTGGTATCCGAACCGATCCTTAATCACAAAATGAATCAATATCGGTATTATGTTAAATTTTAGAAGGGATTTTTTGCATCGGCCAATATGTCGGCATTTACGCCGGTGATTATATAATGATTTATAAAACAGGTATTACCCGTGATTTCTTTGTGTTTTGCCGGAGGCAAATATGCTTGTTGCAGGAAAGTTTTGTAATGTTGCGGACCGATCGATCTTTGATCTGGATGTGGTCAATTCGTGCGGATGTCGTTAATTTTAGTAAATTTGCAGGTAAATATATTTGTCTATGTTTCGAAAAATCGCCGTATTTTCGCTGATAATACCGTGGCTGCTTTTCAGCGGCTGTGCGTCCCGACCCGCCGACGAGCGGCCGACGATCTTCGTATCGATTCTTCCTTTGCGCGGGATCGTTTCCGAAATCGTCGGCGATGACTTTCGGGTCGAAGTGCTCGTTCCGCCCGGTATGAACCCGGAAAGTTTCGAGCCGACACCCCGGCAGATGATCGATCTGAATCGTTCGCAGTTGATATTCAATATCGGTTGGATCGATTTCGAGCAGAATATGCTGTCCAAGATCGAGGACCGTCGAAAGGTAATCGACCTGAATCGTGGTATAGAGCCGATTGCGGGCAGTTGCTCCCATGCGGACGCGGATAAAGAGCACCGGCACGGCGTCGATCCCCACATTTGGACCTCTCCGCGCGAATTGCGCACTATGGCCGATAATGCTTATCGGACGATTCACGAGCTGTATCCGGACTCTACCGGATATACGGTTAATTATCAGCGTCTTGCCGATAAATTGCAGGTGCTCGATGATTCTGTTGCCGAACGGCTGAAGCAGAGCGGAGTACCCTATTTCATGATTTACCATCCGGCCCTGACCTACTATGCCCGTGCCTATGGAATCGAGCAGGTTGCCATCGAGCAGGATGGCAAGGAGCCTTCGGCTAAACGGCTGGTCCGGCTTATCGAGCAGGCTCGCCGGGACAGTATTCGTGTCGTATTCTACCAGAGCCAGTTCCCGGCTTCCGCCGTCGAAGTGATCGCCGAAGATATCGGGGCGCAGAGCGTCCGGATCGATCCGCTGGCCGAAGATGTCGTCGGCAATATTTCCTATATTACGGATCTCATAACTGCCGAACGTCTATGAAAACTCCGCTCGTTTCGCTTCGCTGCGTCAGCGTATCGTACGATGGTCACGATGCGCTCAAAGAGGTCGATTTGGATATTTATCCCGATGATTTTCTCGGTATCATAGGTCCTAACGGCGGAGGCAAAACTACGCTTGTCAAGGCCATCGTGGGAACGATCCCCTATCGCGGTACGATCACCTATTCGCCGCAGTTGTTTCGGGGAAAGGAGCGGTTGATCGGCTATATGCCCCAGCAATCGATCTTCGACCGGAGTTTTCCGATTTCGGTGCTCGAAGTGGTGATGTCGGGGCTTCAAGGGCAAAGGGGTTTCCATGCCCGCTATGCGTCCGGGGATCGAGCGAAGGCACAGGAGCTGCTGCGGACGGCCGGTATCGACGGGATCGCCCGCAAACCTATCGGCGAGATTTCCGGCGGTCAGATGCAGCGGGCGTTATTGTGTCGGGCGGTGATTTCGGATCCTAAATTGTTGATTCTGGACGAGCCGGCCAATTTTGTGGACAATCGTTTCGAAAACGAGCTCTATCGGATGCTCGCCGAGCTGCACGGACGAGTGGCGATCGTAATGATTTCGCACGATCTGGGGACGATTACGAGTGTCGTGCGGAATATCGTTTGTGTGAATCGTTATGTTCACCGGCACGATTCGAACTTCAGCCCCGAGGAGCAGCGTCGTACGTACGACTGCCCTATTCAGCTTATTTCCCTCGGCAAGGTGCCGCATACGGTGCTTGCATCGCACCCGCACGACTGTTGTCCGCATACCCGTACGGAGGAGTAGCCCGGCTTTTCCGGTATCTATCTTCACCGATGAAGATTACGACCGGGCCAAAGCCATGTACGACGAACGCATGGCCAACTACGGAAGCGGTGAAAAGTAACTCCCGGATTCTCTGAACGAATAGAGCCGCAATAGCTATTGCGGCTCTATTCGCTTCCTCCCCTCTCGCTGTCCGGCAGACAGAGTACCTCGTTCCGGAAAAAGTGTTGCGCCGGATCAACAAAATGTATTCCGGCATATATGCGTCCGTTGGCTTGCCGCCATTGTTTGTTGTCGTACCTGTTGCCTGCACATTGGGCGGCGATGCCGGCCGCAGGATCCCGATCGTTTGTGGACATAAAAAATACTTACGGAGTTGCCCCCGTAAGTATTCGAGTATGATTCGGGATAATTCTCTATTTGTTGATCTCGCTCAACTTTTCGAACAATTTGCCGAACGAAGCCTCGATTTCGCGGCGCAGCGCTGCAATGTGCGTGCGCACCAGCGAAGGATTATGTGCATCGGCCGGATTGTTGGCGTTGACGAAAAGCGCGTTGCGAAGAGCCACACCCTCCTGCATCACTTCGAAAATCTCTTTCTCTTTGGTCGGCTGGAAGCAGATCGCCATGTCGCAGTCGAACACGAGTTCCTCCAGACGGTAGTCGATCTCTTTTTTCAGCATTCTTAAATTTGCCATATCTCTATTCGGTTTTAATATAATTATTCCTGTAAAAAATCATACACGGATCCACGTACCTCTCCCCGACTTGTCGGAAGCGTTCGCCGCACTCTGTCCGATGCAAAAATTAAAAGAGTGCGAGCAGTCGCCAACCCTGTGATTTTTGTTTCCCTTTGCCGGACAGATCCGCACCCGAATACCTCCTATTCGTTTTTCAGTCGTCGGCTGTCCAAATCAATCCGAGCCGGCTTACCTGCCGCAAAGAAGAACTGCATCCTATCCTCTGCAAAGATAGTGAAAGCCGAGAAGAAAACGGGAGCTCGTTCACAGTTTTCCGAGGCATATCCTATCTTCTTGCAAAGATAAAAAAATCTTCCGGAAATCGAGTGCAGTCAGATCACAAAATTCAATTACATCCGCTCCGGTACGTCGATTCCGAGCAGCGCCATGGCCAGACGGATCGTGCGGGCCACCTGTTCGGCCAGGCGCAGCCGCATGTCGCGGGTCGTCGTACACTCCTCTTTGAGGATCGAATGGTCGTGGTAGTAGCCGTTGAACGATTTGGCCAGTTCGTAGGCGTAAGCGCCGACGATCGACGGAGCGAAATTCGCGGCGGCGGCCTGTACGGTCGCCGGATATTCGGTCAGCGCCTTGATCAGTTCGATCTCTTCGGGCAGGAGCGCCGCAGCTTCGTCCTGGGTGCGGAAATCGATCCCTGCCTCCTCTGCTTTGCGCAGGATCGAGCGGATGCGTGCATGCGTGTACTGGATGAAAGGACCTGTATTGCCGTTGAAGTCGATCGATTCGCGGGGGTCGAACAGCATCGTCTTCTTGGGATCGACCTTCAGGATGAAATACTTGAGGGCTCCTAACCCGACCATCGATGCGATGGCGTCGGCTTCCTGCGCGGTGCAGCCGTCCAGTTTGCCCAATTCGTCCGACATCTCGCGGGCGGTCGATACCATGTCGGCGATCAGATCGTCTGCATCGACGACCGTTCCCTCGCGGGATTTCATCTTGCCTTCGGGCAGCTCGACCATGCCGTAGGAAAGGTGGTAGATGTGGCCGCTCCATTCGTCGTATCCCAACTTCTTGAGGATCAGCTTGAGCACCTGGAAATGGTAGTTCTGTTCGTTGCCCACTACGTAGATCATTTCGTCCAGCCGGTTCTCCTCGAACCGGCGGAACGCCGTGCCGAGATCCTGCGTCATATAGACCGATGTGCCGTCGCCGCGCAGCAATAACTTCTGGTCGAGTCCGTCGGCCGTGAGGTCGATCCAGACAGAACCGTCCTCCTTGCGGAAGAAGATACCCCGGGCGAGTCCCTCTTCCACCAGGCTCTTGCCCAGCAGGTAGGTTTGCGATTCGTAATAGACCTTGTCGAAATCGACGCCCAATGCCTTGTACGTCACGTCGAAGCCTTCATAGACCCACCCGTTCATGGTTTCCCACAGCGAATATATTTCCGGATCTTTGGCCTCCCAGCGGCGCAGCCACTCCTGCGCCTGTCGCATGATCGGAGCGTTTTTCTTGGCCTCCTCCTCGCTTTGCCCGGCGGCGACGAGCTCCTTGATCTGGGCTTTGTAGTGCTTGTCGAATTCGACGTAATATTTACCGACCAGGTGGTCGCCTTTCATCCCCGACGAGGCGGGCGTTTCGCCGCCGCCGTAGAGTTTCCAGGCCAGCATCGACTTGCAGATGTGAATACCGCGGTCGTTCACGAGGTTTACCTTGATGACCTTGTTGCCGTTGGCTTTCAGGATCTGCGCGACGGAGTATCCCAGCAGGTTGTTGCGGATGTGTCCCAGGTGAAGGGGCTTGTTGGTGTTGGGCGAGGAGTATTCGATCATTACGGTACGGCCCGTCGGTGCGGCCTGCCCGAAGGTGTCGTTTGCCGCGACCTCCCGGAAGCGTGCGGCCCAGAATGCACTGTCGAGCGAGAGATTCAGGAATCCCTTGATTACGTTGAACGCCTTGATTTCCGGCGTATTGGCCACCAGGTATTCGCCGATCTCCGTCGCCGTGGCTTCGGGCGACTTGCGGCTGGCTTTGAGCAGGGGGAACACCACGAGCGTATAGTCGCCCTCGAACTCTTTGCGGGTTTTCTGAATCTGCAACGGAGCTCCGGCATTCCCGTAGAGGGTGCTTACCGCCGCTGCGACTTTATCCGTAAGAAACTGTTCAATATTCATCGTATGTCGAATTTGGGTGCGAATTTACGCTTTTTATCCGAATAATCCGCGTCGTCGCCTCTCAATAATGCGTCGGATAGCGAATTGCATCCGTCGATTTTCGGAAAATTGCAAACTATTGTTATATTTGCAAACCGTATAGGCTGTCCCCGCAGCGTCCGAATGGTTCGGCGTTGTTGCGTCGTGCGATTCCCTGTCCGAAAACAATCCGGGCCGGATTCGTCCGCCGGGGTCAAAGGCCGGAGCCATCCGGCCCGGCTTTCGGTATGGACCGCCTTTCGTTTTTTTATTTTTTCATAGCATGGAAATATTCATAATCCTCCTGCTGATCCTGCTCAACGGTCTGTTCGCCATGTCGGAGATCGCCCTGATCTCGGCTCGCAAATCGAACCTCACGGCGCAGGCCAAGCAGGGCAACAAACGGGCTCGCCAGGCCCTCAAGCTGGCGGAAGATCCCAACAAATTTCTTTCGACCGTCCAGATCGGTATTACTCTGATCGGTATTTTGACCGGTATTTATTCGGGGGCGGCCATCGCCGACGACCTGCGGGAAGTCTTCGTCCGCTGGGGAGTTCCCTATGCGGCTCCCGTAGCGCAGACGCTCATCGTGATCGTGGTGACCTATCTGACTATCGTGTTCGGAGAGTTGATTCCCAAGCGTATCGGTATGACGGCCGCCGAGCCGGTCGCCAAACTCGTGGCCGGCCCTATGAAGGTGCTGTCGGTCGTCGCCTCCCCTTTCGTATGGCTCCTTTCGAAGAGCATCGAGGGCATTTCCCATCTGTTCGGGCTGCGCGATACCGACAGTCCCGTAACGGAGGCCGAGATCAAGTCGATCGTGCAGGAAGGCGCCGAGGACGGAGCTGTGCAGGCTGTCGAGCAGAAGATCGTCGGCCGTGTCTTCTCGTTGGGTGACCGCAGCGTGGAGTCGATCATGACCCACCGCAGCGACATCGCATGGCTCGATGTGAATTTGTCTGTGGATGAGATCAGCGACCTCTCTTGGCGGGAGCCTCACGGACGTTATTCCGTCGGTGAAGGTTCGCTCGACCGGCTGGTCGGCGTCGTCTATCTGAAGGATCTTTTCTCGCATATCGGGGACCCTGGATTCTCGCTGCAGCAGATTCTCTCTCCTGTCAAGCTGTTCCACGAGGGAGCGGAGGTGTATATGGCGCTGGAACAGTTGCGGACCGAGCAACTGGGTTATGGCATCGTTTGCGACGAGTTCGGCGTTACGCAGGGTATCGTGACTCTGAAAGATATTTTCGAAGCCCTTGTAGGCGAGCTGCTCGAAGATCGTGAAGAGCCGGATATCGTCGTGCGCGAGGACGGCAGCGTGCTGGTGGACGGACAGTGTTCGTTTTACGATTTTCTGGCCCATTTCGGATTGGAGGATGTTTATTCTTCGGCCGAATACAATACGATCAGCGGTTTGATTCTGGATGAGTTGGAACATATTCCGCACAGCGGGGAATACCTTCAATGGGAGTGTTTCCGGCTCGAAGTCGTGGATATGGACGGAGCACGCATAGACAAGGTGCTGGCGACGATGATCGACACGTCCGATAATAAAAATAAATAGGGCCTTTCCGTGCGGAATTTGTTTTTGATGCCATGAAGATTGCCGACATAGAATTGGGTGACCGCCCGCTGTTCCTGGCTCCGATGGAGGATGTGACCGATCCTTCGTTCCGCTATATGTGCAAGCAGTTCGGTGCCGACGTGGTATATACCGAGTTTATCTCTTCGGACGGATTGATCCGCGATGCGGGCAAGTCGCTTGCCAAATTGCGCATCGCCGAATCCGAACGGCCCGTGGGTATCCAGCTTTACGGTCATCTGGTGGAACCGATGGTCGAGGCGGCTCGGATCGCCGAGGCGGCCGATCCCGATATCATCGATATCAACTTCGGTTGTCCGGTGAAGAAGATCGCCGGTCGGGGCGCCGGATCGGGTATGATGCGCGATGTCCCCCTGATGGTCGAGATGACCCGCCGCATCGTCGAAGCCGTGAAGAAACCCGTGACGGTCAAAACCCGTCTGGGATGGGATGAAGAGTCGAAGAACATCGAAGAGATCGCTCTGCGCCTGCAGGACGTGGGTATCGCCGCACTGACGATCCACGGCCGCACGCGGGCCCAAATGTATCGCGGCGAAGCGGATTGGACGCTCATCGGCAAGGTGAAGAACAATCCGGCGATCCGGATTCCGATCATCGGTAACGGAGATATCGACTCCGGTCCCAAGGCCCGCGAAATGTTCGACCGCTACGGAGTGGACGGGGTGATGATCGGGCGGGCGACCTACGGGCGGCCCTGGATCTTCCGCGAAGTGAAACACTTTCTTGAAACCGGCGAGGTGATGCCGCAGCCGTCGGTGGCGGAGCGGGTCGAAATCGCTAAAGAACATCTGGCCAAATCCTTGGAGATCAAAGGTGACCGGGTTGGAATCCTGGAGATGCGCCGCCACCTGTCGAACTATTTCAAGGGGCTTCCCAATTTCAAGGAAACCCGCCTGAAGCTGGTGACTCTGTTCGATCCGAACGAACTGTATGCCACGCTCGATTCGATCGCCGATCGTTGGGGCGATTTCGACGTGAGCGGGGTCATCCCTGCTCCGCTTTCGCATGATGTGTAGCTTAGTTCCGCACGAGAATCGCTTGCCTGTCGATTCCTAAGCGTATATTTTCAACAAGGGCGACCAAATCTTTCTGCCCGCCCGAAAAGTCCCGGCAGAGTACCGGTGCCGAATTTCGTTGAGCTGGAAAATTGTCGCTTCGTGCGTAAGGATTCCCTTTTATTCGTTATTCGATTCCCCGTCATTTGTTTATTCGATAACTCTGTAAAAACGAAGCGCCGCGAGAGAAGTCGCGGCACTTTTTATTATCAACGTCCGGGGTTATTTCAGGCTGCGTTGGATATAGTCGGTGTAATCCTTGACTACGGGCGTGTAATCTTCCTCTTCGAACAGCGGGGAGGAGATCAGGAAGTCGGCCGTTGAGCGGTTTACAGCCGTGGGTACGTTGTAAAGCGTTGCCAGGCGCAACAGCGCTTTCACATCCACGTCGTGCGGTTGCGCCGACATGGGGTCCCAGAAGAAAATCAGGGCACTGATCCGTTCGTCCGCGATCAGGGCGCCCAGTTGCTGGTCGCCGCCCAGAGGACCCGATTTCAGCCGCGTGATGTCGAGTGCCGGTTGCTCGTAGTGGTGGGATGCCGAGTGATTGAGCAGGGTTTCTTCGACGATCTTGCCTGTCGTACCCGTACAGACGATCCGGTGTTTGCTCAATTTTTCACAGTTCCAGTCCACCCATTCCGCCAGGTCGTGTTTCATGTTGTCGTGCGCGACGAGCGCCATCATTTTCTGTCTGTTCATTTCTTTCATCCGTTTTTTTGAAAGCCGCGTTTCGGCTTTCGGTTGTTTTATACTCGATTTACGGCCCCAAGATGCGAATAAGCCGAGTACAAAAGCAAATTTATTTGCATTTTGCCGAGGCGAAGTATTTAAGACGAAGTCAAAGATACGAAAAGGAGGGAGCAATCGTGCGGGTTTGTACGCAAGAATTGCCGAACCGCTTCCTATTTTCTGCAAAGATAATATGCAGCGGCATCTTCCGACCACTCCCGGCGCAGGTTTCATCGAATTGTAATGTCGGGAAAGTTCGGTATTCCGCCCGGAAACCGTTACCCGTTGTTGCTTGCCTTGAGCCCTCGGATCACCGCCGAAGTGAATCCGGCGTGTTCCATTTCGTTCAGCCCTTTGATCGTGATTCCTCCGGCTGTGGTTACCCTATCCACCTCCTGTTCGGGGTGCGAGCCGTTGGATTCGAGCAAGGCGATCGCCCCGCGCAGGGTTTGCAGAACGCCTTCTTGAGCCTTTTGCGGGTAAAGGCCCAGCTCTACCCCGCCCTCCATCGCTGCCCGGATATAACGGAAGGCGAAGGCGATACCGCAGGAGCAGAGCGTCGTGGCCGGACCGAGTAGCCGCTCTTCCACCAATTCCGCTTTGCCCAATGCACCGAAAATATTCAAAACCAGTCTGTTCTGATCTTCGGTCGCATTCAGCCCCGTGATGAACGTCATGCTTTGCTTTACTTCGATGGCCGTATTGGGAATTGCGCAATAAAGGGCTCTGTCTTTTCCGGCCCATGTTTGCAGCTGTTCCAGGGAAATGCCCGCCGCTACCGAAATGACGATCTGTCTATCGGGCCGCTTCCCTGTCAGATGCTCTTTTATCAGTGCCTCCACCATCCAGGGTTTCACGGCGATTACCACGATGTCGGCCGTAGCCAGAGAGCTGTAGTCGCCCGTAACGGCCTGCAATTCCGGATTGAACCCCTGTATTTCGGCGGTTTTGCTCGCGCGGCGGTTGATGACCGTAATGTCCTGTGGTCGGAACAGGTCGCAGGTGGATAGTCCGCGAGCGATTGCTCCGCCCATATTGCCTCCTCCGACAATCGATATTTTCATGGGTCGCATGGTTTTTTATTTATAAAAATGCTCCGTCCGTCAGGTGCGGAATCGGAGCTGTATTGTCTATTCGGGCAAAGGTTTGGCAGCGGTGCATACCTGTCGAAAGGGAGCACCGGCGAATCTTTATGCTTCCTGCTCTGCGGGCAGTTTGAATTCGGTGAACCCGGCACCCACGAGGGTATTGAACCAGGAGAAAACCTTCTTCATGTCCGATACGTGGACCCGGTCGCGGTCGTATTCGGGAAATACTTCTGCGAAATAAGCTTTGAGTTTTTCCGGATCCTCCTTGTAGCTGTTGTACGTCTATACCTGCGAATGTTCGTAAATTTTGGTGAAAACCTCTGCGAGCGGGATGTCCTCGCCCTCGGTGAAGATGGATATTTCGGTCAGTGCGCTCACTTTGGAGTTGCTTGCGGCATTCATGCGTTTGCCGTCCGACAACGACTCGACGATGACGCCGCGCGACGATTGTGCGACGTATTTGTACAAACCGGGTTGGCCGGAAATGGCCAGAATCTCTTTCAATTCCATAATTTTTTCTGTTCGATAATATGTTTGAGTTTGGTTCTTCACTGTCCGTGCGGGCCGTGCGGGGTGAATCCGCTCCGGCTCGTACCGTTCGAAAATGCGGTTTCAGATGGCATATACGCTGTATTGCTGGGCTTCGGTTACGGAAGAAAGGCCGTTCTCGTTGGTCACGACGATCAGCCAATATACCGTACTGCCGGCTTTCTGTGCAGGAATGATTGCTTCGTAAAAGACCGTGTCGGAAGTCGCCTTGAAATAGTAGGCATTGGTCGATTTCTGCTCCGTGTGCTCTACTCCGTTCTTATCGGTCCATTTGACGTCGTATTTCACCTGAGCGTAGAATGCACCGTACTGGTTCGATATATTGGCCTGCACATAAACTTTCTGAACCGAAGATACCCGGCCTCCGTCTTCGATGGTGGCTCCTTCGTCCGTGATGACCGGGAACGTCGTTTGTTCGGGTCCTACTTCTTTCAGTTCGCACGAAGGAATCGCGCAGGCGATGAAAATCAGAAATAAAAACCACTTTTTCATAATGGATGCGGATTGGCTGTGTGTGGTTACTCTTTGGTCAGGTGAACGTCCATCTGCGGGAACGGGAAGTTGATTCCCTTTTCAGGTAATGTTTTGTAATACAGCTCGTTCATTGCGAAGAAAACGTCCCAGTAATCTTCGTTTTTCGTCCAGGCCCGAACGGTCAGATTGACCGAATTATCGGCCAGGGCAGCGATATATACCGCAGGCGCCGGATCCTGAAGCACCCGTGCGTCTTTGGACAGCAGTTCCAGGATAGCCTCCCGTGCCGTTGCGAAATCGTCGCCGTAAGAGATGCCGATCACCCACTCCACGCGACGTGTTTCGGAGGTGGAATAGTTGTTGATGATCGCGGTAGCGATCGAGCTGTTCGGGATATAGAGGGTCTGCTTGTCGGCTGTGGTTATCTTGGTCTAGATTTGCTGGATCTCCTTCACGGTACCCGACTGTCCCTGGGCCGAGATGTAATCGCCTATGCGGTAGGGCTTGAGCAGCAGGATCATCACGCCACCGGCGAAATTCTGCAATGTGCCGCTCAGGGCCATACCGATAGCCAGACCGGCCGAAGCGAGCAGCGCGACGATCGAAGTGGTGTTGATACCCATGACTTGAATGATCAGGAGAATCAGCACGATGTAGGAGATGGTCTTGATCAGGTTGCGCAGGAAGATTTGCAGCGAACGATCCACCTTGCGCTTTTCGAAAGCCGTCGAAAGCAGTTTTATGAGGCGGCCGATAAGCCAACGCCCCGCCATGTATATCGCCAGGGCGAGGACGATTTTCAGGCCGACCCAGATACTTTCCGAAACCAGATTCGTCAGGACTTTTTCCAAATCCATATTAGCGATTTTTTCGACCGTTTCCGCGAATTTGGCTTTTTGTATGCTGTCCGGAACGATGAGTTTTTCGGTTTGCTGTGCTGTGATGAAAAGAAATCCCATGAAAGAATTAAATTTGATAGGTTGAGTTGCAAATTTAATCAAAAAAACCGGAAATAATAGTAACTTTGCTCTATAATGTGTTTAACGGATTTTGCTATGGAAAGTAAGATAGAGATAATCCAAATCAATATTTCGGGCGAAGACAAGCCCGGCATGACCTCTTCGCTGACCGATATTCTGGCCCGGTACGACGCGTTCATCCTCGATATCGGCCAGGCGAATATCCACCAGTCGCTGACTTTGGGCATCCTGTTCATGACCACCTCCGACAAATCGGGCGCCATCCTCAAGGAGTTGCTTTTCAAGGCCTCGGAACTGGGCGTGATGATCCGCTTCACCCCCATCACCGAGGAACATTACCAGGCCTGGGTCGGTCGTCAGGGCAAGAACCGCTATATTATCACTCTTTTGGGACGTCAGGTTACGGCGCGCCATATCGCAGGGGTCACCAAAGCGGTCGCCGAACAGGGACTCAACATCGACGCGATCAAGCGACTTACGGGCCGTATGCCGCTCGAGGAGGAGAACCGTGCCACCCGCGCCTGCATCGAGCTTTCGGTGCGCGGTACGCTCGGCGATAAGGCCGTATTGCAGAAACGCTTCATGGAGCTGTCCAACGAGGGGGTCGATATTTCGTTCCAGAAGGACGACATCTTCCGCCGCAGCCGACGCCTGATCTGTTTCGATATGGATTCCACGCTGATCGAAACCGAGGTGATCGACGAGTTGGCCGACCGTGCCGGCGTGGGCCCCGAAGTGCGGGCCGTTACCGAGAGCGCCATGCGGGGCGAGATCGACTTTACCGAGAGTTTCACGCGCCGCATCGCCCTGCTTCGGGGACTCGACGTTTCGGTGATGGAGGAGATCGCCCGCAACCTGCCGATCACCGAGGGGTTGGAGCGCCTGATGACCATTCTCAAGCGCGTGGGATACAAGACGGCCATCCTGTCCGGAGGTTTCACCTATTTCGGCAACTACCTGAAACAGAAATACGGCTTCGATTACGTCTATGCCAATGAGCTGGAGGTCGAGGAGGGCCGTTTGACGGGCCGTCATGTCGGCGAGATCGTGGACTGCCGCCGCATGGCCGAGCTGCTGAGTCTGCTGTGTCAGGATGAAATCATCATCATCGCTCAGTCGATCGCCGTCGGCGACGGAGCCAACGACCTTCCGATGCTCGACCTGGCGGGATTGGGGATCGCATTCCACGCCAAGCCCAAGGTGAAAGCTACGGCCAGCCAGTCGATATCGACGATCGGTCTGGACGGCGTACTCTATTTCCTCGGTCTGAAAGATTCCTGGATCGAATAAACCGCGATGCTGCGCCTTTCCCTTCTTCTCTTCGCCCTGCTCGCCGCCGGATGTTACGACGATGCCGGGGTTCCGGCTCCGAAGAACGATCCGCTCCCGGAGGCGAACCTCTCCCTGCCGGACCTCTCCGCACGGTGCGGGGATACGCCCGTGCGTATCGTCCAGGACATCGTAGTCGCGGGGCGGGTCACCACGTCCGACGAAGCGGGGAACTTCTTCCGCTCGGTCGTGTTGCAGGAAGACGGAACGGGCGTGGAGCTGATGGCCGGCTTGGACGACCTGTTTCGGGTTTATCCTCCGGGATGCCGCATCGCGGTACGTCTTCAGGGGCTGGCTATGTGCCGTCGCTTCGGAGTGGTACAGATCGGTACGATGCCTGCGGCGGGAGATTATGCCGTAGAAGCCATCGGTGTCCGTGCCCTGCTCGACCGGTATGTCGCTTGCGAAACCGTCGATGTTTTCCGTCCCGTTCCCCGAATCGTCGCTTTCGACGAACTTGCGCCCGATATGTGCGGCTGCCTGGTGCAGATCGAGGAGCTGACGCCGCTTCCGTCGGAAGAGGATCCGACGGATTGGAAATGGGAAGGTTATCGGCTGTTCGAGGACCGGGCCGGAAACAGGATCGCCACCTATACGAGCACCTATGCCCGGTATGCGGCTTCGGAGATTCCGAAGGGGCCGGTTACGCTGGTCGGCGTTTTGCAGTACGGCAATGCCGGGTCGATCGGAAAATCCTATATGATTAAAATGCGCGATGAGAACGATTGTTTTCGGTAGCCTGCTGCTCTTCGTGCTGCAAGCCTGCGGCAATGCTTCGTCACCGGAGTACGAATCCGGGGACGGGACTGCGCGGCATGTTTCTATTGCGTATCTGAAATCGCTGTGCCGGGGCGTTCTGCATCCCGTTACCGAGGATCTGTGGATCGAAGGCTGTGTCGTGGGCAACGATCTGTACGGCGAATTTCCCGATGCGCTCGTCGTGGAGGATGAAAGCGGCGGAATCGAAGTATTGATCGACGCGAAGCGGCTCTATCGGACTTTCGATGCCGGAAGTACGGTGCGCGTTTATTGCAACGGGCTGGCTCTGGGTGATTACGGGGGCAAGGTACAGTTGGGATTTCCGCCCACCGCAGAATATATTCTGGACCGTATTTCGGCGGAGTCGCTCGGGCGTCACGTGCGTCGCATCGGGGACGGGTCGGTCGATTTCGTGCCTCGGGAACTCACCTTCGGGGAGGTGGCTGCTTGCCGTATCGCCACTTACGTACGATTCCGCAGGGTCCGGTTCGCGCACGATGAGGTCGGTCTGCCCTTCTGCCTGCGGGATCCGGAAACCGGCCGATTGCTGGCTACCGACCGCCATTTGGTCGATGAGCGGAACGATACGCTGATCGTCCGATTCGCAGCTTCCTGCACGTATGCCGAGGAGCCGGCCCCGGCTGGAATGGGAACGGTCAGCGGTGTGCTCGACTATTTCAACGGCAATTATATGTTGCGAATTACCAATCGTCTGATGGAATTCCCTTGATTTCCGCGTTTCGATGCGAGGGTTTGCGACGCACCCGATAGAGTTTATGCCTAAATTGTTGCTCATACTCCGTTTTTATCGCTCGGCGATGCTGTTTTTCTGCGGGGCCGTGAGCGTGGCGTTGGCCTGGCTCGTGACCGGATACGGTCCGTCGGTCGTGCCGTTGTGCCTTGCGGGGAAAATGGTCATCTATCCGGTCTATCTGTATGTTTGGATCATACCGCGTTATAACGATGAGTTCGACTATTACCGCAATCTGGGGGTTCGACGACGTATGCTGTTGGGTGCGAGTTGCGGCATAGACTTGCTGGCGTGTTATATGCTGCTGATATTCGTATCCCTTGTACTGTATGAACCCCTCTGAAAAACATATTCTTGAAATAGATTCGGTCGAGTTGTCGTTCGGTGATCGGGTGATTCTTTCGAGTGTATATCTTGCCGTCGAAACCGGCGGAGCAACGGCATTGCTGGGACGCAATGGCAGTGGAAAAAGCTGCCTGATGAAGATACTCTGCGGAGCGTTGCGCCCCGGATTCCGATCGATGCGCATCGACGGCAAATGGTACGATCGTTTCGGAAGCAGCCAGGTGCGTTATCTTCCGCAGCAGGGGTTTACCCCCGGGTGGCTGACTGTGGAGGCGGTTTTGCGGGACTTCGGTCTGGAGTGGGATGACCTGACGGTCTGGTTTCCGATATTCGGGAAGTTGCGGAAGGCGAAAATCCGAACCCTTTCCGGCGGGGAGCGGCGTATTTTGGAGTGTTTCGTTATTCTGCGCAGCCGGAGCCTTTTCGCAGTGCTCGACGAACCTTTTTCACAAGTCGCGCCATTGCATGTTGTAACTTTGAAAGCTTTGATTCGGGCGGAAAAACGAAATAAAGGCATCCTGCTTACCGATCACATGTATCGCCATGTAACCGACGTGGCGGACCGGCTCTATGTGTTGGCAAACGGACAGACCTATCTGACACAGGATGCCGAAGACCTTGTGCGTTACGGTTATTTGAACCATTTGTAGTATTGACAGGAAGGTTTTCTGCCGCCGGAGTTTTCGATAAACCGGCCTTGTTTCCGGTTTTCAACTGCATTTTGAAGGGATTCTGCTTCGGACGTGTCCAAATAAATTTGGCACTCCTCCCGGCTTGCACTATCTTTGCAGCGGTAAATTCCGGTTCGGAAAAGGTCGTGTCGCGTATCGCCGCTGCCGGCCGAAAATTTCCGCACCTTAAATAACAAGACTTATGGCAGGATCGAACTTTGTAGATTACGTGAAAATATTCGCCCGTTCCGGACATGGCGGCAGCGGGTCGGCGCATTTCCGTCGCGAGAAATTCGTCGAATTCGGCGGACCGGACGGCGGCGACGGCGGTCGCGGAGGACATATCATCCTGCGCGGCGACAGCCAGTATTGGACGCTGATCCACCTTAAGTACCAGCGTCA
>ENA-ORIT01000216-ORIT01000216.1-human-gut-metagenome-genome-assembly--contig:-NODE-216-length-17359-cov-7.31877_pt1 | contig 17359 bp, 14 predicted proteins | sample MGYA00243032_ERZ508750 | MGnify/ENA primary metagenome ERZ508750 (study PRJEB26277, sample SAMN04329802) | human gut metagenome | biome: human-associated habitat | host: Homo sapiens | place: USA... | reverse complement strand
TTGTGCGGTGGTATAATGCTTTTCTTGCATAGTTTATATATGCCGATACGATTTTTTTCGACGTGCTGGGATTCTAACCGATGAACGGCAACCCCAAAGAGATCCTGCTCCATGCCGACCAGGTGATGCTTGCGGAGTCTTTTTCCCGCACGATCTTCGGTCGTAAGGATCCCGTGGGGCAGTTGGTATTGCTGAACGGCACCGATTCGCTGACGGTCATGGGGCTTTTCCGCGACCCGAATCCCAACCAGCACCTCGGCGGTTTCAATATGCTCTGTTCGTTCGAAATTGTGAAGCGCGACCTCAATACGTCGTGGCGGGGCGGCGATTCGTTCCCGAGTTATGTCAAACTCCACAAAGGGGCGTCCGTCGCCGAGGTCGAAGCGCAGCTTCCCACATTTTTCGACCGCCACGGATTCACCGAGGATATGAAAGCCTGGAACCGCAGCTACCGGATTTTCCCGATCACGGAGTCTTCGCGCATAAATACTTCCGCCGGGCTGATCGCATGGGTGTTGATGGCACTTGCGGCCCTTACGCTTTTCGTTGCGTCGATGAACTATGTGCTGATTTCGATTTCGACGTTGGTAAGCCGCTCGAAGACCATCGCCATGCTCAAGGTCGGGGGTGCCCGGTCTTCGGACATCTTCCGCATTTTCTGTTCCGAGACCGCCATCCTGACCTTCGCTTCGGTCATCGTGGCCGGATTCCTGTTGTGGGCCCTGCAGGATCAGGTGCTGGAGATTACCGGGACGCCGATGTCCGAACTCTTCGCCCTGAAGCGCATTTGGGTGCCGTTGCTCGTCATCCTTGCCGCCTTTGCCCTTGCCGCGCTTATCCCGTCGCGTTTTTTCACTTCGGTTCCCGTGACATTGGCGTTCCGCGGGGTCAGCGACAACCGCCGCCGGTGGAAACAGACGCTGCTGGTGGCCGAGATCGTCAGTTGTACGTTTACGCTTACGCTCCTGTTATTGGCCGTGTTGCAGTTCGATAAACTCCGCAACGGCGATTTCGGGTTCGAACATGACCGTATCGTATATACATATGTCAAAACGCCTTTGGGCAACATTTCTTCGGTCTGCGACGCCGTTGCTTCGCTACCCGAAGTCGACGCTGCCGGAGCTTCGCTCGAGGTGCCGCTTTGGGGATATTCGGGAATGCCCTGCATCGACGAAAACTCCAAGGAATTGCTTTTCTCCTGCCGCTGGCTGCTTTGCAACGAGGGCTTTATACCTGCGATGCGGATGCACCTTGTCGGCGGCCGGAACTTTACGCCTTCGAGCAACCCCCTGGAGGCGATCGTAAACGAAACCTACGTCCGTATGCGCGGATGGACGCCCGAACAGGCATTGGGGCATCAGATTACCGACGACTCCTCGCCCGGGGCTCCTCTTTATACGATCGTGGGCGTCGTAAAGGATTTCCGGACGGTCGTGGCTACGGGAGAGGTCGAGCCGATCGTGTTCCATCCGTTCAGCTATTTCCAGAAGTTCGGTGCCACGGACGATTATATGCTGGACTATTTCTTGATGATCCGCCTGCGCGGGATGTCGCCCGAGTCGCTGGAGGCCGTGCAGCGCAAGATCGGAGAATACCCTTCGGGCAACAATCATACGCTCGAAGTTTACGACAACAAACTGGGCCCCATCCTTTTCGAGATACGCAGTTTCCGCAATATCGTCTTTACCGTGAGCGGCATCACCCTGCTTATCGCCCTGATGGGGCTCGTGGGCTATCTGGGCGACGAGATGCGCCGCCGCAGCAAGGAGATCGCCCTGCGCAAGGTCAACGGGGCTTCGACGGCCGACGTGCTGCGCCTGTTGGCGCGCGACGTGCTGTGGATCGCCGTTCCGTCCGTGGTCGTCGGGGCCGCCGTAAGCCGCTGGGGTGCAGACCTGCTGGTCAGCAACTTCGTCGAGCGTGTGGCGCTCCGCTGGTGGCTCTTCGCCCTGTGCGGGGCAGTGGTGCTGTTGATCGTCTGCACCGTGCAGCTCGTCCGCACGTGGCGCATCGCCAATGCCAACCCGATTAACATGATTAAAACCGAATAGTGTGTTATGAAGATCGCATTTCGTAATTTTCTGACTACGCTGCGGCGCTACAAAATCTCGTCGCTGCTGAACGTCATAGGCCTGACGCTGGCATTTACCGCGTTCTACGTCATCATGACGCAGGTCTGGTGGGAGCTGGGTTACAACCGCTCGCTGCACGAAGCCGACCGTATTTATCTCGTGGAGAACGAGGACTGGTACGAGCCCGGGAAATGGTCGTCGTGGCTTAACCGGCCGGTGCCCGAGCGTGTCATCGCTTCGACGGCGGGGGTCGAAGTCGGGGGCTGCATGTGGGGCGGTTTCGGCTCCGGAACCTGTTGGACGAGCAACGAGCCTTCGTTCGGGTATAATAAGTTTTCTGCTTCCTGCGGTTCGGTATCGCTGCCTTTCCTCGATGTTTTCGCTTTCCGTTCGGTCGAGGGCGATGTGCATGACCTCGGAAAACCGAAGAGCGTCATCGTTTCCCGCGAGGCGGCCGAACGGATGCGGGTCGGCGTGGGCAGCCTCATATGGGTCGACACCGACGAACCCCAGCCCGACGGGGCGATGGAAGTCGTGGCGGTTTTCGAAGACTTTCCGGACAATTCGTTGCTGGGAGAGTGCGAGGTGGTGAAAAATCTGGGCGAAACGAACCTTTATACCACTTCGGAGTGGAGTTTCAATTATTTCGTCAAATTCAGGCCCGGTGCCGATCCCGACGAGTTTGCGCGCCAGTGGACGAACGTGAACCAGGAGATGCAGCGCGAGGCGGCCGAGAAACGTGCGGCGGCCGGGGACGCCGCAGATGACGACGACGAATCGGGTATCTACGGCGTGCGCCTTTCTCCGGTATCGGAACTCTATTTCGAGTCGGATTCACAGGCACCCTGCCGGCAGGGGTCTGTCGTCACGACCTATACCCTGCTGGGTATTGCCGTGTTGGTTATCGTGCTGGCTTTCATCAATTTCGTCAACTTCTTCTTCGCGCTGGTGCCGGTGCGCATCCGTACCGTCAATACGTTCAAGGTCTTCGGCGCTCCCGCGTCGTCGCTGCGCTTCAATTTCGTTTTCGAGGCGTTCGGGCTCGTCCTGATCGCTTTGCTGGCGGCCTGGTACGTTTCCTTTGCCTTGCAGGGCACCGAATTCGCCAGCTACATTTCCGCATCGCTGGCGCTGTCGCAGAATTTGGAAGTCGTGGGGCTGGTAGCCGTTGTAGCTTTCGTCATGGCGCTCGCCGCCAGCCTCTACCCGGCGTGGTATATCACGTCGTTCGCCCCGGCGCTGGTCGTCAAGGGATCCTTCGGCGGAACCCGCAGCGGCCGCCGGCTGCGTACGCTGCTGCTGGGCGTGCAGTTCTTCATCTCCATCGGGCTGATCATCGCGACCAGTTTCATTCGCCTGCAACACGACTACATGATGCACTATGACATGGGTTTCGACAAGGAAAACCTCCTCGCCGTGCGGCTTTCCGAACGTGGGGCGGTAAGTTATGACGCCCTTCGGCAGAAACTTCTATCCGACCCTCAGGTAAAGGATGTTACGGGAGCTACGAGTCGTTTGGTGTCGGTCGGGCGTATGGGCTGGGGCCGGGAGTTCAAGGGCCGTCAGGTCGCTTTCCAGAGTTATGTCGTACAACCTGATTTCTTGCGCGTGATGGGTATCCCGATTACCGACGGACGCGATTTCCTGGAGAGCGACTTCGACAAGGAACTCGGAACGATGATTTTCAACGAAGCGGCGCGGCGGGAATTTGAAATGCAGGTCGGCGACCGTATCAACGGTTTCGTGTCGCCCGACGAGCAAATTGTAGGTTTCTGTGCTGATTTCAACTTCAAGCCCCTGCAATACGGTGTATCGCCCTTCTGTTTCTATCTTCTTCCGAAGAAAATCCAGCAGGAAAATTACTGGCACCTGCCTCATGTGGTCTATGTGCGGATGACGCCCGGAGCCGATATTGCGGCTGTTACCGCCCATATCCGCCGCTGTATCGCGGAGGTCGATCCCCGCACGGAGCCGGGCGATATCGTCGTCCGTGTTTTCGACGAGGAGCTGGGCCTCGAGTACGACAACGAACGCATACTGACGGCCATCGTCGGGCTGTTCGCGCTGTTGGCCGTCGTGATCGCCCTGATGGGCGTCTTCGGGCTGGTGCTGTTCGAGACACAGCACCGCCGCCGCGAAATCGCCGTGCGCCGGGTAATGGGGGCTTCGCGGGGCGAAATCCTCGCCATGTTCAACCGCCGCTACGTCATGCTGGTCGCCGTGTGTTTCGTGCTGGCTGTCCCGGTAAGCATCTGGGCCGTCAGGCACTGGCTCGCAGGCTTCGCCTATGCCGTGCCGCTGTATTGGTGGGTCTTTGCCCTGGCACTGGCGGGGGTGCTGGCCGTCACGGCACTCACCGTCACCGTCCGCTCGTGGCATGCCGTTAACGAAAACCCGGCCGAATCCGTGAAATCCGAATAAATCAAATCAATATCAACAATAAAAACCTGTTTGTTATGTCAATGCTGAAAGTTGAGAACCTCAAGAAGGTTTTCCGTACCGAAGAGATCGAGACCATCGCACTGAACGGCGTGACGTTCGAAGTGAAGGAGGGTGAATTCGTCGCCGTCATGGGTCCCTCGGGCTGCGGCAAGTCCACGCTGCTCAATATCCTGGGGCTTCTGGACAATCCCACCTCGGGCAGCTATACGCTGCTCGACCACGAGGTCGCCGGGTTCAAGGAGAAAGACCGCACGAAATTCCGCAAGGGGAATATCGGGTTTGTCTTCCAGTCGTTCAACCTGATCGACGAACTGAATGTCTTCGAGAACGTCGAGCTGCCGTTGATCTACATGCGCGTCAAGGCGTCCGAGCGCAAGCGTCGTGTCAACGAGATCCTGAGCCGCATGAATATTTCGCACCGCGCCGAACACTTCCCCCAGCAGCTCTCGGGCGGACAGCAGCAACGTGTGGCCATCGCCCGTGCCGTGGTGTCGAACCCCAAGCTGATCCTGGCCGACGAGCCCACGGGTAACCTCGACTCGAAGAATGGCCGCGAGGTGATGGAACTGCTTTCGGAGCTGAACCGCGAGGGTACGACCGTCATCATGGTGACCCACTCGCAGCACGATTCGACTTACGCGCACCGGGTGCTGCACCTGTTCGACGGCGAGCTGGTCAAGGATCTCGCCAACAAACTGTAATTCCTGTCCCTGACCGATAAAAAGTTCATTCCATAAGCGGGGAGGCCGGAGTATTCCGGCCTCTTTTGTGCCGTCCCTGTTCGTGTCCCGTGCGGAGCCTGTTGTGTTTCCGGGGTACGGGCGGCACGCGGCGGTGCCGGACTGTGCGGCCCGAATACCTTTCCGGGGAGGGGCTCCGGGGAAGGGCGGGCATGTCGATGCAGCCACGGGCTGCGGGTAACAGCGGCAGGATGCAAAGATTCGGGGCATGGGCTTCCGGAACGTCGAAGTACATAATTGCCGGTAATTATACGCCCCCGGATGCCGCCCGGAGCCGTTTCGGGTCATTTTAGGTATTTTCGCGTATTGACCTTTTGCGCCGGAATCACGACTTTTGTGAACCCAAACGACCTTGTTTATGAGAATGATTTTGCCCGTATTGCTGCTGCTCGGCGTAATTGGAGCCGCTCGTGCACAGCAACCCGACACACAATCCGCGACAGCTTCGGTTGAGGAACTTTCGGCGGAAGTCGCGGCGCTCAAAGCCAAAACATCCACCTGGGACAAAGTGCTGGCCGCCCTGCCGAAAATTTCGGGATATGTCCAGACCGGTTACGAATGGAGCGACAATTCGTCGACCTTTTTTATCAAACGCGTACGTCTGAACCTGGCGGGCGCCATCGCTCCGAAACTGGATTACCGTGTCCAGATCGAATTCGCTTCGCCGAAAATCGTCGACGCCTACCTGTGTTACAAACCGTTCGATGAGCTCAACGTCCAGCTGGGCGAATACAAGCTGCCTTTTTCGATCGAGAATACCGACTATGTGCCGCTCAGATATGAGTTCATCGAATACCCCCTTTCGTTGCGCAAACTGATGGGTTTCAACGATCTATGCGGGCTTTCGGCCACTGGCCGCGACATGGGCGCGCAGCTGTTTGGAGGATTTTTCAAGCGCGACGGATACAGTATCCTGAACTACAACTTCGGCGTTTTCAACGGTGAGGGGCTGAACGTCAAGGATAAGAACAAAAGCAAGGACATCGTGGCGCGCCTTACGGTCAAGCCCGTCGCCGGATTGCAGTTCGCGGGATCGTACTACTGGGGCGAGTACGGCGAGGATTACCTGAAGCGCATCCGTTACGGTGCCGGTGCCTGCTACGATTACGGGCGCCTCGTCCTGCGCGGCGAATACATCTGCGGCACGACGGGCGGCCTCGACAGCGAGGGGTGGTATGCCGTGGCCGGCTGGCGCGTGGCCCGGACATTGTTGCCGACGGTGCGGTACGATACCTTTCTCGAAGACTGCTCCCGCGGTTCGAGCCGCCAGACCAATTATACGGCCGGGCTTACGTGGCAACCTGTGAAATACCTGCGCTGCCAGCTGGATTATACCTACGAAGATTTCGCCGCGCGGGGTGTCGCCGGTCGCAATGTGGTGGCACTGATGCTCTCCGGCATATTTTAACCTGAAAAAATAATAAAGATGAAAAAGTGGATGGAACAATTCCGGGTCGAGGACTGGGTGGTGGTCTGGGTGAGCATTCCCCTGCTGGTGCTGGCCGCGGTCGCACCTTCCGCGCTGCCCAAAGTCCCCGCGACGCTGCTGGGCGGCGCTGCGTGGAGCAATATCGCCTGTCTCTTCGCCATCGTGCTGGTGGTGCTCTATGCCGGGTGCCTGATGCTGCGGCGACCGCTCAGGGGGCTGCTTGCGTCGCTCGTGGTCGTCTTCGCCGTCTCGTTGCTGGCGCAGATCGTCGCCAAGATCCCCTCCGTGTCGTATTACGGCTTCGAATCGGTATTCTTTTCGGTGCTCTTCGGGTTACTGATCCGCAACGTGTGGCATGTTCCCGCGTGGCTGAAACCCGCGATCCAGGGTGAATTCTACATCAAGATCGGCGTCGTGTGCCTCGGTGCCACGATCCTCTTCAGCGATGTGATGAAATCGGGTGTCTTCGGCCTCGTGCAGGCCTGCCTGGTGGTCGCCGTCGTGTGGTTCTTCGCCTTCCGGCTTTCGCGCCGCATGAAGGTCGACGAACGCTCGGCGATGATCCTTTCGAGCGGCGTGTCGATCTGCGGCGTGTCGGCCTGTATCACGGCGGCCCGCGTGGCGGGCGGCGACGACCGGAAACTTTCGTACATCGTTTCGTTGGTACTGATCGTCGTCGTGCCGATGATCTATCTGATGCCGTGGCTGGCGCATGTGATCATGCCGCATATTTTCGACGGTCCGCATGTCGTGCAGGAGGTTGCCGGGGCGTGGATCGGCGGTACGATCGACACTACGTCGGGTGTCGCCGCATCGAGCATGATCGTGGGCGAGGTGGCCAACCAGCATGCCGTCATCATCAAGGCTGCGCAGAACGTACTGATCGGTGTGGTGGCGTTCTTCATCGCGCTTTACCTCTCGACACGCCGCGGCGATAAGACCGGGCAGGCCCCGTCACTGGGGATCGTGTGGGAGAAATTCCCCAAATTCATCATCGGATTCGTTGCCGCATCGCTGGTGTTCAGCCTATTGCAGGGAAACGGCCTCTTTACGGCCGATGCCAAGGGTAAACTTGCCGAGCCGGGTGTCGCCAAAATGTTCTCGACGGTATTCTTCTCGCTGGCCTTCGTCTGCGTGGGGCTCGATACGCGCCTCAAGGATATCGTTTCCCGGGAGAACCGCAATCTCCTGTGGGCGTTCCTCGCCGCCCAGACTTTCAATATCGTCGTTACGCTCCTCATCGCGCTCGTGCTGTTCGGCGTACTGAAACCGATGCTGGGATAATCCCCGGCAGATGCCTTTCCATAGCCCCCGGAACTTCTGTCCCGGGGGCTTTTCATGCTTCCGGCCGGGCTGTAATGCTCGTCTGTCGTCTGTCGTCTGTCGTCTGCCGTCTGCCAACCCTGCCCCGTCGATCCGTCCGTCCTTTCCGTGCGTTCGCTGTCCTGTCCGCCATGTCCTGCCGGCTCCGCTTGTCTGTGGCCTGCTCTGTCCTGCCTGTCCGGTTTGCGGCCTACACGTCTGTCGAGTCCCGTCCGCCAGTGCCTTGTGCTGCGAGGGATTTTCTTGTCCGGAATACCTTGGACGCAATGCCGTTATGGCCGAATAACATATTTTTCAGCCTTTTTAAATTGTCCGATGGTTAGTTTTGCTGCCATGATCCCGCCGGGACATGCATCCGTGCACCTCCGGCGGCGTGGAAAATTCCAATTCTAACCATAAACAACTAAAATGTATGGCAACAGTAAAAGTCAAGCTCAGGGAATCGACGGTCGGTGGGAAAGCGGGAGTAATATATTACCAGCTTTGCCATCGGCGCAAATCACAGCAGGTAACTACCTCCATGCGGCTCCAGCCCCGGCAGTGTGAGGCATGGCGCGGGTGGGCCTTCACGCCCCTTTCGGGCGAAGCCCATGCGTTGCTGTCTGTGCAGCAGCGGATCGACCGTGATTTGTGTCTGTTGCATACGATCATCCGGGATTTCGAATTCCGGCAGGAGGGGTACTCGCTCAGGGATGTTGTCGATCGGTTTCGCAAGTCCCGGCGGAGCACCGTGCTCGCCTATGTCGAAACGCAGGCCGCAAGGCTCGAGGCGAACGGAAAGTTGGGGACGGCGCGCAACTACCGGCGGACACTCGGGAGTTTCTCCGATTTCCTGGGCGGACGGGACATTCCCTTTTCGCTCGTCGATGAACGGCTTGTGGGGCAGTATGACGACTGGCTCCGGCGCCGGGGCGTTGTCCGCAATACCGTCTCGTTTTATATGCGGATATTGCGTGCAGTCTATAATAGGGCCGTGAAGGAGGATGTCGTGCCACAGACCGATCCTTTCCGGCATGTGTACACCGGTGTCGACCAGACCTGCAAGCGTGCCGTCGGCGAGGATGTCGTCGTGCGGCTCCGGCAGCTGGATCTGACACATTCCCCGTCCCTGGCATTGGCCCGGGATATTTTTATTTTCAGTTATTGTACGCGCGGGATGGCGTTCGTGGACATTGCTTTCCTGAGGAATCAGGATATCGTCGGGGATACGATCCGTTATGTCCGCCGCAAGACCGGGCAGCGCCTCGTTATCCGTATCGAGCCCTGCATCGCGAAGCTTATCGGGCGCTATGCCGGTGCAGGGCGCATATCCGGCTATGTTTTTCCGCTGCTCAGTTCGGACGATCCGGTCAGGGCGTTTTCCCAATACCGTACGGCCCTCGATTATTATAATCGTCGGTTGAAAAAGCTGTCCGGTTTGCTGGGGCTCGAAGTCCCGCTCTCCTCCTATACCTCGCGGCATACGTGGGCGACTGCTGCCCGGAACCATAACATTCCGTTGTCGGTCATCAGTGCGGGAATGGGACATGCTTCGGAAAAAACCACGCAGATTTACCTGGCTTCGCTCGAAAACTCCGTCATCGACCAGGCGAACCGGAGCCTGATAGCATCCTTATACGTGTAAGGTCTCTATATAAGAGACCTTCATAACTTTTGCAAAAGTACTAAAAATAAAGCATATGCCCAAATTTTTAAAATCATATTTTTGATCCCGGCACCGCTTATCGATGCGTAAATAAAGTGATTAGCAAAAACTTACCATCTTTGACGCGATTGTCTGCTCGAAGTGTTCGCCAAGTGGATGAATTCAGTGCTCTTTTAATCCGACTTTGGGTATTTGCAGACAATAATCGAACAAGGTCGGTAAAAACAACTTTTATTATATGTTATATAATTGATTATCAAATGGCAATCAAGGTAAAACTATCTCTTATATAGAGACCGCACTTTAAAATACGGAAGTGTTCTTATGGGAGGCGCGTAATTGATTGAAAATCTTGGTTTTAAGAGGTTTTCGATGTCCCCATGGAACGCTTTTTTCTCAACTGTACGCCTTTCCCGGGTGCCGAATCCCGACTTAACGGATCACAATAATGGACTGTCAGGACACAGATGCCAAATGGTATGTGCTTCGGGTTACCTATCAGCGCGAACTCTCCACCAAGGAGTATCTCGACAAACTGCATGTCGAGAATTTCGTGCCGGTAAGGGTCGTACGCCGCCGGGATTCCAAGGGCCGGTTTTCCCGGGTACGGGAAGCCGCAGTGCACAACTATATCTTCGTCCGTTCCACGCGGGAGGTTATCGACGACCTGAAGACATTCAGGCTGCCGATTCTGCGCTATGTGATGCATCAGCAAAACGGCGAGAACCAGATTATGACCGTGCCCGAGTCCCAGATGCGCAATTTTATTGCCGTGGCCGCCAATATCGACGAACCGGTGATTTTCCTTTCGCCCGAAGAGGTCGCGTTGTCGAAAGGCGACAAGGTGAGGATTAAGGACGGCGTATTCATGGGTGTCGAAGGCACGTTCATGCGGGTGAAAAACACCCGGGACAGACGTGTCGTTGTCAAGATCGACGGCATTACGGCGGTCGCTACCGCTTCCATTCCGTCCGCGTTGGTCGAAAAAATATGATCCCTGGCCTGTAAACCTGCAAAAGGAACTATTCCGGTTCCGATAAATTACTGACATGACACCGAATTACCTGAAGAAAATGTTGCCATTGCTGCTGGGTGCCGATCCCGCCCAGGCCACGAATGTGCAGCTCGTGTCGTTGGCAAAGGCTTTTGCCGCGGGCTATGGGTTGGTGTCGTCCGTGGCGCCTGCCGGGGAATTCGGTACGGAGGAAACCTATCGCAACAGGATCGACAGCTTGTTCTGGGCGCTGTCTGAACGCTCTGAACACGAGCCCGACACAGCGATCCGTAGCCGGATGGTTCATGCCATGTATTCGCTTGCCTGCGAAACGGTGTTTTCCGTCGATCTGCGGAAGAAAAACTGTTGCTACCGGGCTGCGGACGCACTTGTCCGGGATTTTGTGGGCGTCGTCGGTGCCCGACCGGAAAACGGTCTGTTTCAACAGACGGGCGTCTGCATGTGCGCGGCCGACCTGCTCTATCCCGCTCCGGCTGTCGATGACGAATACCTGCTGTTCCTGAAACGGCAGATGGCCGGCTGGACATTCGCCCTGGATGCTGATGGCTGCTGGCCGGGGGTGTCGTCCGAGGTCGCATTGGAACGTATCGGGGTGATGAACCGGGTTGCCTGGATGTTTCCCGACTTGGAGAACGATGCCGTGATAAGGCGGGCGACGGGGTATTACCGCAGGTGCGTACGTGTCCCTGCCGACCCCCTGAATTTCGACGAGGGGTACCTCTGTACGCTGGGGCGGATGTACGAGGTCGCATTGCAGGGCAATGCCCTCCCTGTCGATAAACCCGTAGCGCGGCGGATCGCCCGGTTCATGTACGATTACAGCCTGACGCTGCCCGTGCGCGGCGACGCATGGTATTATTGCACTTCTTATGTCATACATTGTATTGCCGAAAGTATCGGGGCGCGACTGGAGGCTGAAATGGAACGGCATATCGCATAAATGATAAAGCCTGTTGAATTTTCCATTTGATTGCTGTCGATGTAAAACCTCTTCCTTTTCCGGATAATAAAATGAATCAGTATGGCAACGCCTCTTTGCTACACAGTCATCATTCCTTTCTTTATAGCCCTTTTCTTAGTCGGCTGGATCCATCCTAAACTGGTGAAGATCGCCCTGTTAAAAAACATTGTCGATAATCCGGATGCCCGTAAACTCCAACGTACGCCTGTCCCGGTCTTGGGCGGCGTCGCCGTTTTCTTCGGGGTCGTGATCGCGATCGGGTGCAGGAGCGCCGTCGTGGACTGCTCCGGACTGCCCGTCGTGATCATGGCCATGATGGCGATGCTCTATACCGGCACGATGGACGATATTCTGAACCTTTCCCCTTCCCTGCGGCTTTTGATCGAGATCGTCGTCGTGCTGCTGCTGGTCTTCGTCGGCGGCTATTGCATAAACGACTTCCACGGTTTGTGGGGCATCGGGCCGATCTCTCCCTGGTGTGCCGTCCCCCTGACTGTTTTTGCCACCGTTGGCATTATCAACGCCATCAACCTGGTGGATGGCGTAAACGGTCTTTCTTCGGGTTATTGCATCATGGCCTGTACCATCTTCGGCATACTTTTCCATCTCGCCGGCGAAGAGGCGATGACCATCCTGGCGGTAGTTTCGGTCGGGGCCTTGATTCCCTTCTTCCTGCACAATGTCTTCGGTAAAACCTCAAAGATGTTCATCGGCGACGGCGGGACGTTGGTCATGGGCACCGTCATGTCCGTCTTCGTGATCGCCATCCTGCAATCCGGCTCGCGGGTCGCAGCCTTTGTCGACCCCAATGTCGGGCTTGTACCGTTCACGCTGGCGGTATTGTCGGTTCCCGTGTTCGATACGCTGCGCGTGATGTCGACGCGTATGCTGAAGGGCTCGTCGCCATTCCGTCCCGACAAGACCCACCTGCACCATATGTTCATCGACATGGGTTGTTCCCATGTCGCGACGACATTGGCTATCTTGGGATTGAATACGGCGGTCGTATTATGCTGGTGGGCGTTCGAAGCGGCCGGTTTTTCAATCGCCGTTCAACTGTATGCGGTCGTCGGCATGAGCCTTCTGGCCACGTTCGGGTTGTATCATTTCATGCAATGGCATATCCGCCGCGACACGAAATTCATGGGCATTATCCGCCGGCTGGGGTACAAGACCCATATCAGCCGTACCGGAATTTTTTTCTGGTTGCAGCAGGTCATGGATAAGGTTTGATTTTTTTATTCGCGACCCTGTATGTCCGGGACACATTATTTATAAAATATAGATTTAACTTATTGTAATGAAAGGCATAATCTTGGCAGGTGGCAGCGGTACACGGTTGTACCCGATCACGAAGGGTGTCAGCAAGCAGCTGTTGCCTGTTTACGACAAGCCGATCCTCTACTCCCCCGTACCGGCCTCGCTGCCGCCTGGCAGCCGCTACATACGCCTGATCTCTACGCCTGAGGAGCTCGGCGGTTTCCGCCGTTTGCTGGGCGACGGCTCCGACTACGGGGTTCGTATCACGTATGCCGAGCAGCCGTCCCCGGACGGTCTTGCACAGGCATTCCTTATCGGCGCGGATTTCATCGGCAATGACTCCGTGTGTCTGGTTCTGGGGGACAATATCTTCCACGGCTCGGGTTTCACGGGCCTTCTTCGCGAGGCAGTCCGCACGGCCGAGGAGGATGGCAAGGCTACGGTCTTCGGCTACCGTGTCGAGGATCCCCAGCGCTACGGCGTGGCGGAGTTCGATGCGGCGGGCAACTGCCTGTCGATCGAAGAGAAACCGGCGCACCCGAAATCGAACTACGCAGTGGTGGGCCTGTACTTCTACCCGAACAAGGTCGTGGATGTGGCCAAGGGTATCCGGCCCTCGGCGCGCGGGGAGCTTGAGATCACGAGCGTCAACCAGTCGTTCCTGCAACGCGGCGAGCTGAAGGTGCAGACGCTTCAGCGCGGCTTCGCGTGGCTGGACACGGGCACGCACGACTCGCTGGCCGAGGCCTCGATCTTCGTGGAGGTCATCGAGAAACGTCAGGGCCTCAAGATCGCCTGCCTGGAGGGCATCGCCTACCATAACGGCTGGATCACGGCCGCGAAGCTCCGTGAGCTTGCGCAGCCGATGCTCAGGAACCAGTACGGGCAGTACCTTTTGAAACTCCTCGACGAAACCCGACACTGATACCATGAAAGTCATCCCTACCGAAATAGAAGGTGTTGTTCTCCTCGAACCCGATGTCTTCGGAGACGAGCGGGGCTATTTTTTCGAGAGCTATTCTGAGCAGTCCTTCGACAGGCTCGTACGCCCCGTGCGGTTCGTGCAGGACAACGAGTCGATGTCGAAGTACGGCGTTCTTCGCGGTCTTCACTTCCAGCGGGGAGCGCATGCACAGTCGAAGCTGGTGCGCGTTGTCCGGGGCTGCGTGCTGGACGTCGCGGTGGACATCCGCCGGGGCTCGCCCACGTTCGGGCGACACGTCTCTGTGGAGCTCTCGGGGGATAACAAACGGCAGTTCTTCGTGCCGCGGGGCTTTGCGCACGGCTTCTCGGTGCTGAGCGACGAGGCTGTATTCCAATACAAGTGCGACAACCTCTATGCCCCCGAATCGGAGGGCGCCATTGCATGGAACGACCCGTCGCTGGGCATCGACTGGCGCCTGGCGCCGGGGGATGTCGTCCTCTCGCCCAAGGACAGCGGCCACCCGCGGCTGGCGGAGGCCGCGGAACTGTTCGACTACAATACGGACTACTATGCTTAATATCCTGATTACGGGCGCCCGGGGGCAGCTGGGGAGCTCCTTGCGGCAGCTTGGGAGCGTATCGCCCAACAACTACCTGGCCACCGACGTCGCGGAGCTGGACATCACCGACGCCGGGGCGGTGCTTCAAACGGTCAAGGAACAGCGTATCGACGTGATCGTCAACTGCGCGGCCTACACGAACGTGGAGCGTGCCGAGGAGGACGAGGCAAGGGCCGACCTGCTCAACCACAAGGCCGCGGCATACCTCGCAGCTGCGGCCAAAGAAACGGGTGCGACGCTGATCCACGTCTCGACGGACTACGTCTTCGACGGCACGGCCCATACGCCCTACAGGGAGGATATGGCGACCTCGCCGCTGGGGGCCTACGGGCGTACGAAGCTGGCGGGCGAAGAGGCCGTGAAGGCCTCGGGATGCCGTTACCTGATCCTGCGCACGGCGTGGCTCTATTCGGAGTACGGGAACAACTTTCTGAAGACGATGCTGCGTCTGACCTCGGAGCGCGAGACGCTGCGCGTGGTCTTCGACCAGGTGGGCACTCCGACCTACGCCGGAGACTTGGCGCTTGCGATCTTCTCCCTGATCGAGACGGGGCGCTACGCGGGCAACGAGGGGGTGTACCACTTCACCGACGAGGGCGTGTGCTCGTGGTACGACTTCGCGGTGGAGATCGCCGCGGCCGCGGGTCACGGCACGTGCCGCATCATCCCCTGCCACACGTCGGAATACCCCACGAAGGCCCAGCGCCCGGCCTACTCGGTGCTGGACAAGACCAAATTCAAAGAGACCTTCCAAATGGACATCCCCCACTGGAGGGAGGCTTTGATCTACTGCATGAAACGACTCACAGAAAATAACCCATGAAACGCACTATCCTGATTACGGGCGGAGCGGGCTTTATCGGCTCGCACGTAGTACGCCTGTTCGTGACGAAATACCCGGATTACCGGATCGTGAACCTGGACAAACTGACCTATGCGGGGAACCTCGCCAACCTGCGGGACATCGAGGATTCCCCGAACTACGTGTTCGAGAAGGGGGACATCTGCGACTTCGAGGCGATGCGTGAACTGTTCCGGCAGTACGGCATCGACGGGGTCATCCACCTCGCGGCCGAAAGCCATGTCGACCGCTCGATCAGGGATCCGTTCACCTTCGCGCGTACGAACGTCCTGGGCACGCTCTCGCTGCTCGAGGCGGCACGGGAATACTGGAACGGTGATTGGGCAGGCAAGCTGTTCTACCACATCTCCACCGACGAGGTGTACGGGGCGCTGGAGCTGACCCGTCCCGAGGGAGATGCTGCGGGCGGGGAGAGCGGCGGCGGGCCCTTCGGCGAGGAGTTCTTCACCGAAGAGACGAAGTACGCCCCGCACAGCCCCTACTCGGCCTCGAAAGCCTCGTCCGACCACTTCGTGCGGGCCTACCACGACACGTACGGGATGCCGACGCTGGTGACCAACTGCTCGAACAACTACGGGCCCTATCAGTTCCCGGAGAAGTTGATCCCGCTTTTCATCAACAACATCCGCCACCAAAAGCCGCTGCCCGTGTACGGCCGCGGGCAGAACGTGCGCGACTGGCTGTACGTCGAGGATCATGCACGGGCCATCGACGTGATCTTCCACAGGGGCAAGGTCGCCGACACGTACAACATCGGAGGCTTCAACGAATGGAAGAACATCGACCTGATACGGGTGATCGTCAGGACGGTGGACAGGCTGCTGGGCAACCCCGAGGGGTCGTCGGAGAAGCTCATCACGTATGTCACAGACCGCGCAGGCCACGATCTGAGGTACGCCATCGACTCGCGCAAACTCAAGCGCGAACTGGGCTGGCAGCCCAGCCTGCAGTTCGAGGAAGGAATCGAAAAAACTGTCCGCTGGTACCTCCAAAACCAAAAATGGATGGACGACATAACTTCTGGCGAGTACCAGCAATACTATCAGAGCATGTATAAGGGAAGATAAATGACCCGTGACGAGAAAATATATTTTTCCTTACTAAGGATAGGATTAGGAACTGAAAGCCCGGGAGAAATTTTACCGGAATTGGCTAAACTCCAATGGGGTGAACTTTATCGTTTGGCTGTTCGACAGGGGACGGGGGCATTGATCTGGGATGCTTTGCGGCAATTGCATGCAACGGAATATTTACCATTGTCTTTGCGTGTGCAATGGGCCTATAATGTCAAACAAATTGAAGATCGTTATCGAAAACAGGAAAAAGTATTGGCTGAATTGTCAAAATTCTATGCTTCCCATTCCATTTCGCTGATGCTCTTGAAAGGGTATGGACTGAGCTTTTGCTATCCGTGTCCCGAACATCGGGAATGTGGCGATATCGATATCTGGCTTTTTGGTCGACAGCGTGAAGCGGACGAGTTGTTATGTCGTGAATGGGGAATTCGGATCGATGAAGACAAACACCATCATACAGTTTTTCTCATCGACGGAATTATGGTCGAAAATCATTACGATTTTTTGAATATACATGCCCATGCCTCGAATCGGGATATAGAACGGCTCTTGAAAAAATATGCCGAAATACCCGGAGAAATGATCCGGTTGGGACGTGCGAGTATTTATCTTCCGTCGCCCCGATTCAATGCGCTCTTTCTCTTGCGCCATGCCGCTGCACATTTTGCCGCCGAGGAGATTGGTGTCAGGCATGTGGTCGATTGGGCCATGTTTATTCGACGCCATGCTGATGTAATCGATTGGCCGGAACTTTATGCAATGGCAAGCCGCATGAATATGCATCGCTTTTTGAATTGTATGAATGCCATTTCGATTGACAATTTAGGATTGGATGCAGCATTGATTCCTCCCTTTGAACGGGATATAAAACTTGAAAAGCGGGTCTTGAATGATATTTTACATCCCGAATTTAGCGAAAAATTTCCAGAATAAGGTTTTGTTCAGATAATCCGGTTTAAGTTTCGTCGCTGGATGGCAAATCGATGGAAA
>ENA-ORIT01000214-ORIT01000214.1-human-gut-metagenome-genome-assembly--contig:-NODE-214-length-17419-cov-6.50697_pt1 | contig 17419 bp, 17 predicted proteins | sample MGYA00243032_ERZ508750 | MGnify/ENA primary metagenome ERZ508750 (study PRJEB26277, sample SAMN04329802) | human gut metagenome | biome: human-associated habitat | host: Homo sapiens | place: USA... | reverse complement strand
TTTGCAGATCTCATCCACAGCCTCATCAAGCAATACGAAGACCGGCTGCTCGGCGAAGGGCGGCGCCATAATACCATATCCACCTATATGCGTATGCTCCGTTCCATCTCTCACCAAGCTGCCGAACAAGGCATTCCATTCACACACAGTATAGACGATTTGTTCGCCTATGTATTCACTGGCTATGAGCCTACCGCCAAACGGGCCATCTCTCCTTTACTAATCCGGCGCTTGGTAAATCTTGATTTGGAGAAGAAACCCGCCTTGCGTTTCAGCCGCGACATGTTTCTGTTAAGTTTTTACTTACGAGGCATTCCGTTCGTAGACCTTGTACATCTCCGCAAAACGGATGTCAAGCACAATACCATTTATTATTACCGCCATAAGACCCGTCAGCAATTGTCCGTACATATAGAGTCGTATGCCGCACAGATTATAAATAGGTATAAACACGAAGCCGCCTCTTCCCCCTATTTGCTACCGATATTATCACTAACCGGGGAAGATGGTTACAGACAATACAAAAGTGCTTTACGGCTCTACAACCAACATTTACACACACTTTCGAAGATGTTACGGTTAAGCATTCCATTAACATCTTATGTAGCCCGCCATAGCTGGGCCACCACTGCCAAAGACGAAGGAGTGGCCATTTCTGTGATTAGTGAAAGCTTAGGACATACTTCTGAAAAGGTAACTCACGTTTACCTTGCTTCTTTTGACAACAATGCGATGAGTAAAGCAAATAAAAAAGTGATTGCAACAATCCATCCAAACAAAAAGAAAAAGCCCAAAAAACTAGAATTAGTAATAGTATTCCTATTTGTATAGGAGTACTTTTATTATCCAATTTTATTCTCTTACTTACAAGGTAATGGATACCAATACTCTCTTACTTACAAGGTAAGAGAATATGTTTTGTGGCTGCAAAGATATGAAAAAGATTACTACAATCGCAAAAAAATAGATTTATTTTTTAATTCATATTTATCTCATATATAGATATAAGACACATTGCAGCCACTTGTATTTCAGTCTTATATATTTACATAAAAGCCCCCATTTTGAATTCAAAAATTAAATTTAATTATGAGATAAAATATCGTTTTACATTTTAATTACATATATAGTCTTTTAATGTAAAATACCTTTTAATGGCTGGTTTATAAGATTATTCTCCAAATAAAATACCACCTCTTACCTTGTAAGTAAGAGAATTATTAAACAAACAGAAATGAACAGGTTTTTCTCTTTCCATACCATTGAGAGAGCAAAAAGCTATTGAATTAGTGTGAATTATGAAACAAGTTCTCCATTTCAATAAAGTGATTAAGTTCGTCATTATCTTTGGCGACTTATGCTTACTGAACATCATTTTCATCTCGCTATATCACATTTTTGACTACCAAACACTGGGCAATGAATTTACACATTCATTGCCACAGTTATTGGTATTACTAAATCTCGTCTATCTACTTTGCAATTATTCTAACGGAGTTATACTGCATGAACGCATTGTACGACCAGAACGAATTGTACGTCGAGCTTTCCGCAACACGATTTTCCACGCAGCCTTATTTATAAGTCTGGCTACTCTAGCGGAAATCGGCACCAGTTCACTCCGCTTTTTCGCTTGTTTTTATGGTATATTTTTTATCTGTCTTGCTGTTTATAGACTTATGTTTCGGTATCTTCTCAAAAGATATAGGGAATATGGAGGTAATTCACGTACTGTCGTTCTGGTTGGTAGCAACAAGAATATGGCCGAACTTTATCAAGAAATGGCAGGAGATCCTACTACCGGTTTCCGCATTAGCGGCTATTTCTGCGATTTACCCTCCAATGATTTTCCTGAAAGTATCCCCTATTTAGGTCAACCTAAAGAAGTCGTCACTTATTTACAGCAACATCATATAGAGCAAGTCTATTGCTGTCTACCCTCTGCACGCAGTCATGAGATAGTTCCTATCATCAACTATTGCGAGAATCACTTGATTCGCTTCTACAGTGTGCCTAATATCCGCAATTACCTGCATCGCCGCATGCACTTCGAGATGTTCGGCAATATTCCCGTACTAACTATCCGTGAGGAACCTTTGACACAAATGGAAAATCGTCTGCTGAAAAGAGCCTTCGACCTCTTTTTCTCCCTCTCTTTCCTTTGTACCGTATTTCCCTTTGTCTATATCATCATAGGTACAACCATCAAGCTATCTTCTTCCGGCCCCATCTTCTTCAAACAAAAACGAAGCGGAGAAAACGGAAAAGAATTCTGGTGTTACAAATTTCGCTCAATGCGTGTCAACATAGATAGTGACAAACTACAAGCCACAGCCAATGACCCGCGCAAAACAAAAATCGGAGATTTCATCCGTAAAACCAGTATTGACGAACTTCCCCAATTCATCAATGTATTATTGGGACAAATGTCCGTTGTAGGGCCACGCCCCCATATGCTGAAACACACTGAAGAATATTCACGCCTTATCGACAAATATATGGTCAGACATCTGGTAAAGCCCGGCATCACCGGTTGGGCCCAAGTCACCGGCTACCGTGGTGAAACCAAAGAACTCTGGCAGATGGAGGGACGTGTACAGCGTGATGTCTGGTACCTGGAACACTGGACTTTCCTATTGGATTTGTACATCATATACAAGACAGTCAGAAATGCCGTCCAGGGCGAGAAGGAAGCCTATTAAAATAAAAAAATGAGAATTAAAATAAAAAAGACATAGTGATGAAAAACAAGAAAAGCATAACTATCCTAATGGTGGCATTTACATTGGCAAGTTGCCAATCCTATAAAAGAGTACCTTATTTGCAAAGCTACGAATCTCTTTCAGATAAGGGTTATAAGGAAATTGTCATTATTGAAGTAAACCTGCAGGATTCCCTCTTTGATGCACGCATTCAGCCGAAAGACCTGTTGAGCATCACGGTCAACACTAGCGACCCACAAGCAGCGGCACCGTTCAACCTAACCATGCAGACCTCTATCAATGTGGCTCAAGCCAATAGTACCTATGTCACATCACAGCCCACCCTACAGCAATACCTGGTCAATAATGAAGGTGAGATAGACTTTCCCGTCATAGGTAAATTAAAGATAGGCGGATTGACTAAAACCGCAGCGGAAAAACTGATTCGTGAGCAACTTCGCCCTTACCTCAAAGAGACTCCCATCGTCACCGTACGCATGTCCAACTACAAAATATCAGTTATCGGAGAAGTGAACCGTCCCGGTACATTTACCATCAACAACGAGAAAGTAAATCTCTTTGAGGCACTCGCCATGGCAGGAGACATGACGGTCTACGGTATACGCAGTAACGTCAAGCTTATCCGCGAAGACAATAACGGACAGCGGAATATCATAAGCTTGAATCTAAATGAGCAAAATATCCTTCATTCTCCTTATTATTATCTGCAACAAAATGACATTCTTTATGTCACTCCAAACAAGACCAAAGCTAAAAATGCCAGTATCAGCAACAGCACCACCATCTGGTTCTCCGTAGTAGGTACACTCGTTTCGCTGGCAAGCTTGATTGTGACGATAGCAAGATAATTAAAAGTTAAAAGTTAAAAGTTAAAAGCTAATCATTAATCCCTACATATCGATGAAAGAAGATTTATACGATGACCTTTTTGATGAGAAAGAGGAAAAGACAGATTTTCAAGCCCTCTTTTTTAAATATGTCATCCACTGGCCCTGGTTTATTGCAAGTATACTGATATGCATGGCTCTCGCCTTCATTTATCTACGCTATCAGGCTCCTGTATACGAAGTAGCCTCTTCTGTACTTATTAAAGAAGATGACAATAAGAAGAGCGCTAACAATGCTTTAGCCGCTATGCAGGATTTCGGTATGTTTTCCATGACCAGCAATTTTGACAATGAAGTGGAAATCCTAAAATCACGCACGCTCATCAAGAAAGTCGTATCACACCTGAATCTTTATATAAACATAGCACAAAAACAGCCATTCGGTTACGATATTCCACTTTATAAAGATACTCCCTTTGACGTCTTCATGACTGCCGAGGAGGCAGATAAACTGGATGAAAACATTCTATTGGACCTGACTTACGATACACTCGGCAAACTGTCTGCCGAAGTCAGTTACACACAAGACAACGAGAAGCAGAAAGCACAAAAGTCTTTTGACAAACTCCCCGCTATTCTGCCGCTTCCCATCGGTGTAATCACCATCTCGGGCAGAGACTCTTTGTCAATCCCGACCGAACCCATCAAGTTAAAAGTCACCATCAGCAAACCTACTGCCGTAGCCATTGGCTACAGTTCTGCCCTCACCATAGAGCCTACTTCTAAAACTAGTACTATTGCAGCTGTCAGCTTAAAGAATACGAATGTACAGCGGGCCATTGACTTCATCAATGATTTGATAGCAGTCTATAATATAGACACCAACACCGAAAAGAATGAAGTAGCACAGAAAAGCGCTGACTTCATTGAAGAGCGTATAGGCATTATCAACAACGAGCTGGGTACGACTGAAAATGAGTTGGCGGCATTCAAACAACGTGCCGGTCTGACCGACCTCAGCAGCGATGCACAGCTTGCCCTGCAGGAAAGCTCCAAATACGAACAGCAATATGCCGAAAACGCCACTCAAATCAATTTAGTGACTTATCTACGCGACTATATCAATAACCCCGACAATAATGACGAAGTCATCCCTGCCAATGTAGGCTTGAGCGATGTCAACCTGGCATCTGCCATTGAGAAATACAATAATCTCGTCGTAGAGCGTAAGCGTCTGCTCCGCACTTCATCAGAAAGTAACCCCGCCATTATCAATCTAAATACGGGTATCGAAGCCATGCGCCACAATGTGAAAACTACGGTGAACAGTGTACTGAAAGGACTGCAAATCACACGGAACAATATCGACCGGCAATCGCGCAAATACGAAAGCCGCATCAGCAATGCCCCCAAGCAAGAGCAAGAATTTATGACCATTTCCCGCCAGCAGGAAATCAAAGCCACCCTTTACATCATGTTGTTGCAGAAACGTGAGGAAAATGCCATTACACTGGCCGCCACCGCCAATAATGGACGGATTATCGAAGAGCCCATCCCTGGCGGTATCGTCTCTCCTAAAGGCAAACTAATTTACATAATTGCTCTTGTCATCGGTATAGGCATCCCCATAAGCATCATCTACCTCCTCAACCTACTCCGTTTTCGTATCGAAGGGCACACCGACGTGGAAAAGCTTACAACCGTCCCCATTATTGGTGACATACCTCTTACCGATGCTGGTAAAAATGGAACACCGACTATCGCCGTCCGCGAAAACGACAATAATATCATGGCAGAAACTTTCCGTAGCCTGCGCACCAACCTGCTCTTCATCATGGGTGACCCGGACAAGAAAGTAATCCTCGTCACCTCCACCATAAGCGGTGAAGGTAAGACATTCATGGCTTCCAATCTTGCCGTCAGCTTGGCACTGCTCGGCAAAAAGGTCATTCTGGTAGGATTGGATATACGCAAACCGGGATTGAACAAGATATTCCATCTTTCACACAAAGAAAAGGGAATCACGCAATATCTTGCTGCTCCTCAATCTACGGACTTGCATGCGCTGATACAGCCTTCCGGCATAACTTCCAACCTTGACTTGCTATTGGGCGGTCCCATCCCACCCAATCCTACGGAACTACTGGCACGCCAGTCACTGGAAGACACCATCAGTACATTACGCAAAGAATATGACTATATCGTACTGGATACAGCCCCTATCGGCATGGTGACCGACACGCTCATCCTTTCGCGCGTAGCGGACGCCAGCATCTACGTCTGTCGTGCAGATTATACGCATAAGACTGATTACCAGCTCATCAACGAGCTTCAGGAGCATCATCGCCTCCCCAACTTATGCACAGTAGTCAACGGAATCGATATGAAGAAGAAAAAATACGGTTATTACTACGGCTATGGTAAATACGGAAAGTATTACGGCTACGGTAAGAAATACGGATACAGTTGAGTTAGCGACTAGCTATTAAGAGTTGAGAGTAAATAATCGAGTGTCTAATTTTTAATTTCTAATTTTTAATTAACCCCGCCCCTCCAATGTGACAGGCGACCGCGTAGCGCGCCCGAACCTCAACTATTTATGAACCATAGAAATACACCTTTAAAGGATTTTACATGAACCATACTGATATCACCCCTCATATTATTCCTCGTCGCCAATGGCTGGTGGCATACGTGCAGTCTTGTCTGGAAAAGAAGACTGCCGAACGGTTGAAAACTATGGGAGTGTAATATTACTAACCCATACAAAGCGAAATACGCCAATGGAGCGACCGACGCAAAAAAGTGGACCGTCTGGTCATCCCGATGATGATTTTCGTGCATGTCACTCCGCAGGAACGCCCTTTGCCGCTTACCTTACAAGCTATCAGCCGATACATGGTATTGCGTGGTGAAAGCCGTCCCGCCGTCATTCCCGAGGAACAGATGGAACGTTTCCGCTTTATGCTGGATTATAGCCCGGAGGCTGTAGAGATTTGCAGTACACCTCTGGCAGCAGGTGATGCCGTGAAAGTAATAAAAGGCCCCCTTGCCGGATTGGAGGGAGAACTGGTCATGAAAGGAGGAAAAAGCAAAGTGTCAGTCCGGCTGGATATGCTGGGCAGCGCACATGTGGACATGCCGATAGAATACGTGGAGAGAATTAATTTTTAATTGTCTCGTATTCGCTTTTGGCGTCAAAACAAGGACAAGCCTTATGGATAGAGGAACTGAGTTGCCGATGCCCTGAAATACGAGCATTGGGATAGTCGGTCTTCAGCTGCCGGAGCAAGTCGAGCAAAGAGCATTTCTGCGCATAGGTACGTGTATCGGCAGGGACACCTTTCTCGTCGAGCCCGCCCTCATAGCAGATACCGATGCTCTTGTCGTTCCAGCCGGTGGCATGGGCTCCAATCTGATGAACCGGACGACAAATATGCACCTCGCCGTCACGGGTGATGTAGAAATGATAACCGATATCGGCAAAGCCCCGTGCCAGATGACTGCGGCGAAGCGCCTCCACCGAGAAGTGACGGTCACAGCGCGTAGCGCTGCAATGAACTACCAGGAGGGTTACCTCCCGATAGTTCTGATAGAAACTGCCTGCTTTCATCCGGCTAACGGTTGATGCAGGAAGTCAAGCCAAACACTCCGGCCAATGTAGTGGCCACGGTAATAATCACTTTAAGGACAATGCCCCATACAGATTTTGATTTTGTTTTCTCACTCATAACAATTTGCAATTAAGGAATTAAATACTATGGTTAGCTGCATTTTTTAGACAGAAGAACATATTTATTTTCTCTCTTTTGTCTTTTCGTTTCATCCTAACGGATTTTCCCCCTGGTCTCCGTCCGAACCGCCTCCCGGGTTGCTGCCTCCACCGGCATCTTCACCCCCGCCAGTGGCTCCGGTCAGGTCTACGGTAGTCTTTCCGGCCTTCAGGGCTTTCACCACGGCACGGGCTGCACTTCGGGTTGCCACCAGATTGAATTCCGCCTCCTCCAGCAGCTCTCCAAAACGCTGACCGCAGGTCCAGTTCACATTCAGCCTACGGATATGGATGGCAGGATTGAACTCCTTGGCAGATGCCGCGCCGGTGCTGTTGATGCTGATGTTGAATCTCCCCAGGTCGCCCAACTGGATTTTTTGTCCGGCCAGCAACTGCTCCCGCATGCAATCCACGGACATGGTGAGGATAGCAACGATATCCGAACGCTTGTACACGCAGCCATGACTGGCTATATGCTCGGCAAAGCGGTTGATGTCCATCACTTCCGAATACTGCGCACTTGCGTACGCTTTTTTGGCAACCGTCTTATCGGTAGGATTGCCACGCATCACGATACTGTAGTTAATCATAAATTAAAAATTATAAGTTAAAAATTAAAAGATAGGGAGACGATACTAATCCCAGGGGCTTACGATTACTAATCTTCGCGCGTCACGATTACTAATCTTCACCCTTCATCGTCTGACAGAACAAAGATACGACGTACCTCCGGGCAGAATAAGAGATGCGGTGAAGTGATATGAAGGGATGTGGGAAAATGTGAGATTAGGTAAGATTATACCGGGTTCCGGCAATGGGTATACAGAAAAAATTCCGTACATTTACAGTGTAATAACCAGTTAAAGCATTGTTTATGAAGTACGTTGAAGACTACGAAAATATCCCCGGCAAAGAGTGGCCCGTCCGCCCCTATTACAAACGTGAACTGGCAGAGGCATACGCCCCCACCATTTCACCGGCATCCGCACTCACCCGCTTGTCCAAATGGATGAAGCTGAATTTGGAACTGGACGAAGCCCTGCGGCATACCGGCTACAAAGGCTCCCAGAAAATATTCACCTCCCTGCAGGTGGAACTTATATTCAGGTATTTAGGAAAACCGTGAAAGAATCAATCCCCCACATAGCGCGCCATGGCGCATTGGTTGCGGTAGATTTCATCCCCTTTCAGTTCGACCACCCGATAACCACGGCGGCCACCGGAACGGACAGCCTCATAGCCCTCCTGCTTCATCACCAGACCGAGGCGCGTGGGACTCAAGGGTTGCCGGATACCTATGTTGATATGTCCCAGTATCTGGGCATTGGTCAAGAACATACACTCCTCGCCCGGCATGGGGCGGCGATAGTAAACCTGAACGAGCTCACGCTCCAGGCAGGGCACCTCAAAATAACGGTTATGAAGATTCACGGCATCAATCTCCTCCTGCTCAAACCAGTAGTGGAAGCCGCTCTTCCAGAGGGCATAGCCTTGCGCATACACTCCGACATAGTCTATGGGATAATCGAAAGGACTGTCTATGGAATCCACCTCGAAGGGAAGCCAACGGCGGTTGCCACTGAGGTCGTTGAGGAAGGTGACGTTGTTGCTCGTGCCACAGAAGCTGGCAATATGCGGACGGCTCTCCTTGAAGTGCCCGTAGGCGGCACGCTCGTTCACGTCTGTCATGCCGGTGATGGCCTTCAACTGGCTGACCTGGGCAGAGGTCATCTCCTCCAGCTCTTCAAGGCATACCAGTGCAAACTCGGTCAGCGTAAAAAGGTCGTCCTTGCTGACGCGCCGGCTGTTACTTTTCACATAAAAATAACGCTGAAGTTCGACAGGAAGCAGACGCTGCATCCAGGTAGTCTTGTAGATGCCCTGCTTACCGATGAAGACCAGAATCTCATGATTCACCACCTTAGTATCGAGCAGCGAAGCAATGGTGGCCACCAGCCACTTCTTGAAGTAGATGCTGAAAAGCTTCTGGTCGTCCTTCACATGTACGCCGGCAGCCAGACGGGCAATAGGGTCAGTAGTACCGTCCCAAGCAGGCAGCCCCTCCAGATAGGCTACAAAGGGATTGAAAAGCGGCGTGTACTCCGAATCGAGCACGGAACGTATGTCCGCAATGCGGGCAAGCATCCCTGCCTTGTTCATGCGGCTCCACAACGTGTTGACGTAGCGGTCGGTCAGCTCCGCATACTCCTCTCCGCAGTCGGCCATCAGGACTTCGAACTTGCCGCTCACCGTATTTTTGCGGAACTTCGCCTGTTCGGAAAGGAACTGCTCGATATCTGCCACCGTGGCAAACTTTTCATCGTCCTCTCCCCTGCGGACAAGGGAGCGGGTGCCATGCTCCCCGGTATTCGCGTAGCAGGAGCCGATGACAGCTGCCACATCCCCGTCATAGTCGGGAAAGTGCTCCGCTGCCCAAGCGGCGGCTGTCTTCCGGGCCACTCCGTACTGGTTGAGCAGATAACCCATGCGCATCACGTACTCATTATGATGATGTTCACAATAACTCACTCCCTCCTCTTCCAGCAGGCGTTCGGCAGCTTTCACTGCCTTCTCCAAACGTTTGTTACGCTTTGCCGGCACAACTTCGGAAGCGCTATCCTGCGGTTGGGGAGCAATCGGACTATTTTGGAGAACAAAGGCTGCGGCACTGGGATTGTAATATACATGAGGATCGGAAGCCAGTCCGCTGATACGGGTAGCATTCTTGCACTGCCCGTCACTTTCGAAGCCCACCAGACAGGAATAGTAGTCGTTGACTTGATTGAAATACTTGGCGTATTGCCGGAAGGCTTTTCCCTTTTCCACTCTGTTCAGGTCATCGATGCGGCAGATGATACGGATGCCATGACCGCTGATAGTGGTGTAGGCCATCAATGTATACTTGTCGGCACAAATCAATGTCAGTGTGGCAGCCATCCGCTCGGGAGCGATATGGTCCAGGTCGACCAAGGTATAGCCGGTCCAGGCACAGATATGTTCGCGGGTCTTCCCACCTTCAAAGCAGACGGCAACAGCGAAGCAGGGACAGCCGGACTTCTCGCGGTCGGCATCCCTACGCAGGTCTTGCTGCAAGTAGTAGCGATGTTTCTCGGTGCGGTCTCGCAGGGCAGCGTCGCATTTAATGATGTTGACTATTTCTTCAAGAGAAGTTTCTACTGATTCTGTGTCCGAATAGCCTCTGAAAAGGCTGATATTGCGGTGTTCCATAATTTACTGATTTTTGTTTATGTTTAAAATTACGACGCGAAGGAACGCATAAGTGCCCAGATACACAAGCCCGGTCGTTTCCACTACATGGAAATGATTTCACTTGTTTTTATTATTGTTTAACAATTAAAAGAGTCAACATGACAAAGAAAGAGCCGGTGACACCGGCATTCGGAGCCTTTCTGAGCAAATGCCAGAAAGAACAGCTCGTTAACGGCAGACATCTGACCAACGAGACCATCGCCCAAGCAACGATGATGAGTACCAGAACCTACAACCTTTTAAAAAAGGGCTGAGTAACAACATCAACCAGATACATGCCGTAACGCATTTCTGGCGGTCGTTCCCTAAAACCGAACAAGAAAAGGAGAGCTTTGAGAAAGAGGTAGCAGATTGCCTGGAGAGGGATTTGAGGAATTATAGAATCCATACGGGAGTCTTGAAACCTTAACCTCACTCGAGGCCTTGACACCTGTGGCACCCTTTTTCCAATACTTTCTATAGGCTAATATTTATCACACACAAACGATACTGGTTTGTTATATTGATAATTTGTCTCGCGCGCGTAACGGATATTTATGTTTAAGGGGTGACACAGGTGTCAACTCGGGAAAAAACAAGAAAAAGGATTAGGAAAAGAATAAAAAAAGAATCTAATACAAGATAAATAAAAAACTTTATCTACCTTTGGACGTTGAATATAGAAAAAACTACAATGGCAAATAATTATATATCTGATTTAACAACTCCTGAAGCGATTCAAAGGATTTGGGAAAAAGGTATTATCGTAGACGGATATAATGCGAGTTTATATCGTCAGGATTTTGCCGGAGCATGGATTTCCCGTGAAGCTTATGGAGATACCGACAATATTTTGGGATGGGAAATAGACCATGTATATCCTGAAGAACTGGGAGGTGGAAACCACATAGAGAATCTACGTCCCATGAATTGGAGAAACAACCGCAGCAAAGGAACAGACTATCCACATTACACCGCAGTTGTTACTTCCGAAGAGAACAAGAACATATACAGAGATACAGCTTGTACGGTAAGCGACGCTTTACAAACTACTTTACAAAAACTATATAATATATGATAGCACGCATTCTAATCCGGCAATTGTATGACACTTACAACTATGATATTCAATTTCCGGAAAATCAGCGCGTAACAATTATTACCGGTCCTAACGGATATGGAAAAACTACATTCTTAAAAATAATCAATAATCTACTAACCTGTAATTTTTGGTTTTTCTATCTTCTGAAATTCAAGGAAATTCAAATATTCTTCCGAAATGGAATGAATATATCCATACAAAAAAAGAGAATCGAGGCAGAAGACAACAATCGTGAAGACAGAACGCCCGCTTCACTAAAAGAAAAAGTTTTTTTCCGTTTAAACGCCAATGAAAGTGATGAAGCTTATATAGAAGAATTTTCTCTTTCTTATTCAGACATACTCCGTTTAAGGCGACAGCTCCTCCCTACCCTGTCATACAGACAGACTGAAGAATATGATATAGAAGAACTGTTAAACAAAGAATACAATATAGATTCAGATATTTCTATCTTGGAAAAAAGTAAAAATATCCGGATGTTTTTGCAAGAGCGGAAATGCTCTTTTATAAAAGAGCAACGGATTATCGCTTCTACACAACATTCCGGTTATGATGGACGAAGAAGATTATTAAATCAATTTGAAATCGACGATATTGCCGCACAACTGATAAAAGAGTTCGCAAAGCAACAAATGGAGTTCGCATCAGAAAGCCAAAAAATAGACAGCACATTCATCAAACGCTTAGTAGAAGGAACATATAATAAATACAAAGAGGCAGAATTTCAAGAAAAGCTATCAAAATTAAAAGCAAAAATCAACAATTACAAAGAATACGGATTGATGCCCCAAATTGATATTCTGGAAGAATATCCCGAACATTTACAAAATGTGCTCTCACTCTACATTGATGATATGGAGCAAAAAATGTCTTCATTTGATAAATTCTATAAGCAACTTTCCCTTTTTGACCGTTTTGTCTCAGGCAAAGTCCTTTCAAATAAGAAAATCAAATTAAATGAAGTCAAAGGGGTCAGCGTAATAAACGATAAAGGGGAAGAAGTTCCACTCCGCAAATTATCCAGCGGAGAGCAAAATTTGATTATCTTGTACTACAAATTGGCTTTTTCGACTGATATGCGTACCGTATTGCTAATTGATGAACCCGAAAACTCATTACACATGGCATGGGTCAGCCAAATGCTTGAAGACTATCAGAAAATGGCAGAAGAATTAAAATGCCAAATTATTATAGCCACCCACTCCCCTGCTTTCATCAACGAACATTGGGATATATCCTGTGACCTATACACAAACAACGAAGAGAACAACCATGCAGAATTTGCAGAGTGTAAATAATCCTATAATAACAGCCAACCAGTATCTGCTGGAATGGAAGACGCCTTCAAAAGCTCACAAGACATTAATCTTGGTGGAAGGAAAAGACGACCGAGAGTTCTACTATAAATTCTTTCAAGATTCGAATAGCGAAATTAAAACAAGTGGCGGTTGCGGAGCTTTTAGAAAAGTCTATAATTGCCTGCAAGGAAAGATAAAGAATATTGCCATCAAAGACAGTGATTTTGCCCGTTTATGCCACATTTTTCCCACAGAGGATAATATCTTTTAAGCTGATGCACACGATTATGAAATGATGTGCCTGAAAAACGAAAGCACCCGTCAGGAGATATTTGAAAATCTGGCTATAACATACAATGAAGATTTATGGAAACAAATCTTTCAAGAACTAAATATTCTTTCCTATTTTAAATGGTACAACTACTGTGAGCATTTAAAATATAATTTCAAGACATTTAGCGTTGAAGGGCTTTCTTCCGAGCAATTAAAAGATTTCGAATATATACATACACAAATTCTTCCGAAATCCAATCCAAACAGAATTATTACAGCTAATGACATTGAATCATTTCAAAGAGACCACTCCCCTTGTTGTGAATATGAACTGACTAATGGACATGATTTCATAAAACGTTTCTGCCATCATCTCAGAATCAACGACTTAATCCATAGGCAAGAAAACGAAAATAGCATTCGGAACAGATTGCACCCATGTTTCCGCTTAGAGGCATTCGTTCAAACGCAATTATATCAAGATATATCGGATTGGGAGAATGCCAATGGAAGCAATATATTGAAAAAACCAAATTAGTATAATAAATGGATACCCCTTCTATTTTCTAACTTGACGCACTTTGTTAGCTGACGTACTTTTGTGCATTCCTCATAAAAAGGGTGACATTAGTGTCATTCCAAACAAAAAACAATTAGGAAAAAATGGAATTCATTTCTTTAGCAATAAAGAAACAGAAACATATGGGTTTACAAAAAAAAGAATGTTCAAATACACCAATTCACCCACTAATGACAAGCAGCGACTTTTTAGTACTTATCACTATTCTATTGGCCATTGTTTCTACGGCAATAGCTAATAATAAAATGATTTGGATTTACAAATTCAGCAGATTTTCTATCATAACATACATTCTTATAATGATAGCAATCAACTATTTCATCTTTTTTCCGTGGTATGAGCAAAGAGGAATATACATTGAACGCCTCATGATAAAAGGAAGCCCCATGGCTGCTACATGGGGGTATATACTATCACTTGTTTTCATTTTTCTGTTGATATGGAAAATAGCAATCTACAGACATTTTCCTTCTTCAAACAAAGCCAAGTTAATCAGTTATTATAAAAGTCTTATCAATTCCAATATCAATGTACTAACAGAGTATCTACAAACATATCATTTGGAAGAAATAGAAAAACTTATCACTAAGATAAATAAGAGTTATAATGAACAAAACAATGCCCTCCAAGAAGAATCTCCATGGAATGATGAACAGCCAACAAAAAATAAGTTACAAAAAAAGAATACACCTATTGAAACTGCTATTTTTAACGAAGTGATTTTGAATAAGACTTTTGTCATAAAGTCAGTAGAACACGATTCCACCTTCTTTTTGAAATGTGTACATCGCTGCATAAATGCTAATATTGTAGGCTTCAAAAATGTAGTAGAGGTTTATTTCAGAACAATGATACGGCAAAAAAACTCCCACTTATTAGAGGGTTTGAAAGGCCCCCTCAATTATAAAGGAAATCAGGATATCGAATATCGTTTGGACGATTCCCCCTTTTTGACACTCTTGTTTACAAAAACTGAATTTGTATATAATTTGGAGGTATTTAGAGCTTTTGGAGAAGAAGCGTTTAGGGAATCATCCTTGGGGAACTCTATATTTTCAGAACAGACAAATGAATGGAGAGATAATAAATACCAATCAACAGCCGTATTTCAGTTCTTGCGTTTTACTGACATTTTTATCAGAAGACTGTTGCTGTCTATAAAAAAGGACAACAAACCCCAAGACCCCTATCTCAATCTTTACTATTTTAAAATGATATGCTCTAATCTGATAGAGAATCATACGATACACTATGCCAACAGCTATGCTGAAAAGTATGTAAACGATGTTGTTCACAACATAAACACCTGGATACACGTCATGGAAAAACTACGTATCAACATTTTTGAAGTTCGTCTTCTAAAGATTTACGCACAGCTGGCAGAAGAGTTGGCAGAAACGCCCAGATTAGAAAATTTTGGCATAGAAATGGCCTCCAGATTTTTAACCGATTTTCTTTCTATTGAACAGCGAGAAGCTATTCATATTCAAAAATTGCAGAAAAACGAACAAACCTCATTGATAACCAATGTTTATATTGACTTTATAAAAAAAATTGCAGAAAACAAAAAAGACATTTACAAGAAAGCTTGGAGAAAAGTGGATAAAATCAAGTATCCCAATTCCCTTTTTATGACCGAACTTTCAGATCTTCTTGGGGAGGAACAAGAGTAAGCATTTTAACTTTTATCTCTGATTATAGATATTGTTCTCAAAGCAAGAGTGCCCACTATTTTTGAGGTGAGGGGATATAACTGATATGCCAAAGAAATCTATAACCAACAAAGTATCTCGACCGACTTATGGAAAGGCATATACCACTTCAAAATAGCTTACTTACTATTAAATTCAATAGAGGGCCATTTTCTCCCTCAATCTGCCACAAAAATATTATAAAGCTGCAAAATTGTACTATAACAAGAAAAAAGACATCTCTACAGAAATCTGAAAATGCTTGGAGAAACAGAAATGCATCGGCTTGTACAAGCTGCGCAATGCTGTACTGAAAGAGAATATGTAGACAACAATCCCCCACAAAAAGCACATCGTTCAACTGACTGGGAACGTATGGGAGGATATACGGCAGATGCCAAAAGTAAGAATTATCTGGAGGATGAAGATCTGGCATAAAAGTAAATATCCGTAAGTACTCAAATCAAAGTTCAAAACTAAAAAAGCACCTTCACCGCAATGTTAATTATCATAATTACATATAGCTGCCCCAATAAAAAAGACTATTCTTTCATTAGCGTAGCCTAAATAAAAAACAAGAAAAAGGATTAGAAAAATCGAAAGCAAATACAATGAATCCATTTGTCAGACTTAAGAAAATCAAGCAAAATATCGGAGGTAATACAATAAAAATATTATCCAATGTAGCTTGGGCCATGGGTGGTAAAATTGTAAACATGGCAGGGACTCTATTGGTAGGTATTCTTGTAGCAAGATATTTAGGGCCAGAACAATATGGCCTAATGAATTATGTTATTAGCTATGTATCAATATTCAGTGTCTTGTCTACCTTTGGCCTAGACAACATCGAAATTAGAGAATTATCCCGTAAGCCTGAAAACAAAAATATTATATTAGGGACTTGCCTACGCATTAGAATTGTATGTTCTACCATGGCATTTTTAGTAATTCTGGTAACACTAATGATATTTGAAGCAGATCGTTTTACGGCATTAATGATTATTTGTTATTCGTTGACCTTGTACTCGAATTGTTTCAATTTAGTCCGGAATTATTTCACATCTATTGTCAAAAACGAATATGTTGTAAAATCCGAAATAGCAAGAACCATCATAGGGGCATCTATAAAAATAGTTCTCCTTCTTATAAAAGCCCCTTTAGAATACTTTATCATTGCTACATTGTTTGATACCTTCCTCGTTGCAAGTGGTTATTGCTTGTCATACAAAAAAACAATAGGGAACATATCGTTATGGAAATATGACAAATCAATAGTACCCTATTTCTTAAAACAATCTTTCCCTTTAGTCCTTTCAGGTGCAGCAGTAGTAATATACCAAAAGATAGACCAAGTAATGATAGGCAATATGATAGATAATGAATCCGTTGGATATTTTGCAACAGCCGGCAAATTTCTTGATTTGACTCTATTTCTTCCAACTGTCCTAACCCAAACAATAACTCCACTCCTTGTTAAAGTAAGAGAAACCGGCACAAAGGAGGAATACGAAAACAAGAAAAAAGCTTTTGTAAGCATAACAGTTTGGATTTCAATCCTACTTGCATTATTCACTTCAGTTTGCTCGCATTGGCTAATTTATTTGACATTCGGAGAAAAGTATTCATTAGCTGTTCCAATCCTTCAGATATTAGCTTGGAAAACAATTGGGATGGCATTATCATCATCGGCAGGCCAAATAATAATAATGGAAGGGTTGCAGAAGTGGGCTTTCATCAGAAATATGTTAGGTTGCTTTATTTGTATTGGCTTGAATTACATACTTATACCTAAATATGGAACTATTGGGGCTGCTTATGTTTCTATAATTACGCTCTTTTTTAGTGGGTGTTTAGGTAACATTCTGATTCCGCCTTTTTACTATGTTTGTTAGATTCGACTCATT
>ENA-ORIT01000205-ORIT01000205.1-human-gut-metagenome-genome-assembly--contig:-NODE-205-length-17711-cov-6.89777_pt1 | contig 17711 bp, 8 predicted proteins | sample MGYA00243032_ERZ508750 | MGnify/ENA primary metagenome ERZ508750 (study PRJEB26277, sample SAMN04329802) | human gut metagenome | biome: human-associated habitat | host: Homo sapiens | place: USA... | reverse complement strand
CGGTGCTCGGGCTGTCGCGTTACTGCCCGGTATGTGCCGATTCTTTCTGCTTTTTGTTGTCCTTGGTGGCGTTCACGTTCAGCTCGTGGGGTTTTTCACCCCCCCCCCCGCGCGCGGCAGGGTCGGAGCGATACTGGCCGGCTTCTGCACCGCCTCCGCACCGACATCCCCGTCCGTCACCTCCCGGTATGGCAAGCGCACCGTGAATTCGGCATACCGGCCGACCTCGCTATCCACCGAAATTTCCCCGCCGAGCGCCTGCACCAGCCCGCGGCAGATGAAGAGCCCCAGCCCGTTGCGCGACGTAGAGTCGGTGTACATATTGCGATCCATACTGTCCAGGATACGGTAACGGTCGAAGACATGTATCAACTGCTCGGGGGCTATTCCCCGCCCCGTGTTCCGGACTTTCAGCTCCAGCCCGTTCCCAGCTGCCGCCGCCGAAATGCGGATACATCCCCGCTGAGGCGTGTATTTCATCGCATTGGACATGAGGTTGAAGACCACTTTCTTCAGGAATGCGGCATCAGTGTTCCACGTCAGCTCCGGCGGTACCTCCAACAACAGTTCGATGCCGTTGCGCTCCGCAGCGTCGGCGAACGAGCGTACCTGCACGCAGAGCATCGCGGCGATATCGACGCTATGGATATGGACGCGGCCGAATCCCTCCTCCTCGATTTTCCGGAAATCCAGTATCTCCTGAATCAGGTCGTTCAGGCCTTTGACATTCTCGTGCATCACATTCGTATACTTGTGCAGCTGCGGATTCTCCGCGCTCAGTTGTGCGATACGCTCGTTCATGCCGTTGATAAGCGTCAGCGGCGTACAGAGTTCATGCGAAATGTTGACGAAGAAATTGAGCCGCGCCTCATAGAGCTTCTCGCGCTGTTCCTCCTCCAGCCGGGCTACGACACGCTGTTGCTGCCTGCGGTAATGCCTGCGCAGCAAGGCGGCAAACAGCCATACGAGCCCCACCGCGAGCAGGATATAGCACACGAGGGCTGCCGTCGTGCGGTACCACGGCGGCAGCACCGTCAGGGGCAGCGTGTAGACCTGCGTGGCACGATCCATGACGTTGCTCTTGTAGCGCACGTGCAGCAGGTAACTGCCCGCGGGAATATTCATAAAGGCGACGCGGTTGTTTTTCTGTAATTCCACCCACTCGTCGGAATAGCCCTCCAGCATGTAGGAATACTCGTAGTTATCGCCATTCAGGTAGTCGACAGCCACGAAAGAGACGGCGAAGCCGGCCGTACGGGGCGCAATACGCACCGGGAGGGGGTCGTGTCCGTCGCCAGTATAATCCGCCAGCGGCACGAGTGTTCCGTTCGGCAGTTCGAGATCCAAGAAGCGCAGCCGTGGTTTGTATGTAGAGGGAGGCTCGGCCGCGGGGTCTATCCACACCACGCCGTTCACGCCGCCGAAAAAAAGCCGGTCGGTATAGGGACATTTCCAGTAAGCGTCGTCGCAGAACTCGATGACGCGCAAATCGGAAGAGGAGTAGTTGTGGAAAAAGTCATGGCCGGGGCTGTACTGCGCGAGGCCCTTGTTCGTGCTCAACCAGATGCAGCCGTGCGCATCCTCCAGCACGCCGTGTATCATGTCGTTGACGATGCCGTTGCGGCGGTTGAACTGCCGGATGTCACCCTCGGGCGTAAGCAGTATCAGCCCCGAACTGGCGCCGCAGTAGAGTCCCGACTCGCGGCTCTTGCACAGGCAGAGCAAATCGCCCAGGGCCCGGCTTTGCAGGCGGTGCATATCAACAAATACGTACTTCTTCGTCCGCATGTCGAAGCGTATCAGCCCGTAACCGCCGCGCATGCCCAGCAGCAGCGTCGAGTCGCTTTCGCGTATCAGGGCATAAAACTCATTGCAGTCGCGGCGCTCCAGCCGGAACCGGTAACGGCGCATCGCCGTCACGACGGGCCTGTCGCCCTTTCCGATTGTCAGTTCGACCAGCGCATCCGTATCGCAGGCGAGGTAGAGCGTCGAGTCGTTCACCTCGCACATCTGGTGGACGCCGCGTATCTCCGGCATTCCCGGCTGCAGGGGTAACGTCCGCATCCGGTCGTCCCTGTATGCATAATAGGTAAGGCCCGGGCCCGAGGTTCCGAGCCATATGACATTCCGGGCCGGGCTGCTGCAAAAACTGAAAACTTCGTTGCTCGTAAGTCCCTTGCCGCGGTCGAAACGGGTCAGGTGGTCGACGGGAATATTCCCGCCGGCATAGCTTTCATAATCGCGGATGCGGATTACGCCGTCGCCCTTGGTGCCTATCCACAGGTTTCCCCTGTCGTCGGTATGGATGGCCCGCACGGGTTTGAGCACCTTTTGCGGCATGTCCTCCATGAGCAGCGTCGTGAACAGCTCCTCCTTGTCGCAGTACATATGAACCCCGTAGCCGTCGGTTCCGACCCAGAGGATATCCTGGTTGCAGTCGGCCCACAGGCAGAAAACGCGGTAGTCCGAGGCGATCAGCTCGCAGCGGCCTCCTTTCTCGGGAACACGGCCCAGGGCCCCGGCCAGGAAGCCCACATAAACCTCGTCCCCGAACGAACAGACCGTCGACACGGTAAAGCCCGTTTCGCCCAGCTGCGAAAGGTCGGATAGCAGCACCAGCGATTCGTCCTTGTACGTATACCGCCACAGCCCGCCCGAGGTGTCGACGAAATGGAGCCTGCCGCCATTGAAGAACGCCTTGCGCACCGGACGCGCGGAGAGCTGGCGCCCGGATACCCGCACGAGACTTTTCCCTTCGCCGTCGTTGAGCCGGTAACGCACCAACTCTCCGTCCCGCCCCAAGGTGCAGAACACCCGGGGTGCCTCCGACCAGACGGCGACAATCTCCGCAGCGCGGACGCCCGGAATATACACGTCCTCGAAAAAGGCGCGCCCTGGGCGGTAGCAGGTGATAAAATCCTCACCCGAGAAAAGCACGGTGTTTCCCTCGCTGTCCGAAGCGATATTCTCCACGTCGACGTACTGCATATAGCTTTCGACGACGCGTCGCTCGCGCAGGGAAAATTTATTGATCCCCAGCGAAGTGGCTACCCATAGGTAGCCCTTTTCGGCCGGGGCTATCTCCAGCACGATATTGCTGCACAGCGAAAATTCGTTGTCCAGCTCCATGCGGAAAACAAAGGTGTTCTTGCCGTTGTAGAGGTGCAGTCCGTCGTAGGTTCCGATCCACATATTGGCATCCTCGTCCTGATACATCGCCAAAACGGCGTTGTTCGCCAGCTGCACGTCCGCCTTGACCAGCGACCGCGCCGAAAGGCCCGCCGCCAGCACCAAAGCGGGTAGCAACAGTAACAACCGGCGGCAGGCCGGCAACCATGACGAATGCGGGAATCGGAAAAGCATGCATTAAAGATAATAAGTTTTAAGGAAAACAGGAAACGGACTATATTAAAAATTAAAATGAACAAAAAAGTAAAATAATACAAGGTTTGACCATTGTCGTGTTTTGAGATTCATTGTGGTGATAATCTTTCAGTTTTATTCCTTCTTGAACTTCAGATATAATCTATGAATTTTAATTTACTTTGATCGGAATAAGCTGAAAATAAATCGTTGCCTTCTCGTTATCTATTATCCCTATACAAAGATGTAATGACTTGATTATTCAGGTCATTACATCATTATAATCCCATGCCTTTACGGCCGGGCTGTTTTTATCCGTTATCTGGAAAGTTCTTTTTCGATAGCCGCGGCCATGCGTTCCAGCTCCTCCTGTGCCGCACCCAGCGACCCGAGGACGATGCGGCCGTTGCGGTCGATTACGAAGGAGCGCGGGACGCCCTGCTCCGCATAAAGGCCGAATACCCGTTTGTCCGGATCCATTGCCGTCAGGTCGCGCAGATAAGCGTAATTATGCTGTTCGTCGCCTGCGAAAAACTTGTCGAGGCTCTCTTTCGAATCGGTATAGGCGACCGGCAGGAATACGAATTCGCTGTCTGCGGCAAACCGTTCGAGAATGATTTTCGGCAGGGCTTCCGGCGCCAGTTCCCGCAGGCAGGGGCCGCACCAGGTAGCCCAGAAGTTCAGCAGCACGACTTTGCCACGCAGAGCTGTAAGCGTGAGATCCCCTCCGGCATATTTCGCAGCCCGGAAATCGGCCGCCAGGTCGCCCTCCTTGAGCAGGGTGTGCTGCTCATAGATTCCACGTACCAGCTGCATCGCTTTTTCATGCGGGGTCGCAGCGTTTTTTTCCTGTTGCCCGGTGGCCGGAGCCTGTTCCCCGCCTTCGGGTTTTAATTTTATACGCACTACGGGCAATCCGTTTTCCACCGAATTCGCCATGGATTCGATTGCGCCCGCGGGAAGTTTCAACAGCTCTTCACGGGTTGTTTCCCGTCCGTCGATGTAATATTTGCCGGTTTGCGCCTTGCCGGGGAGTACGGTTGTCAATGCGATCACGGCCGCCAGGAGCGGAAGGATTCGTTTCATGCGATTGGTTTTCTGCAAATATAACTAAAAAATCTTCACATAAAACTATTTTTTATAGTTTTATTCAGGATGACAAAAGAAAGTCCGTCCGAGACACTCGGACGGACTTTATACGGGTTCTGAATATCGTATGTATCAGAGTGCTTCGGCGACGACATAGGTGCTGCCGCCGATGAAGACCATATCGTCCGCAGCGGCAAGTTCCCGGGCATGTGCCACGGCGGCCGGCACTTCGGGGATGGTTTCCCCCCTGAGCCCGTAGATCGCAGCCTTGGCTGTCAGTTCGGCGGCGGGCAATGCCCTTTCGGTCTGTGCCTGCGTGAAGATGTAGTGCGCGTCGCGCGGCAGCAGGGGCAGGATGTGTGCCAGATCTTTGTCGCGGACGAACCCGATCACGCAGTAAAGCTCCTTGTGGGGCGTCGCTTTGAGCTGTTCGGCCACGTAGGCGATGCCGTGGGGATTGTGCCCCGTGTCGCAGACGACGAGCGGATTTTCACCCAGCTTCTGCCAGCGTCCCGCCAGCGAGGTGATGGCCGCCGCATCGCGCGTCCCTTCGAGGAAGGCACGGCGGGAGATCGTCAGCGGGGTTTCCTCGTGCAGGAAATCGACCGTCGCCGCGGCTGTCAGGATATTATGGCGTTGGTAATTGCCCGTAAGGTCGAGGTCTACCTCGAAATTGCGGTCGTCGCGCACGCGGTGCATGCAGAAGTGCTGCCGCCCTTCCCTGCAACCGCACTCTTGGCACGAGAATACCTTTTCGGCATAGATGACTTTCGATTTGTTGGCCGCAGCGACCTGCTCGAACACGTCGTTGTAGCGCAGGTCGCCCTCGCCGATCACGACCGGGATGCTCTTCTTGATGATCCCGGCTTTTTCGGCTGCGATCTTCTGGAGCGTGTCGCCCAGCAGCGCCGTATGCTCCAGCCCGATGTTGGTGATGACGCTTACGACCGGTACGATGATATTCGTGGCGTCCAGTCGCCCTCCGAGTCCCGTTTCGATCACCGCGACCTCGACGTCGCGCTGTGCGAAGTAGTCGAAAGCCAGTGCCGCGGTCATTTCGAAGAACGACAGTTCCAGCTCGACCATCTTGTCGTGGTGTTTGTCCACGAAGTTCACGACCTTCTGTATGGGAATCATCTCGCCGTCGACGCGGATGCGTTCGCGGAAATCCTGCAGGTGGGGCGAGGTGAAAAGCCCCGTGCGGTAGCCGGCCTGCTGCAATACCGAGGCGATGATATGCGATACGGAACCTTTGCCGTTCGTGCCCGCCACGTGGATCGTGAAGAAATTGCGCTGGGGGTTGCCGATGTGGCGGCAGAATGCGGTGATGCGCTCCAATCCCGGCTTGTAGGCCGTTGCGCCTTTGGCTTAGATGACCGGCAGCGACGAGAAGAGGAATTCGAGGGTCTGGGGGTATTTCATATCGGGGTTCGGGTTTTATTGTTCGAGGTAATTTTCCCTTTTGACCCGGTAGGCGATGTAGTAAAGCACGCAGAGCAGTGTCAGGTACTCGGCAATGCGGCCCAGATAGTCGCCGTATCGGGTGTAGAAGGTGAGTTCGGAGTTGAGGGGCACGGCGGCGGAGATCACGCCCCGCTTTTCCCAGCCGAGGGTCTCCCCGATGTCGCCGCGGGCCGATATGAAGCCCGACATGCCGGTGTTGGCCGACCGGGCGATGGCACGGCGGTGTTCGATGGCGCGCAGGCGCGAGATCGTGAAGAGGTGTTTGTAGCCGGGCGTGTCGCCCCACCAGCCGTCGTTGGAGATGATGGCCATGAACTGTGCCCCGCGGCGCACGAAATCGCCGAAGAAATCGCCGTAAAGTCCTTCGTAGCAGATTGCCGGGCCGGTTTTCACGCCCCGGTGTTCGAAGGCCGTGCCGTGCTGCCCCATGCCGATCTGTCCCACGACGCCGCCCAGGTCGATTACCAGGAATTGCAGGATGTCGAAAACGATCGTCGGGGTGTTTTCCACGCCGATCACCAGTTTGCCTTTGTGGTGCAGTTGCATGCGGCCTGCGGAGTCGAGCCCTACCGCCGTGTTGAATACGTCGTAGTAACCTTCGCCCAACCCGTCCCGGCGTGCCGTGCGGGGTTGTACCCCGGCGGCATAATAACGCAGGGTGTTGGCGCCCGTGACGAGCAGGGCCCCGGGGTGCGACCGGCGCAGGCTGTCGGCCAGCTCTTGCCAGAACATGCCCGGTTCGTTGGCCGGGCGGAACTCCGAAAGACCCGGTTCCCAGTAATGTCCCGGGACGGCAGTCTCGGGCAGCAGGATGAATTGCGCCCCGGCGGGCACCTGTGCCAAAAGGTCGGTGATGTTGTCTTGCTGCCAGTCGGCGCGGCCGTTGAATTTGTCGTAGCAGTCGACGTTGGGTTGGACGACGCTCACCTCGGCCGTCCCCTCGTCGGGCTGCTCCCAGCTCCACCAGATGCCCAGCGACACGGCGGCCGGAAGGAGCAGGACGCCCGCGGCCGGGATCCACCGTCCGATGCTGCATCGTGCCCGCAGCGCTTCGAAGAAGAGTATGTTACAGAGCAGCACCCACAGCGAACCGCCGAAGACACCCGTGTATTCGTACCATTGCACGAGCCATACGTCGTGCGAGAATCCGTTGCCCAGGATCAGCCACGGCCACGAGAATTCGCCGACCGTATACCAGTATTCCGTTGCGATCCACCCGGCAATGAGCAAGGTGTATGCCAGTGTCTTCGGCCCTTTCTTTGCGACGGTGTGGAACAACATGAAGGCGATCATGTTGAGCGTCGTTGAGGCGAGCGTCGCGGCCACGGGCCCCACCGGGGTGGCGTTCCATATCCACCAGACGGTCGAGATGTTCCACAGCGCGAAGGTCAGCGCCGCCCAGCCGAACATGCGCCACCACGAGCGGCGCGTCTGGTCGTACGATGCGCTGATCCACAGCAGCGGGATCATGGCGAAGGGCAGCGTGAGCCCTGTCATGCCGAGCCAGCCCGGGGAGAGCAGGACGACCGAGAGGATTACCGCCGCTAATCTACGAAACATGGTGTGTGATTTTTACGTCGGCAAAAGTAGTCAAATGAGCGCAGATTTCAAAATATTTCATACTTTTGTCTAAATAACTAAATAACCCGGATATAATGAAGAAATTTGCCTTTTTATTGTTCTCGGCGGCAGCCGTGCTGTGCTGGGGGTGCAGCACGCCGCCCGCGGAGGGTTACAGCATCGTCGACGGCGTGATCGTATTCGACGTCCCGGCCCGTGCCGAGGGCCAGCATTCCGTTTTGCGGCTGACGGTCGACCCGATCCCGGTCGTACGCGTAGGTTTCATCGGGCTGGGTATGCGCGGCCCGGGCGCCGTGGAACGCTTCGCCAACATCGACGGGGTCGAGAGCGTGGCGCTCTGCGACCGCTACCCCGAGCGTGTCGACAAGTCGCAGGAGATCCTCGCCGGACATAACCTCCCGGCTGCTGCCCCGTACAGCGGGGAGGAGGGGTGGAAGGAACTTTGCCGGCGCGATGACATCGACCTGGTTTACATCTGCACCCCGTGGCAGCTGCACGTCCCGATGGCGGTTTATGCCATGGAGCACGGCAAGCATGTCGCCGTCGAAGTCCCAGCCGCCATGTCGCTCGACGAGTGCTGGCAACTGGTCGACACTGCCGAGAAGACACAGCGCCACTGCATGATGCTCGAGAACTGTGTCTATGACTTCTTCGAGCTGACGACGCTCAACATGGCTCAGCACGGGCTGTTCGGCGAGATACTCCACACCGAAGGCTCCTATATTCACAACCTCGAACCCTACTGGGATTATTACCAGGGCAACTGGCGCCTCGACTTCAACCAGTCGCACCGCGGCGACGTCTATGCCACGCACGGCCTCGGCCCGGCCTGCCAGCTGCTGGATATCCACCGCGGCGATAAGATGAACTACCTCGTGGCGATGGATACCAAGTCGGTCAACGGCCTGAAGCTCGCCAAGGAGAAGATGGGTGCCGAGACCTTCGCCAATGCCGACCAGACGCTGACGCTCATCAAGACCGAGCGGGGCCGCACGATCCTGCTCGAACACAACGTCTATACGCCCCGTCCTTACAGCCGCATGTACCAGCTTACGGGCACCGAGGGCTTCGCCAACAAATACCCTGTCGAGGGCTATGCGTTCCGTCCCGAGCAAATCGCCGGCGAGGAGATTCCCGACCACGAGAATCTGAGCGAGCATTCGTTCATCCCCCAGGCGGCGAAGGCGGCGCTGATGGAGCGTTACAAGCATCCGATCGCCCGGGACATCGAGGAGAAGGCCCGCCGCGTGGGCGGCCACGGCGGCATGGATTTCATCATGGACTATCGCCTCGTTTACTGCCTGCAGCATGGCCTGCCGCTCGATCAGGACGTTTACGACGCTGCCGAGTGGTCGTGCATCGGGTCGCTGACCTCGGCTTCGCTCGAACACAACAGCATGCCGGTCGCCGTGCCCGACTTCACGCGCGGCGACTGGGACAAGGTGGACGGGTTCCGCCATGCCATGGCGCAGTAAAAACCGCTTTGACATACCGAAAAGCCGGACATTTCGTCCGGCTTTTTTCGTTTGTGGCAGCGCCTTTGCAGTCCGTGTCATAAACTTTAAAACGGTTTGTTATGGATCATCTGAAGGAAGCTCCGGATTATTTGCAGGACGACCACCTGTCGCGGGGAACCAAAGCTTATCTGAAAGTGTTGAACGGCGGCGCTCCCGTCGAATCGTTGCCGGTCGGGGAGGCCCGTCGCGTCCTGGCTGATGTGCAGGCGGCCGTGCATGTCGATCTGTCGGGCATCGAGGAGTCCGAACGGACGGTCGAAAGCGAAGGGCATACGCTCCGCCTGAACCTCGTCCGTCCTTCGGGGGCGGGGCGCGGGTATCTTCCGGCGTTCGTGTTCATTCACGGCGGGGGCTGGGTGCTGGGCGACTATCCCACCCACAGGCGGCTGGTGCGCGACCTTGTCGTGGAGTCGGGTTGTGCGGCGGTATTCGTCAACTATACTCCTTCGCCCGAGGCGCATTTTCCGAAGGCTGTCGAGGAGGTGTATGCCGCAGTGAAATGGGTGGCCGAAAACGGCCGGGAGATCGGGGTCGACGGCAGCCGGCTGGCGCTGGCGGGCAACAGCGTCGGCGGTAACATGTCGCTTGCGGCGGCGCTCGTGGCCGAGGATCACGGCGGGCCGCGGCTGCGCACGCTCGTGCTGATGTGGCCCGTGACCGATGCGGGGTACGACTGGGATTCGTATGTGAAATACGGCCGCCAGCGGTTCCTGACCGCGCCGTTGATGAAATGGATGTTCGGCAAGTACGTTTCAGATCCGGCTCAGCGCGGCAACGACCTCATGTCGCCCGTGCGTGCTTCTGCCGAACGGCTGCGGGGATTGCCTGCGACGCTGATCGTCGTTGCCGAGAACGACATCCTGCGCGACGAGGGCGAGGCGATGGGGCGTCGTCTGGACGAGGCGGGCGTCGAAGTGACGACCGTGCGCTTCAACGGCGTGGTACACGATTGGGGAATGCTCAACGGGTTCGCCGCATTGCATCCGACGCGCACGCTGATACGGCTGGTTGGCTCCGTATTGCGGGACTACCTGGAAAAATAGGGTTGGGGCTGCATTGGGAATTGTGCCGGGCTGTACTCAAACAGGCGGGCGGTGCTCAACAGGCTGACGGTGTTCAAAGAAGGGCGGGCCGATTTCAGGGGCGGATCAGTGCCGGACGCTCCCCCGCGACAGGATATCCTCGAAATAGGCGATGGTCTTTACCAGTCCGTCGCGCAGCTGGATCGTGGGTTCCCAGTCGTTGAGCATCTTGCGGGCCAGCGAGATGTCGGGCTTGCGCTGCTGCGGGTCGTCCGACGGCAGGGGCATGTGCATGATCTTCGACTTCGAACCCGTGAGTTCCAGGACGATGGCTGCCAGTTCGTTGATGGTGAATTCATTGGGGTTGCCTATGTTGACCGGGCCCGTGAAATCGTCGGGCGTATCGTCCATCAGGCGGATCATCCCTTCGACCAGGTCGTCGATATACTGGAACGAGCGGGTTTGTTCACCGTCGCCGTAGATCGTGATCGGTTCGTTGCGCAATGCCTGGACGATGAAATTCGAGACTACGCGGCCGTCGTTGATGTCCATCTTCGGGCCATAGGTGTTGAAAATCCGGACGATTTTCACCGGGATGCCATGTTCGCGGTAGTAGCTCATGAAGAGCGACTCGGCACAGCGTTTGCCCTCGTCGTAGCACGAGCGCAGCCCCAGCGGATTCACGTGTCCCCAGTAATCCTCGGTCTGCGGATGTACCAGCGGGTCGCCGTATACTTCCGAGGTCGAAGCCTGCAAGACCTTGGCGCGGTTGTAACGCGCCATGCCGAGCATGTTCATCGCACCGATGACCGAAGTCTGCGTCGTCTTGACCGGGTCGTGCTGGTAGTAGATGGGCGAAGCAGGACAGGCAAGGTTGTAGATCTCTTCGACCTCCGCCATGTAGGGGTAGATTATGTCGTGCCTTATGACTTCGAAATTGGGGTGTTTCAGCAGGTGCCGGATATTGCTTTTGTGCCCGGTAAAATAGTTGTCGATGCAGATCACGTCGTTTCCTTCGTCAAGCAGTCTTTCACATAGGTGCGAACCGATGAATCCGGCACCGCCAGAGATTAAAATCCTCTTCATTCCAAATCGCGTCTTTTTTGATCGTCAAATATACTGATTTTATTTGTAAAAGCATATCTTTGTACGCGTTAATCGCTTTAATAGTGCACAAAATGGGTCGCAAAGCCGTTTCTTTCCTTTTTTATGGCATTTCGGTGGTGCTCACCGGGCTGCTTCTGGTCGCCGCCGTCCTGTGCCGGTATGCTTCGTCCGTCTCCCCCGGGGAGGGCGGATTCTGGGCGACGCTCGCATTGCTGATGCCGGTCGTGCTGCTGGCCAACGTAGTTGCGCTGGTCTGGTGGGCGGTTCGCCGCAAATGGATCGTCCTGCTGATGCCGCTGGTCGCGCTGGTACTCAACCTGGGGTATATTTCAGCCATGGTTCAGCTTCCCGATTTTAAGGAGAGGGGTAATCCGCACGACATCCGCATCGCCACGCTCAACGTAAACGGATTCCGCAGACTGGAATCCACGCCCGCTACGGCCAGGGCCATCGCCGGCATGGTGAACCGCGAGCAGGTCGACGTGCTTTGCCTGCAGGAGTTTATGGACAGCAGGGAATTTCCGGCCGACAGCATCGGGAAGGTCTTCGCTCGGCGGATGCCCTATTTCCTGCATGAGGGCGGTGCGGCCCTGGCCAGCCGTTATCCCGTTCTCGATCATAAATACGTCCGGTTTGCCGATACGAACAACGACTACCTGCGTGCCGACCTGCTCGTCGGCGATGATACGGTGCGTCTCTTCTCCGTCCACCTCCAGACTTCGGGCATCGCCCAGCTCAGGCGCCGGTTCCGGAAAGATTACAACCGCGACGCACCCGTCGAGCGAATACTGGGCGAGCTGGAACACAACAGTAGTATCCGTGCCGGGCAGGTAGGTGAAATCCGGGTCGAAATAGATGCTTCGCCCTACCCGGTGATCCTTGCGGGCGACTTCAACGATACGCCTTCGTCCTATACCTACCATACGATGAAGGGGAACATGACCGACGGTTTCCGCGACAGCGGGAGCGGTTACGGCGGTACTTTCCGCTATCTGGGAGGGGTACTGCGCATCGACTACATCTTTTACGACGACGCTTTCGAGGGCATCCGTTATTACATGCCTCCGGAAGATGTCAGCGACCACAAGGCCGTGGTCGCTGAACTGCGGTTCAGGTAGCGGACGCAATCGTCACGCTGCCGTCATGTCTTTTTCCCGGGATCAGCGGGTCTCCTGTGCCTCGGCCACGCCGCACTTTTTCATCTCGTTGCGGCCATAGAATACCGGATAGTACATCAGCTCGGCACGCGCCGGGTTGAGGTGGTAGGAGCCCGTATAGCGGGGCAGGAGCCTGACAGTGAAGGTATGCGTCCCCTTGCGGAGCTTTTTGCAGAAGACGGCGACCTTCTCCTTGTAATATTCCCGGTGTGTCTCTTTCCAGAAATCGCCTTTCTCTTTCGAGTCGTAGGAACAGCCCGCGGGGATCGGGATCTCGACCATGACGTATTCGGCGTCGGAATCGGCCGTTACGGTTGCCACCAGTTCGACGCGCTCCCCGGCATGGAGTGTTGTCACGGGCTTGCCGTCCTTGCGGAACCGGGTCGAAACCGAGAAGCCTTCGGCCGCAGGCTCCGGTTTGTCGTTCCAGGCTTGTTGGTAGGCTGTGAAGAATACGGGCATGGAACCCTCTTTGCGGACGGTTATCTCCTTTCCGGGCTCGTATGTCCGGGTAAGCGGGAATTTGCCGAACCGTTGTCCGTCGATCGTCAGGCTCGCTTCGCGGAATGTGCCGCCGTCCTTCTCCAGCATGTCGGGCATGATGGTTTCCACGATCCGCGACGATTCGTAGGTGTTGCGCCACGAACCGCTTTTACGCTGTTCGAAGAAGTAGTTGCGGATCTTTTCCAACTCGGCCTTGCGGTTGCCCGCGGCGCGCAGGATGCGGTATGCCGTGAGCGTGTTTTCGATGTCGCTCATGTCCGGCTGCGCGAACCTGCGGGGCGTCGGTTCCCGCGGTGTTTTGTCGCGCCAGTACAACGACCCCATCATGGTTCGGGAGGCTAGAGCCAGCAGCGAATCCGCGGCGGGCATCCCATCAGGGGCGTACTGTTGCAGCATTTCCGCCGTCCGGAGCCGGTTGCCGAGCGTCGCGTCGGGGATCGACGCGATGAAAGCGCAGTAGCGCGGGTAGTCGATCCTGGCGTCCAGCTTGCGGAGAAGCCCCACCAGCGAGAGCAGTTCGTTTTTCCGCATTCCCGTCGAGTCGGATGCCGCCGCCGGCATACGGCGGTTCAGGCCGGCCAGCAGCGCGTCCGTCAGTGCCTGCCGGTCGAGGCCGGTCTTATAACCCTCCGTTTCGGCGTCGAGAAGTGCCTCCACGACCTGCTGCGAGATCCATAGCTCGGTCTGTTCCCGGTTCCACCACCCCCATAACTTGCCGTCGTTCTGGTTGGCCGCCAGTTTGCGGAGCAGGTTCGTGACCTTGTCGTTGTCCTTGAATTTCCGTCCGAACAGGGTGTATATCCGTTTTTTCGAAAGCAGCGCCTTGACCTTCGAAGCCATCTGCTCGTTGCAGAGGTGAGGGTAGAGGTCGATGTTTTCGATCTCGTCGAGGAATGCCTGCATGGCCGATGCCTCGGCGTGGATCGTCACGGTGCCCAGCGCCGGGTCGGGCGTGAACCGCAGGGCCGCGGTGTCGTTGAGGACAGCGAACTCCCCGTGGGTTTCCAGGATTCCGGCCTTGTAGATCGGGATCGCACGCCGCTCCCCGTCGAAATAGCCTCCGGGCGTCGTCAGCGAGTAGACGATCCGGATGCTGTCGGCATCCCCTGCGACGGCGGGTATTGCGTCCGTATGCGAGGTGGCGATGCGGATTTGCTTCTCGGCCGTCCGTCCGTCGGTTTCGATCGTGCGGCGTACGGACAAGGTGTCGCCGGTGTGGTTGGTCAGCCGTCCGGCAGCATTGAGGCTGTCGCCCGCGATGGCGAAGCGGGGGACGGAGAGCTGGGCGTTGAGCGGCTTGTACGATTTTATGCGCAGATGCTTCCTGTCCGCCTGCCTGCGGCCGCCGACGGCGATGAAGTTGGCGTCCCAGCTGGTGATGTCGTCCGGATAGGTCACTTCGAAAGTCAGCCGCCCTGCTTTGTCGGTCGTCAGGCGGGGCTTCCAGAATGCGTCGTCGTGGAAATCGGTGCGCAGCGTGTTCGGCATACCGGCCTTGAGCGGGAATCCGTCGCCTCCCGCCGCGTTCCGCTCGGAGGTTTCGATGAAGATGATCCCGTTTGCGGCCCTCGCCCCGTAGATTGCGGTGTTCGCGTCCCTGACGAGGTTCATCGACAGGATGCTTCCCCGGTCGAAGTCCGACAGTGCCCCGTCGTAGGGTACGCCGTTCACGACGATCATCGGGGCCTGACCGGCGATTGTGCCCGCTCCCCGCACCTGTATCCCGGCGGCCATGCCCGCGAGCGTGCTGGGGAGCGTTTCCGTCTGCTCGTCGAATTCCGCGAATGCCACTTCCGTTGTGACCGTTGCGGAATTGGCCCTGCTTCCCACCACGGCCCTCTTTCCGGACTTCCCGTAAGCTACGACCACGACTTCGTCCAGCGCGTTGTAATCTTCCTCCAGGACGATGTTATAGTCGTAGCCGGAGATCAGTTTGGTGGCGAAATTCCGGTAGCCGATATAACTGACGACGAGCGTTCCCCGTCCCGTGTCCGAGAGGGTGAATTTCCCGGCCGTATCCGTGACAGTCCCGGCGTCAGTCACGTCGATCTGCACCGATGCCCCGGCAATGGGTTCTCCATCCGGGTCGCGCACGGTGCCTGTGACAACTTTGCCCGTCAGGTTGGCTTCGCTGATGCGCCCCGGGTTTCGCAACGGGTTGTCCCGCTCCGCCTCCGCGGGCTTGTAGTCGGCCAGCGGTGCCGCGGGGCGCGATACGCGCAACATCCTTTCCAGTTTCCCGAACAGCGCGCGGCTGCGGTCGTCGGCCGGTTCCTTTACGAGCGAATCCATCCGCAGGTAGTTGATGCCGCCCTTTCGCAGCCTTATCGTGGCCGAACAGCGGGTCGTATCCCTGAAGATGAGGTCTACCCGGAGGTTCCCCTCCGGCAGCCTGTCGATTTCGGTCGTCGTGCCGTAGTAGAGCCTGCTGGCGGGGTACTTGCCCGTCGATTGCAGGAGCACCATGATCGGCTGTGCCCTTGTGCCGTCCGCCAGTTTGCCTGGGGCGAGTTGCAGGCGGCAGCTGTCCATGAGCGAGATCGGCGGGACGGCCGAGATCAGCCCCGATTCGTTCTCGACCATGTCGGCGAGCCTCCGCCTGAATATGCCGCGGATCGATTCGGCCGTAAGCGCGTCCTGCCCGAAGCAGACCGCCTGCGTGAAAGGTTCGAGCTGCCTCTGGATCGGGTTCTGCTCCCAACTCTGCTGTTTCAGGTAGTTGTTCCGAATGTCGTAACGGTAGCCGCCCTCGATTTCGAAACTGTTGACCGCAAGTGTGTCCGAATAGAGCGTGCCGACCTGTATGCCCCCGGTGGTGAATCCCCGGTAGGGGAACGGCCCGGCCAGGATTGCCGCTTCGGCCTGCGGCCTGTACCGGCGGTAGCGGCGGGTCTGCTTCTGCGTGCCGTTGAGGTAGTAGCAGACCCCGCCGGCGTTGATAATGCCCGGCAGTTCGGTTTCAACGGAGTAGGAGGATTGCCTGTCCGGCTGTCCCGTGAGCAGGGTCGCTTTCCCGAAGGTGTTGTCGACCGTAATCATGTGCCGTGTCAGCAGCGCCGTCTCGCGCTGCGTGAGCATGCCTTTCTCTTTCCGGTCGTATTCCCGGACGGAGATCCGCACGGGACGGTTGTCCCCGGGGGCCTCCCCGGGTCGCACTGCGGATCGCCCGCCGTCTACCGAAACGATGGTCTTCAGCCCCTCGCCCGCATAGACGTTCTCGACGGTCACCTCCCTGTCGTAGGTGCGCAGCCGCAGCGTGTGCAGCCCCGGCCATATCGGGAAGCTGTACGGCGTCAGTTGCTGCGCCTGTTTGAAATAGTGGGGCTGTTCGTCGATCCACAGAACATGGATGCCCTGCACCTCCCCGTCGACGACCACATAGGGGGATAGCTGGGTGAGTCTTCCGGGGGCCTCCTCGGCATAGGCGTAGAACGGTTCCGGGTAGAGGAATTTGTAGTATTCGATCGAATCAAGTCCCATGCGCTGCCGCCACAGCGGCCAGTCCATCCCGGTGCGGATGTTGAAGAGGAACTCCTCGTCGGCCTCGTAGTTCTTCGGGGTGATGGCCTTTCCCGACGCCGACTTCCCGTATATCGCCACTGCCGGCGGCAGGGCTTCGAATTTCGAGGTGAACGCATAGGCCGTCACGTCGGCATTTTTCACCGGGCGTCCCTTGCGGTCTTTGACCGCCACTTCGACCTTTGCGCTCTGTCCGGGATAGACGGTCGCCGCCGTCGTTACCTCCATCGAGATGTTTTTCTCCGTGAAGGGCAGTTCGCCGCGTATCGTCCGGGCATTCTCGCCCTGCAGGTAGGCTATCTGCATCGAATAGCCCTTGCGGCCGTTGTCCTTGCGCGCGAAGTCGAGTTCGGTGGCATACCCTTTGGCAATCGTCTTGTCCCCCATGCAGATCGTGTACCAGAACGGGAATTTCGCGGGGTTGTCCACCACCAGCCGGACGGTGCCGTCCCGGCGGAAGAAGCGGTGCCCGATCAGTTCGCCCGGCAATTTTCCGACCTCGATGTCCTCCGATGCCGTGGCGCTCTGCACCTCGTATTCGCTGACGATCCACGACAGCGGCACACTGCAGGGCAATGTGACCGAATCCTGCCATACGATTCCGTATTCCGGGTTGTAGGCGGTTACCAGGGCACGGCTTTCGACGCTTTTGCCGTCGTACAGCTCACGCAGGGCGAGCATCCCCTGGCCGGCCGAATAGTCGATCCGCCTCCGCCTTGCGTCCCGGTACAGGCTTATGCGCTCATCCCTGCGTTCGTTGCCCGCATCGAAGAACGAGCAGGCGACGTTGTAATACATCGACACGCCGTCGACGAATATCGAGTCGGGCAGGATGATTTCCTTCGTGGACTTGCCCTCCATGTCGAACGTATGCTCCCAGAGCCGGTCGGGGACGAATGCCGTGCGGGCGAGGAATTTGCAGCCCATGTACCTGGCGGGTTTGACCAAGACCTTTACCCGTCCGTCGTATACCGGCATGTTGTTCTCATCCACGGCGCTCAGTGAAATCCTCACCGTGTCGCCCCGTGCGTATTTCTGTTTGTCGGCCCTGGCCGTGAAGGTGAGCTTGCCCAGTTCGTACTCCTCATAACGGAAACGGCCCGTGATGTCATTGGCATGCTTGTCGCCCGTCCGGAAACGGAGTGTGTAATCCTTGTCGAGGCGGAGACGGAGGCTGTCCGACAGCCTCAACTCCCATTCGTACATGCCGGGACGGTAGGGCTCCAGTGATACGAGGGTCGTGTCAATCGACGGGGAGTAATACGAAACGAGTGCCACGTCGACCTTCCCGTCGAGGGGCTTGCCTTTGCGGTTGATGTGCGCCTTGAATTTCACCGTTTCCCCGGGTTTGTACCTGGGTTTGCTGAATACCACGAACCCGTCGTACT
>ENA-ORIT01000193-ORIT01000193.1-human-gut-metagenome-genome-assembly--contig:-NODE-193-length-18495-cov-7.10418_pt1 | contig 18495 bp, 20 predicted proteins | sample MGYA00243032_ERZ508750 | MGnify/ENA primary metagenome ERZ508750 (study PRJEB26277, sample SAMN04329802) | human gut metagenome | biome: human-associated habitat | host: Homo sapiens | place: USA... | reverse complement strand
ATTACAGAGAACAAGTCAGATGCAGTATATCATTGAAAAGCCTAAGACAGAAAGTGGCGAGAGATATGTTCCAATGTCTGATGAGGTGATGGCTTGTTTCAAGAGAATACTTAAGGACAGGGTCAATCCCAAAGTTGAACCGATGGTTGATGGAATGACAGGATTTTTATTCCTTGATAAGAATGATATGCCTATGGTGGCATTACATTGGGAAAAGTATTTCCAACATATTCGGGAAAAGTATAATAGCATATATAAGGTTCAGATGCCGCCGATTACACCACATGGTCGAGTTATAATAAGGACAAGTTAGAAAACTCCAGTAAATACAAGGGGTTGCACTAATTTAGTCCTTATTTTTAACTCCCTGAAAAAGGGAAAAATAAGGCAGCGCTGTCATTCCAGAATATGAATTATTACAGATCCAGACTGGAAATGGATTTGTGTAAGACAAGAGTAAAAACAACAGAATTATTGTAATTATAGGACTGAATTAGCTCGCACGGAATATAGATTCCGGTTGTCTAATTCAGTCCTCTTTTTGATTGACGACGATGAAAGGTGATGAAAAATGGCTAGAATTATTTCTATTGTAAACCAAAAAGGGGGAACGGGAAAATCCGCATGTACAGCTAATTTAGCAGTAGGATTAGCACAAAAGAATATGAAAGTGTTGATTGTAGATGCCGATCCACAGTCTGATGTATCCGCAGGATTTGGATATCGTGATTGTGATGACAGTAATGAAACACTTACAGCTCTTATGGATGCAGTAATGAAAGATGAAGATATTCCTTCAGACTGTTATATCAGACATCAGGCAGAGGGAATAGACATTATCTGTTCTAACATTGGACTGGCAGGTACGGAAGTACAGTTGGTAAATGCAATGAGCAGGGAATATGTATTGAAACAGATTTTATATGGTATCAAGGATCAATATGATGCAGTCATTATTGACTGTATGCCATCATTGGGAATGATTACGATCAATGCGCTGGCTGCATCAGATGAAGTCCTCATTCCAGTTGAAGCGTCCTACCTGCCAATCAAAGGCTTGCAGCAGTTGTTAAAAACGATCGGTAAGGTTCGTAAGCAGATTAATCCGAAGTTGCAAGTCGGTGGGATTCTGTTCACGATGGTCGATGCGCATACAAATGATGCCAGAAATAATATGGAACTTCTCAGAAATGTATATGGAAGTCAAATTCATATCTTTGATAATTATATTCCATTTTCTGTAAGAATGAAGGAAGCAGTCAGAGAAGGACAGAGTATTTTCTCTTATGATCCGAAAGGCAAAGCTACAGAAGCTTATCGGAGAGTGACGGAGGAGGTGCTGAAAGATGCCATCTAAAAAAAGAGCAACTCCCATTTCCTTACAGCCACTTGATGCGTTGTTTGGAACAAACGAAGAAACAAACAATGGAATTTGCGAGATAAAAATAGGAAGCCTTCATCCATTTCCAAATCACCCGTTTCAAGTAAAAGATGATAAGAAAATGGAAGAATTATCAGAAAGCATTACACAATATGGCGTGTTGGTTCCTGGTATTGTGCGGTTGAGAGAGTCTGGTGGTTATGAGCTGGTAGCTGGTCATCGGCGAAAACGAGCATGTGAACTTGCTGGACTAGAGAAAATGCCGGTTATCATCAAAGATCTTACAGATGATGAAGCGACGGTGATTATGGTAGATTCCAACATTCAACGAGAAGAGCTGCTGATCAGCGAAAAGGCATTTGCTTATAAAATGAAATATGAGGCGTTAAAGCGTCAGGGAAAACGATCTGATTTAACTTCTTGCCAAGTTGGCAAGAAGTTGGCGGCAGAAGAAGTCAGTCAGAATACAGGAGATAGTTCCAGACAGATTCTTCGATATATTCATCTGACAGAGTTAGTAGCAGAGCTATTAGAATTGGCAGACGAGAAGAAGCTTCCCTTTAACACAGCTGTTGAACTTTCTTATTTGAGAACTGAAGAGCAGCAGATATTATTTCAGTATATGAGTAATCACAATATGGTACCTTCCATGAAGCAGGCAAAGGAATTGAAGCAGATTTCAAAAGAGCGGATGTTGACGTATTCAGAAATTGACCAGATTTGCATGAATGAAAGTACTGAAAAAGTTCAGGTGCAGATTCCGGCGAAGAAATTGAAACAATATTTTCCAGATACATATACAAAGACTCAGATGGAAGAAATTATATTTATGCTTCTGGCATCGTGGGCAGAAAGAGAGGGTAAAGAATGAGCAATGAAGATATGGCAAGGAGAATACAAGTCTATCTGAAAAAGATAGAAAAGATACGTGTTAAACGGATAAAAAGAGAGAAGTTTAAACATTTGTTGAAAACATTAGGATTATCAGCAGGAAGGAAGTGAAAGTATGGCTTTGAAAATTGTACGAAGATATGATGCGAACGGAAGGGAGCTTACGGAGAAAGATCTGGAAACCTTTCGATTGGATTCTCCTGTGGTTAGAGAAATATTGGCAAACCTTAATCGGGAGGTGGCGGAAGGAATCAGACAGAGGGAGAAAAAAGATGACGATTGAAGATGTAATTAAAAAATCGATTCTGCCACTGGCATTTATGGTATTCTGGTTTTGGATGACAAAAACAATTATGAAGGTCAGTGGACAGACGGATTGGTTCTGGTGGGTATTTATTGCTGGACTTCCATTTGGAATACATAAAATGCGGTTGATTCTGATTCCGAGAGGAATGGATACCACAGCAACACTTGGGATGGCTGCATTAAGTGTCATCATTGGAGCATTGATTGGAAGTATCATGATTCCAGTGTATGTGATTAGAGCGATATACGTGTTTATACGGTATGCCATTGGAAAATAGAATATTAGATTGATAAGAGGCAGGCTTGCGAAAACAAAAATCGTAAGTCTGCCTCTTTTTTTGTGCTTAAAACCAGGCAATTCAGGGGAAGTCCCTTTTGCAAATATATATTCTTGGAGGATTTTTAATATGAGAGAGCGAATTGAAAGTAAGCATGTAACTAAGGAAATCAAAAGTCAGATGCCAGTAATTCCGGTGGAAATTGTTAAAGAAAGAGGCTGTACGTTCTGCCCGTATTATCTGGGCAATTATGAGAAACAGCCACGTTGTATGATGAAAACCTGTGCCTGGGATGATGAAAATGAACGTTTCCATCCAGTTCTTCGTGAACTGATCCCATTTTATAAAGAGAAGATGGAAAAAGCAGAAGAAAAGTTCCTTGCAATGAAAAAGATTTATACAACACTGTTAGGAATGTTTGCCGATGAAATGAAGCAAGAAGAGTTGGAAAAAGATGAATGTTATGGATGTGCCTATGGAAAATGTGGACCATGTATCGGCATCTGTTACAAATCAATGAAAGCATAGGAGGGTTAAGCCAATGAATACAACAGTTATTTCCGGGCGATTGGTAAGAAATCCCGGATACAACGAAGTGGAGAATGAAAAAGGACTTCATAAGATTGCCAAGTTTGTTCTGGCAGTCAGAAGAAATTATTCCGATGAAGTCAGTTTCATTCCGGTAAAGGCTTTTGCAAAGAAAGCAGAATTTGCCAGAGATTATCTGATGCAGGGCACGAAGGTCATGGTGGAAGGCGAGATTGTCACAGGTAATTATGAAGATAAGGATACCGGGAAAAAGATTTATACCACCGAAGTGTATGCAAACCGGATTGAATTCGCAGGTGCAAAAATGGTTGACAGACCACCGTTTCCAGAAGATGCGGAAGGGTTCTTAGAGATCCCAGAGGGCATGGAAGAAGAAATTCCGTTTAGATAGAGGAGGATAAAAGATGGTTTCAGTAGATCAGGCGTATATGGTAGGGCATATGAAAAATGCCGATGGAAGTATCAATAACAAAAATGTAGTGCTGTCAGCAGCATGTGAAGCAGCGGAACTGTTCCAGTGCATGATGTCAGTAAATCAGAAACTGGAGGACTGGCAGAGATTTAACCACACCTTGGAGCAGCATCTTAGAAGTGTGGAATGTGAGAAAATCCATGATATTTGTCAGGCAGTATATGGAATGAAACATCCGTCCGATGAACTGGAAGGATTGTATCTGGCAAGAGAGGATGAACAGATATGCCTTCTGTACTATCAGGTATTTGTAGGGATGTTGGAAATCAATATTAATTCAGCCGAAGTGCTGTACAAACAGAAGGAGGAAACAATCAATGAGTAAGATGGAGTATATGCCGGTAGATTGTCTGCAGGTGCCGAAGGTGCTGTTCCAGATGGAAAAATACAAAAATCTGTCAAATACAGCAAAAATTTTATACAGCTTATTTCTGGATCGTTTGAAATTTGCGGTGCAGAATGGCTGGGTAGATCATAACGGGGATCTGTTTGTTATCTATCCAAAAAGCGAAATGAAGAAAGATCTGAATACGACTCGATATGGCGTAGATCAGGCAGTACAGGAACTTGTTAAGATTGGAAAGCTGGTGCGTATTGTTCAAAACGATGGAAAGGCGAACCACTTTTATATCAATGATATTTATGAAAATGAGATGGAGGAAGAATCAATGATGACATTAGACAGAATTATGGCAAATATGCAGATGGAAGAAAGAGAAATTATCATGGATAAGATGGTGGCAGCATCCAGAGATATTCTGGGAACAATTGCAGATATGGGATATCTGGATGAATATGAGACACCACTGACTCCTATGGAAGAGCGTGGCTATTACGATGAAGAAGGTAATCTTGATATTGATGCCGTAGAAGCCGATGGCTATGAGTTTGGCATGGATCTGGCATTTGGCGTGTTATCTGTTTATGAAGGAAAGCCTGAACGTGTGCTGGAAATTCAGAAATATGTAAATGAGCAGTATGAGTGCTGCTCTAATAAGAAGTTTATGAAAGTTCTGGAAACAATCGCACGAATGAATGGAAACGAGGAGGTTTATATCGAGGATATGTATGCCTGCAATAAAGAGGCAAGGAATTATTATCTGAGTGAGTTAATGATGTGCTTCAACTTTGTGTTTAATGAGATGTGTCATGGAACAGGCAGTGCAGCAGGGTGTGATTTTAATAATGAGGAAGAATAGGAAATAAGCTATGGCAGATTTTGAATATTTCAGAGCAGAAGAATCTGACCAGTTTTCTTTTTTTCGGATACCAAAAGCTCTGTTCACAGAAAAAGAGTTTGCAAGCCTGTCCACAGACGCAAAGCTCCTTTACGGAATTCTGCTTGACCGAATCAGCCTATCCAAGAAAAATGGATGGATTGATAGTGATGGTTATGTCTATATCATTTACACGATCGCAGAATTGCAGGAACTGTTGCGAATGTCGCATACGACAGTGACAAAGCTTCTTTATGAGCTTGACAGTGTGCATGGGATTGGATTGATTGAACGGTATCGGCAGGGGAATAATCGTCCCTCTGTCATATACGTGAAAAATTTTGTGAAACGGATTAGAGGAAAGCCCGTAAGATACTTTGCTTCTGGAACGCCAGAAACTGGAAATCCGGACTGCAAGGAATTGGAAATCCGGATTGCAAGAAACTGGAAGTCCGGAACGCAAAAAAATAGAAGTCCGGACTGCAAGAATCTGGATGGAAGTAATACTAAGATAAATAAGACTGAAAAGAATCATACTGATAAGAGTAAGGGCAATACTCCCACTTTGGAAGAAAAATTCAGTCAGTATGGTAGATTTAAAAATGTTGTTCTGTCGGAAGCTGAACTGCAGGAGCTGATGACGCTATTTCCATGGGATTACCAGAAACGGATTGATCATCTTTCTGTTTATATGAAATCCAGTGGAAAAGAGTATCAGAACCATTTTGCAACAATCTGTCTTTGGGCAGAAAGGGATGGAACCAGGACAGGAATGGATAAATATGAATTTCAGGAAGGAGAAAGCCTGTGATGGAAAATAAAGTAACAGCAGATTATCTGGACGAAGAGGGATGTCTTCATTGTGGCACCTGTGGAAAAAGAAAACAGATGAAAGTCAGTCTGATGGGATTTGAGCATGTAGTGTCCTGTTTGTGCGAATGCGAGGTAAAAGCCAGGCAGGAACTAGATGAGAAGATGCAGTGGGAAGAAGCACAGCGGCAGCTTTATCAGAGAAAATCCGTCGGACTTCGGGAAAGAAGATTCTGGGAATGGAAATTTGAAAATGACAACGGAAGCAACCAGAAGATACTAATTGCCAGGCAGTATGTAGAAAACTGGACAGATATGAAGAGAAAAAATGTAGGATTGCTTTTGATGGGACCAGTTGGAACCGGGAAAAGTTTCTTTGCAGGCTGTATTGCAAATGCACTTTTGGAACAGGGAGAACGTGTCATGATGACAAATTTTTCCAGAATCTTAAATGAAATGACCAGCTATCAGGCAGATAGGAACCAGATTATACAAAATCTTGTGGATTATCCGCTGCTGATTATTGATGACTTGGGAATAGAACGAAATTCCGAGTTTGCCCTGGAGCAGGTCTATAATGTGATAGACAGCCGATATTGTAAAATGCTTCCGATGATCGTAACAACGAATCTGGGACTGAATGAAATGAAATCCACAGATTTGGATACTGCCCATCAGCGTATTTACAGTAGAATACTTGAAATGTGTGTTCCCATCTATTGTGGTGGAGAAGATAAGAGAAAAGAAGAAGGGACAGAAAAACTCGTACAGGTGCAGAACCTGATTACCGGTTAATCTGTCTTTTTTCATTAAAGGGGGTGATTGCCATGATTACAGATCTGGACAGCAGTTGAATCGCTGAAAGGAGGGAAAAGTCATGCAGGAAGAGGTAACTCAGAAAACGGTCACGCTCTGTATTCGGGCTACTAAGATTACAGCAGACCTGTTGAAAAAGGTTCTTGTTGCGTATCTGCGACATCAGAAGCAGAAATCAGTAGAGAAGAAAGCACAGAAAAATCAGCCGAAACAGGGAAAGGTCACGGTAAAAGAGCTGGCAAAACAGAATGCCGGGATGGTCAATATCGAGATCACGGACAAAAATATCAAGTCCTTTGAACGGTATGCCAGAAAATACGGGATCAATTATGCTCTGAAAAAAGACAAGAGCAAAGATCCTCCGGTTTATCTGGTATTTTTCAAGGGACGTGATCAGGATGCCCTCAATGCTGCTTTCCGTGAGTTTTCCCAGAAACAGATTCAAAAAGCGAATAAGCCTTCCATTCATAAGCGTCTTGCAGCTTACCGGGCAATGATGCCAAAGAAGACGAAGGACAAAGTAAAGAACCGGCATCAGGAGCAGAGTCGATGAAAAAGAAAAGCGGCAAAACTCTGATGCAGAAGTGGAAGATTAAAATCGGGGGTAAGCTGTCCGCCCTGGATAAAAAGAAACTGGTTCTTACAAATATCCCTTATGCTCTGGCTGCTTTCTATGCAGACCGGGCATTTTTTCTTTACCGGAACAGTCCGGGAGAAGATATGGGGAACAAACTATTATATGCAATGGAACACGCAGACCGGATTTTTGCAGGTTTTGTGTTAAGCAATAACTGGAAAGATCTGCTAGCAGGTATTGTTGTTGCAGTCGTTCTGAAAGTGTTGGTCTGGCAGAAACAGGCAGACGCAAAGAAATTACGGAAAGGCATCGAGTATGGTTCAGCCAGATGGGGAACCGCAGAGGATATCAAGCCTTATATGTCGGAAGATCCCTGGATGAATATTCCATTGACAGCAACAGAAGCATTGACTATGGAAAGTAGACCTAAACAGCCAAAGTATGCAAGAAATAAAAATATAGTGGTCATTGGCGGCAGTGGTTCCGGAAAAACTCGATTTTTCGTTAAGCCGTCAGTCATGCAGATGAACTGTTCCATGGTCATTACAGATCCGAAAGGCACTCTGATCGAGGAGTGCGGGAAGATGTTAGCAAAGGGACCACCTAAGAAAGATAAGAATGGAAATATTATGAAAGATAAATCAGGAAAAGTGGTTCACGAACCATATGTGATTAAGGTTTTGAATACGATCAACTTTTCCAAATCGCTTCATTACAATCCATTTGCTTATATACGGTCTGAAAAAGATATCCTGAAGCTGGTCACAACAATCATTGTTAATACCAAAGGCGAAGGGGAAAAAACTTCCGAAGATTTTTGGGTAAAAGCAGAGAAGCTGTTGTACACGGCATTGATTGCTTTTATCTGGTATGAAGGAGATGAAGAGGAAAAGAATCTGAATACCCTTCTGGATCTTTTGAATGAAAGCGAAACCCGTGAAGAGGATGAAACTTACCAGAATCCAGTGGATATGATGTTCCAGGAACTGGAAGAAAGAGATCCGCAGCACTTTGCAGTCAGACAGTATAAAAAATACAAAATGGCGGCTGGCAAAACTGCCAAAAGTATTCTTATTTCCTGTGGTGCGAGGCTGGCACCATTTGATATAGCAGAACTTCGTGAGATCATGTCTTATGATGAAATGGAACTGGACAAGATCGGGGACAGGAAGACAGCCTTGTTTTTGATTATGTCCGATACAGATACAACCTTTAATTTTGTGATTGCCATGTTACAGTCACAGCTTTTCAATCTGCTTTGCGACAAGGCAGATGATGAATACGGAGGAAGACTGCCAGTTCATGTGCGTGTCATTGCTGATGAGTTTGCCAATATTGGACAAATTCCTCAGTTTGACAAGCTGATTGCAACCATCCGAAGCAGGGAAATCTCTGCTTCTATTATTTTGCAGTCACAGAGTCAGCTAAAGGCAATGTATAAGGATAGTGCGGATACTATTCTGGGTAACTGTGATACCACACTATTTCTTGGAGGAAAAGAGAAAACTACTTTAAAGGAAATGAGTGAGCTTCTTGGTAAGGAAACCATTGACCTGTATAACACTTCGGAGACGAGGAGTAATCAGAAGTCTTTTGGATTGAATTATCAGAAAACTGGCAAACAGCTGATGACGGAAGATGAGATTGCAGTCATGGATGGAGGAAAATGTATCCTGCAGATTCGTGGTGCCAGACCATTCTTTTCGGACAAATATGATATCACGAAACACAAAAATTATCGGTATCTTGCAGATGAAAACGAGAAAAACCGATACAAAGTAGAGAAAGAGTTAAATCCGCAGTACACACCGAAACCCGAAGAAGAGGTGGAAGTGATTCACGTAGAACTGTCGGAGTAACCTTGGGAATGAACGAAAAATAATGAGGAAAGGAATAACTGACATTGGGTGCGCCGGCTTTTTAGTCGGTGTTTTTTCATTCCCGTAAACACCTGAAAAAAGTCAGTTTTGGTGAATGTATATGGCATTTTTTAGCAGTGCAATTACAACTTTAAAAACTCTTGTAGTCGCAATCGGCGCAGGTCTTGGCGTGTGGGGTGTCGTAAACCTTCTGGAAGGATATGGAAATGACAATCCCGGTGCTAAGAGCCAGGGCATCAAACAGCTGATGGCTGGTGCCGGAATCATGCTGCTGGGAACTACCCTGATTCCACAGCTGGCAACATTGTTCTCTTAAGAGGAGTGGTAGATGAACACCATCATTGAGAGAATTACGGAAGCGATAAAGGATATCCTGATCGGGCTTATTAAGTCAAGTTTGGATAACATGTTCACGTCTGTCAATGAGCAGGTGGGAACCATAGCCGGGCAGGTGGGACAGACACCGCAGGGATGGAATGCAGGGATTTTTAATCTGATTCAGAATATATCCCAAACGGTGATTGTCCCCATTGCGGGACTGATCATCACCTTTGTCCTGTGCTATGAATTGATCACGATGGTAACACAAAAAAACAATTTCCATGAATTTGAGACTTATAACATTTTCCTCTGGATCTTCAAAGCGTATGTAGCCATTTATCTGGTGACAAATACGTTCAATATCACGATGGCGGTCTTTGACGTTGGCCAACATGTGGTCAACAATGCCGCCGGGGTGATATCAGGAAACACTGCGGTGGATGCAACAGAAGCAATTTCACGGATTGTGGATGCCCTGGAGGATATGGAGTTAGGGGATTTGTTCCTGCTATCCATGGAAACGATGTTGATCAGTGTTACCATGCACATTCTGTCAATTATCATTACGGTAATTTTGTACGGAAGAATGATAGAAATTTACCTTTATACTTCCATAGCACCAATTCCGTTTGCCACCATGACCAATAAGGAATGGGGCAATATCGGAAACAACTATTTAAAAGGCTTGTTCGCACTGGCATTTCAGGGATTCTTCATGATGGTCTGTGTGGGAATTTATGCAGTTTTAGTAAATGCAATGACCATATCCAGTGACCTTCATGCAGCAATGTTTTCAGTAGCGGCTTATACCGTGATTCTTGCATTTTCATTATTCAAGACCGGAAGCCTTAGCAAATCAATATTCAATGCCCATTAACGGGCAGGAAAGGAGCGCATACCATGGCGTATGTACCAGTACCAAAAGACCTTACCAAGGTCAAAACAAAAGTAGCGTTAAATCTGACAAAGCGGCAGCTGATTTTCTTTTCACTTGCCGCAGTTGTGGGAATTCCGTTTTATCTGGTCATGAGAAAACCAATCGGTTCCAGTATCGCAGCCATCCTGATGGTAACGATCATGCTTCCGTTTTTCTTCATGGCAATGTATGAAAAAGACGGTCTTCCCTTTGAAAAAGTGGTGGCAAATATCATTCGACAGAAGTTTATCTGTCCGGCAGTAAGACCATATAAGACAGAAAATTTTTATCAGGAGATTTCCACCCTTGTGAAAAAGGAGGGTGTGCCGGATGGCAAAAAAGACAAAGCAGGAGGCTCAGCAGGAGCGTCTGTCCCTGGCGGAAAAAAGAAACCGTCAGGAAAGAAGAAACAAAAAAAGCAGAAAAGAAAGAGAACAGGAAAAGCGTAGAAAGAAGCAGGAACGGGATCGTAGGAAACAGAAAAATATTCCTACAACTGCACAGCAGAGTATTCCGTATATTCGGATGCTGCAGGATGGTATCTGCCAGGTGACAAAGACCTTTTTCTCCAAGACGATTCAGTTTTATGACATCAACTATCAGCTTGCTTTAAATGAGGATAAGACCACGATATTTGAAAATTACTGTGATTTCTTAAATTACTTTGATTCTTCCATCAGTGTGCAGCTGTCCTTTATCAATCAGCAGGTGGATGTGGCAGAATTTGAGAAAAGTATTGATATTCCGGATCAGAACGATGACTTCAATGCCATTCGTGAAGAGTACCGTACTATGCTGAAAAATCAGCTTTCCAAAGGAAATAATGGTCTGGTGAAGACAAAGTATATCACTTTTGGAATCGAAGCAGAAAGCCTGAAGGTGGCAAGACCGAGGCTTGAAAGAATTGAAACAGATATCTTAAATAATTTTAAGATTCTGGGTGCACAGGCACATTCACTAAATGGTCTGGAAAGGCTGGAGATTCTGTATCATGTGTTCAACCAGGATCGGATCGAACCATTTAAGTTCCAGTATAAGATGCTTCCGGAAACAGGATTAAAGACCAAAGATTTTATTGCACCGACTTCCTTTAACTTTTCCAAGAATCAGACATTTTTGATGGGAAGAACGATGGGAAGTGTGAGTTACCTGCAGATTCTTGCACCGGAGCTGACAGACCGGATGCTAGCAGACTTTCTGGATGTGGATGACAGCATCAATGTCAACATTCATATCCAGTCCATTGATCAGAGTTCAGCAATCAAAATGATCAAGAGCAAGATTTCAGATTTGGATAAGATGAAGATTGAAGAGCAAAAGCGGGCAGTACGTTCCGGTTATGATATGGACGTGCTTCCATCGGACCTTGTGACTTATGGAGAAGAGGCGAAGAACCTGTTGGAAGATCTGCAGTCCAGAAATGAGAGGATGTTCCTTGTAACGGTTCTGGTAATGAATACCGCAAAGAAGCGTCAGAAGTTGGATAACAATATTTTCCAGGTGCAGGGAATCGCACAGAAATATAACTGTTCTTTAAAACAGCTGGATTATCAGCAGGAAGCTGCACTTATGTCCTGTATTCCACTGGGAGTCAATCGGATTGAAATCCAGAGAGGACTTACCACATCTTCAACAGCGATCTTCGTGCCATTTACGACACAGGAACTGTTTCAGGAAGGGGAAGCTCTTTATTATGGATTGAATGCATTATCCAACAACATGATCATGGTTGATCGGAAACGTTTGAAGAACCCGAATGGACTGATTCTTGGTACACCGGGTTCCGGTAAATCGTTCTCTGCAAAAAGGGAGATTACCAACTGTTTCCTGATCACGGAAGACGATATCATTGTCTGTGATCCAGAAGCCGAATATTCGGCACTTGTGCAGGCACTGCATGGGCAGGTGGTTCGGGTTTCACCGGTATCTGACCAGTATATCAATCCGATGGATCTGAATCTGAATTATTCCGAGGAAGACAATCCACTGTCATTAAAAGCAGATTTTATTCTGTCTTTGTGTGAACTGATTGTTGGAGGAAAGAATGGATTGGAGCCGGTAGAAAAGACCATTATTGACCGTTGTGTGCGGTTAGTATATCAGGAATACCTTGCCGATCCAGTACCTGAGAAGATGCCAATCCTGGAGGATTTATATAATCTTCTGAGAAAACAGGAAGAGCCGGAAGCACAGCGACTGGCCACATCATTGGAGATTTATGTTACAGGTTCTTTGAATGTGTTTAATCATCAGACAAACGTGGATATCAATAACCGCATTGTATGCTTTGACATCAAGGAACTTGGTAAGCAGCTGAAAAAAATCGGGATGCTTGTAATCCAGGATCAGGTCTGGAACAGGGTAACGATGAACCGTTCTGCCCATAAGTCCACCAGATATTATGTGGATGAGTTCCATCTTCTTTTGAAGGAAGAGCAGACCGCAGCTTATAGTGTGGAGATATGGAAGAGATTTCGTAAATGGGGTGGTATTCCAACTGGAATAACCCAGAATATCAAGGATTTATTGTCTTCCAGGGAGATAGAGAATATATTTGAAAATTCAGATTTTATTTATATGCTCAATCAGGCATCCGGAGACAGGCAGATTCTGGCAAAACAGCTGAATATCTCACCAACCCAGCTGTCCTATGTAACCAACAGTAATGAGGGGGAAGGACTTTTGTTCTATGGAAATGTCATTATCCCATTTGTAGACAGATTCCCGAAGAATTCCCTCTATAAAATCATGACAACCCGCTTAGAGGAGACTTCCGAAGCAGGTTAAATCAAAGGAGAAAACAATGTTACGAGCAATTTCATATGTATTAACTTTTAGTGGCGGTGCTGTTTTCGGCATCGCTTTTCTCTGCTTATTACAGGCAGGGGAAGGGTATCCGAAGAAGGAGGAGTAAGTAGTGGCAGAACAGAGAATGAAAGTCAGGGACAAGAAAGTCCAAAAGATGACCAAGGATGGTCTGGTGGAAGAAAACCTGACAGATAAATCTTCTGTTCGTGTCAGTAACCGTGCCAGTGATGTGCAGATGGGAAGAAAACAGGGGGAAAAAGAAGAATACCTTGTGGATAAGTCTCCCCGCCAGTCTGAACGGAGTGGGAAAAATATTCGTCCCTCTGTGCAAAAATCCAGAGATGCACCGGAACTGATACGGACAGAGAAGCAAAGTGAGGATTTTGGACAGAGTAGTAAACAGCAAAATAGAAAAAGAATCCGTGCTGAAGTCGGAAAAGAATCCAGACTTGCAGAAAAATCCGAAGTCGGACAGTTAGGGAGACTGAAAGATAAACGTGCTGATCTATCAGAAAACAGGGGAGACAGCCGGAGAAATCAGACCGGTGGCAGCAAAAAGCCAAAACAAAAACAACGTTTGAAGTTTGCTTATGAGGAAACTGGTGCTTCTGTGAAAAATGACAAAGATATGGAGAAATTGAACCAGATGGATACGGATGGAGTCAATTTCCGCCATCAGAAACAGAAAGAAAAAGCCAAAAAGTTTTCTTATGAAGAGGCAAGAAAGAAAAAGGAAGCAAAGCAGCATTCCAAGAAAGCACAGGTCTATCAGGCAAATGAAGGAGAATCTCCTGGAAAGAAAAAATCCCGTTTGAAGTTTGGTGAAGGGGAATCTATGAAAACAGAAAAAGCTTCTGTTGTCAAGAAAGCAGGAAGTGCAACTTCCGTAGCATTGCACCGTGAGATCAGCAAAAATGAAGACGATAATGCGGCGGTAGAAGGTGCCCATAAGTTAGAAGAAAGCGGCGAAGGTGTTTACCGGCTGGAACAGAGAAGTGCCAGACGCAGGAAACAGAGGGCATCCAGAAAAAGAAGCAGACTTGAAAGACAGGAAGAGAAACAGACACAGGCGGCAACCCGTCAGGAGCAGAAGAAACTGAAAAAACAGATTCAGAAGCAACAGATCAAACGGGATTATGCCAAAGCGAAGCGAAGTGAACAGACAGTAGGAACAGCTACAAAAAGTACAATTGATTATATCAAGAAGATTGGCGGCAAAGTCACCAACTTCTTTAAAGAAAACCGGAAGGTGTATATCAGTGTAGCAGTTCTGATCGGATTGATGTTTCTGATCATAACGAATGTCACGTCTTGCTCTGCAGTGTTTTTACAAAATGTGATCACTTATACCGGAACCAGTTATCTGTCATCGGATCAGGCAATCCGGGAAGCGGAACTGTATTACACACAGCTAGAAGCTAATCTGCAGGAGCGGATCAACAACATGGAATCTGAAGAACCGGGACATGAGGAATACCGATATAACATTGGACCTATTGAGCATGATCCCTTTATCCTGATCAGTTATCTGTCAGCAAAGTATGAAGAGTTTACGTTTGAACAGGTCAAGCCGGAGCTGGATGCTTTGTTTGCAGAGCAATATCATCTGACTACAGAAGCGGTCAATGAGACTGTGACAGAGACAGCAACAGTAAGAGTTGGAGAATCTTTGGGACAGGTTGTAACAAGCGGATATTGTAATTGTCCAATCTGCTGTGGTATTTGGAGCGGAGGACCAACTGCCAGTGGAGCATATCCAACAGCCAATCACACCTTAGCGGTAGATGCTTCCAATCCGTTTGTTCCAATGGGAACAAAGGTGGTAATGAATGGTGTCGAATATACGGTAGAAGATACCGGAGCTTTCGCAAGATACGGGGTACAGTTTGACGTCTACTATGATAATCATGCGGCGGCATCTGCACATGGACATCAGACATGGGAATGCTATCTGGCAGATGATAACGGAAGTCAGGAAGTGGAAGTGACTAGGACAAGGGATGTAGATGTGCTGAATGTCACCTTAAATAGTGGAAACCTGATGTCAATCTGTCAGGACAGGCTGGGATTTTTCCAGAAAGAACTGTTCAGTGCCTACAACGATACAAAAGGCAACTTGCAGATGTTTGCGACACCGGTTGATTTTAACTGGTATTCCAGTGTGACCAGCTATTATGGATACAGGATTCATCCAATATCAGGAGCAAATCAGCTTCATAATGGTATGGATATCGGAGCACCGGAGGGAACAAAAGTGATGGCAGGACTGACCGGAACAGTTACAACTTCTGCTTATAACGACAGCTATGGAAATTACGTCATTATCAAAGACAGAAAAGGTTATGAACTGCGGTATGCACATTTAAGCAGCCGGAGTGTATCTGCAGGAGCATCCGTCACGAAAGGTGATGAGATAGGTCTTGTAGGAAATACTGGTAATTCCACAGGAAGCCATCTTCATATTGAACTTCTGAAAAATGGAGAGCGGTTAAACCCGATCTTTTATCTGGAAACTGGAGAAGGAGCAGGCTTTGGCGGCAATGAATATACCAGTGAAGCAGCACAGCGTTTGTTAAATGAAGCAGCAAGATATCTTGGAACACCATATGTATGGGGTGGATATTCCCCAAGTGGATTCGATTGTTCTGGATTTGTAAGCTACTGTCTGACAAACTCTGGTGTAAGGAATACAGGAAGACTAACAGCACAGGGACTGTACAACATTTGTACACCAGTAGCCCAGTCGGAGGCGCAGCCGGGAGATCTGATTTTCTTTACTGGAACTTACGACGCAGGGGAGCCGGTAACGCATATCGGAATCTATGTAGGCAATGGTCAGATGATCCATTGTGGACATCCGGTGCAGTATACGTCCATCAATTCCCCATACTGGCAGAGCCATTTCTATGGATTTGGACGATGGTAAGAAAAAAGGGCGGCTGCATCAGCCGTCCGGAAAGGAGAAGAGATGAAAAGTCTTGAAAAAGCAACGGCAGATTATGAGAAAGCCAAGGAAAAAATGGAAGCATCCAAAGCCAGATATGAAGCAGACTTAAAGCGATTCAAGGCTGCGGAGATTGCAAAAACAGAAGCGGAAAATCTGGAAATTGTAAAAATTATCCGTGCGATGGATATGAGCATTCCAGAGCTGGAAGCTTTCAAAAAGAGAATGAAAAATGAACTGCCCGGCAGGGTAGAAATACAGAAGGAGGAAACAAGGTCTGATGATGAATTTAGAGAAGATGAAACAGAAGAAATCTAAAAATAGCGTGAAAAAAGGATTGCTTGCAGCAACGACATTTCTTTGCCTGACAACACCTTTGCTCCAGACACAGACTGCTTATGCAGCTGAGAATACCACACCTGCAATCACGATTGAGAAACCGGATGGCTGGAAACAGGGAGAAACAATCATTGCTGTTACGGTAGATGCCAGCCATATGCCGGAAGGTTTCTCGATAGCAAAAATTGAAGCAAAAGCAGGAAAAGATGGAAGCTGGCAGGATGTAACTGGAAGCGGAAGTATCACGATTACTGGAAACCAGACAGTGTACGTGCGTGTGACAGATGGTGAGGGGAAGGTCTATGAGCAGAATCGCTCTATTAAGTGTTATGACACAGAAAAGCCTACGCTTTCTGCATCTCTGACAGATGGTGTACTGACGATTCAGGGAAATGATACCGTTTCCGGCATTACTTCTGTGACAGTTAATGGCACCACTTATACAGATCTGAAGGATGGAATGCTGAGAGTGCAACTGACACAGAAAGATTTTACAACAAAACAGATTGAAATCACGGTAACGGATGGTGCCGGAAATACTTCTGAAAAGTATGTGTTGCAGAATCCTTATTATGAATGGGCAAAGAAGCAGGCAGAGAAACAGAAAACTTCCAGTGACAGTAATGGTGCAATGGCAACTACGACCAGTGCAGATGCAACTGGGACTGAGAAAACAACGACTTCACCACTTCCACAGGATGCACAGGCTTCTGAGCCGACAGATGCAAAAGGAACCGTGGATGATCGGACAGTAACAGGTATTGAGGAACAGCTTAATAAAGAAGGCGAGACAGCAGATTCTGTTACCAAAACAGCTACGGAAGGCACAAAAGAGTTTTATACCATATCAACTAAGAGTGGTAAGATTTTTTATCTGATCATCGACAATTCAAAATCTCAGGATAATGTGTATTTCCTTACCGAAGTCAGTGAGAAAGATCTGATGAATTTCACACTTTCTGATTCGGTGACACTTCCGGAAGTGGATACGGTTTATGCAGAACCAGAGAAAAAAGCAGAGGAAGAAAAACCGGAAACGACAGAGTCAGCCGAGAAAGATAAGGTAGAGGATGATATTCAGATGCCTGAAGATAAAAGTCCATTTGGAATGTATCTTTTGATTGCACTGGTTGCAGTCGGAGCTGCGGCAGGAGGATATTACTTCAAAGTCTATAAACCAAAACATGAATATGATGACGAGGATGAGATGGAAGAGGATGAAGATGAATCCGAAGATTCAGAGTCAGAAAAACGGGAAGTAGATGATGCAGATGAGCAGGAAGAAAGTACAGAACCGGAAATCCTGAGAGATGAAGATTTTGACGATAATGTGCTGGAAGATGAAGAAGAGGAGGAAGGGCGATGATTGAGTGCAGAATAAGAAATATCAGATTATATACGCCGATCCACCTTGGCAGTATAAAAGGAAAGCGGGTCAGGGAATTGCTTCAGATCATTACCCGACCATGAGTTTACAGGAAATTTGCAATCTTCCAGTAGGGAACTTAGCGGATAAAAATTGTGCTTTATTTCTCTGGGTCACTTTTCCGCAGCTGAGAGAAGGGTTAAGCGTGATTCAAGCATGGGGATTTCAGTATAAGACAGTAGCGTTTGTGTGGGTAAAGCAGAATAAAAAAGCAGATACTTTGTTTCTGGGGTTAGGTCACTGGACAAGAAGTAATGCTGAAATATGTTTGCTTGCTACTAGAGGAACGATTCGACGCAAGTCAGCCTATGTGCGTCAGATTATATTATCTCATATTGAAAAACACAGCAAGAAACCAGATGAGGCAAGGGATAGAATTGTTGAGCTTATTGGTGATGTACCAAGAATAGAATTGTTTGCACGACAGGCAACACCGGGGTGGGATGTCTGGGGAAATGAAATACAGTCAGATATAGAAATGAAAAGCGAGGAAGAAATAGAATGAAAGCATTAGTGATTGCAGAAAAGCCATCGGTTGCGATGGCACTGGCTTCCGTGCTTGGA
>ENA-ORIT01000189-ORIT01000189.1-human-gut-metagenome-genome-assembly--contig:-NODE-189-length-18818-cov-6.56659_pt1 | contig 18818 bp, 6 predicted proteins | sample MGYA00243032_ERZ508750 | MGnify/ENA primary metagenome ERZ508750 (study PRJEB26277, sample SAMN04329802) | human gut metagenome | biome: human-associated habitat | host: Homo sapiens | place: USA... | reverse complement strand
CTTTGGAATTACGGAACTTTACAGCAAAATCTTTTCCTGCTCTGAATTTTCCGATTACTTTTGAAATTGATGTTCTGTATTTTGTGCCGTAGGTTTTGTACATACTGTATTCCATAATATACTTGTAGCTGTTGATGATTGAGCTGTTATTGGCTATACAGTAATAATTGTAAAAACCTCGTATCATACTGTTGTAGTAGTCGAGTATTTCCAGATTATCACAGTTTTTCAATCTGTATATTGCCTTGGGTTTCCAAATTTCTTTTCCATTATGGTAGATTAACTTCATAGCACCTGTATCAATCAAGTGTTTCCTGATTGTATCACTTGAAACTTCCAGTACAATTCTGCCCGTGTAATTACGAACGAGCTTGCCTGTTTTATCTCTCTTGGTTAGATTGCTATGCCGTACTCTGATTTCATAACTGAGAAATTTCGCACTTTTTTGGGCATTGGTAATCAGCGTTTTCTCTTCTGATAGCTCCAACTGTAATTGTTCTTTGAGAAAATTCTTAAAATCTTCTTTTATTTTCTTACAATCCTCTTTCGAACCGATAACTCCGCACAGCCAATCATCAGCATATCTGACATAGACCAGCCTTGCATAATTGTTATCCATAGGGTCACTTGGGGGAATATTCACCCGTTCTTTTTCCAACTGCCTTATGCGTGCAATCGCATTTTCTCTTTCACAGTCGTCGTTTGCATTTTTCAATGCGATTCTGGCTTTGCTTAATTCGACTTCGTTCCTGCGGTACTCTTTTGTACGCATACGCTTTTTACCTTTTTTAAATTTTCGGACATACTCATTTACATACTTATCAAATTTATCCAAATAAATGTTTGCAAGAATAGGACTGATAATGCCACCCTGCGGTGTTCCCGAATAGGTGTTATGAAAAGTCCAATTCTCAATATAGCCTGCATTCAGAAATTTTCTTACCAGTCGAAGAAATCTCTCGTCATTGATACGTTCTCGTAAAATTCCAATCAACGTAGCATGGTTGATGTTATCAAAAAAACCTTTAATGTCTCCTTCGATAAACCATTTCACACCCGTGAAAGTTTTTTGAATTTCATTGAGTGCCGTATGACAGCTTCTATTAGGTCTGAACCCATGAGAAGTATTTTCAAAATGCCCCTCATAGATAGCTTCTAAAATCATTCTGATAACCTCTTGAAGCAATTTATCCTCAAAGGACGGTATTCCGAGTGGACGCATTTTTCCGTTCTTCTTTGGAATATAGGTTCTTCTTGCAGGTTTTGGCTGATAGCTTTCATCTTTGAGCGAAACTATGATTTTCCGTATTCTTTCGATACTCATACCGTCAACCGTTTGCTTGTCAGTACCTTTTGTCATACTTCCGTCATTGGAATAAATGTTTTGATAAGCGGTTAAGTACAGTTCCTCATTGTAGAGCAAACGGTATAAACGCTCGTACTTGTAATCTTTTTGGTTACTGTGTTTCGTTAAGCTGATTAACACATTTTCAGGATTTCTCATAATGTATCACACATTATCCTTTCTATATTGTTAATGTTATAAACTGCCTTCCTTCGCCATGTAAGTGCCATTAACACTCTCGGACTACTATGAAGGCTCCGTTACCATATCGAATATTCATAAGCCTACACTTAATAGCTTATTTTTAAGCGTTTCGACTTAGGTAATCCCCGTTTAGCATCATACTAACGATTTGGCTTGTTAGGTTGTCGGATACGACTTCCATCCTTTTATGCTTATTGCATATACGTCTCAGCCTATCTTTGCTTACGCTCCTGAACAGCGGAACATAAGTGCTGAGATATAGCGAATAATAATTACCTTACGCCATAGTCCCGACATTGACCGTTTGGACTATCGTTCAACCAGTATGGGCTTTATCCTCATACCTAACTTTTCATCTCCCCATTCAGTCGCAGCTTGGTAATTAGCTGACTTATGGCTTTACCGACGTGCTATTTTCCCTGATATTTAGTTTCCCTCACAGGTAAATCGGTTGATGATAGGACTGTAAGATACTATCCTAATGCCTTGCCAAAGGTATATTTATTATGATGCCTTTACGGGCGCACGTTCCAAGTCAGATGGTTTCCAGCCAATATCCAGATGGTGCAACGCAATCAGACGATCCTGCACGTTGGTCCCGGCACCCATCTTTGCTGTCGAACCAATCAAAAAACGAACCTGCCCGGATTTCACTTTTCCAAACAACTCCGTCTTCTTTGCTTCTGTATTTGCATCATGAATGAATGCAATCTCTTTTTCCGGTACACCTTTTTCCATCAGTTTCTGCTTCAAGTCGTCATAAACATTGAAACTGCCATCACCTTTCGGTGTGCTCAAGTCACAAAAAATCAGCTGTGCCGATTTCTGTGCTGCTGTGTCTTTCCAGATCTCATAGCTTTTCTCTGCACAGACTGATATTTTGCTTTCTGGATTATCTGGCAATAATTCGTTCACCAAACGCTGATCCAATGCTAATTTTCTTCCATCATTGGTGATTTTCAGCATATTATCAACTGAGGCATCTACCCCTCCGCTTCTGACAACTTCTGCACGTTCCCCCAGACTTTCTACGATTTCTTTCTGCTGTTCCGTTGGTTTCAGCACCACTGTTTCATATTCTGCTTCCGGCACAGGAAGTTTTAACTGATCGGAAGTCTTGATATCTGCAATCTCCTTAAACATATTCATCAGTTCCGGAATATTATAAAATCTTGCAAATCTTGATTTTGCACGGTAGCCTGTTCCTTCCGGTGCAAGCTCAATGCTCGTGACTACCTCTCCAAAGGTGGAGGCCCAGGAATCAAACAGTCCAAGTCCCATATTTTGTAATTTGCTGTTCTGCAGATACCGCTGCATAACATATAATTCCGTCATACTATTGCTGATTGGTGTGCCCGTAGCAAAGGTAATGCCTTTTCCTCCGGTAATCTCATCCAGATACTGACATTTATTGAACATATCTGCGGATTTCTGTGCTTCGTTCTGTGCAATCCCGGCTACGTTTCTCATTTTTGTATAAAGAAACGCATTTTTATAGCTGTGTGCTTCATCTACATACAAGTGATCCACTCCCAGTTCTTCAAAAGTAACTACCTGATCTTTTTTCTCTTTCTGATTCAGTTTCTCCAGCCTTGTCTGCAGTGTTTTTCTTGTCTTTTCAATCTGTTTGACGGTATAACGTCCACCATCCTGTTCATATCTTGCACTCTGGATTGCCATTTCCAGATCATCAATCTGCCTCTGAAGCATGGCTTCTTGTTTCTCATCAGAGATTGGAATACGCTCAAACTGAGAATGACCGATAATAATGGCATCATAGTTTCCCATAGCGATCCTGGCACAGAACTTTTTCCGGTTTGCCGGTTCAAAATCTTTTTTGGTTGCTACCAGAATGTTCGCCCCTGGATATAGCTGTAGGAACTCAGCTCCCCACTGCTCTGTCAGATGGTTCGGAACTACAAAAAGATTTTTCTGAGATAATCCCAGACGTTTGCTCTCCATTGCCGCCGCTACCATTTCGTAGGTCTTCCCAGCACCTACCACATGAGCAAGAAGCACATTATCACCGTATAGCTGATGTGCGACTGCATTTTTCTGATGCGATCGAAGTTCTATTTCCGGATTCATTCCTGGGAAAGTCAGATGACTTCCATCGTATTCACGGGGACGGATACTATTAAAACGTTCATTGTACACGCTTACCAGTCTTTCTCTCCTCTGCTGATCCTTAAAAATCCAATCTTGGAATGCAGCCTTCAAAGCATCCTGCTTTTGTGATGCCAACATAGTTTCTTTTTTATTCAAAACTCGCACTTCATCCCCATTGTCATTTACGACTTTATCATAGATTCTAACATCTTTTAGATTCAAGGTATCTTCCAGAATCCGGTAGGCATTTGCTCTCTCCGTTCCATACGTTGCATAGGCAAACGCATTTCTTGGACTGTCGGCGTTCTTTCCTGTAATCCTCCACTCACCATTTATCTCAGAGAATTTTACCTGTATTTCCTTCTGCGCAAGATACCTCGGCGTATGAAGCAGTTCCACCATAAACTCCTGATAATCCGAAGGTTCAATCCAGGTGGCTCCAATACGCACTTCAATCTCCGATGCTTCCAGATCTCTCGGCTGAACTGCCTCCAATGCACGGACATTCGGTGTGAATTCTGGATGATTCTCTGCAAAAGTTCTCGCTGTATTTAATTTATCCCTAACATTTCCGGACAGATATTCATCTCCACTTTCCCACTGGTCTGTCAGTGGATTTTTGAAGATAACTCCAACCAGCTCTTCTGTGATTTTCTCTTCGGTCTTTCCGGTCAACTGTGCCATATATGGGAGATCTACTTTAGCCTTTTCATTTAGGGACAGAGCAAGTGCTTCTGTAGCTGTCTCCACACTTGTCACAGCGACCGCCTTTTTAATGGTTCGTTTGGTAAACATGTCCGCTTTCCGCTTCAATGTTCCATCTTCATTCAAGTCTTCCAGGGAACACAGCAGACAATAAGAAGAGTCATCAGAAAATGCACGTTTGTTAGCATTACTTCCAATAACTCCATACTTTGCTGTGTAGGTATCATACACCTGATTCAGTTTTTTCTGCTGTTTCTGGATTTCTTCGTCTGTGACAAATTCTTCCATCTGCATGGCGATCAGTTCACGAACGGTATCACGGATTGCAACCATGCCTTTTACACGTTCTGCAGTGGCTGCAGGCATTTTCACCTGATTCATCAAAGAATTGACACGGTAATATACCTGATCATCTACCACCGTATAGCTGTAATTTCGAACATTCGGATCTGCCGGAATACTCTCTGGCATCTCATCCAGTTCTGCCTCTATATCTACTGCCGCTACCATGCTTCCACCTGATCATCTACCACCGTATAGCAGTAATTTCGATCATTCGGATCTGCCGGAATTCTCTCTGGCATCTCTGCCAGGTCTGCCTCTAAATCTACTGCCGCTACCATGCTTCCCTTGATGTGTTTTACAGCTTCTTGTAACTGTAATTCCAGATCAGCTCCTTCCATTGGAGCACAGGTTGTTTCCATACCATACGGACCGGACACTTCTTTCATCTCACCAAGAATCAATCCCGGATGCTGAACAAAATACTTGTTAATGGTAATCCCATTTGCATCACTCTCCAAATTCACCCAGTCTGGCATCTCTTTTGTGAAACTCTCACGCTTCTGGAAAAACAAAATATCAGCACTGACTTCTGTTCCTGCATTTGCCTTAAAAGCTGTGTTCGGCAGTCGGATTGCCCCCAACAAGTCTGCACGCTCTGCCAAATATTTCCGGACTTCCGGTGATGCCTTGTCCATAGTTCCCTTTGTTGTGATCAACGCAGCTACACCACCTGGACGTAACTGATCTATAGTCTTGGCAAGAAAGTAATCATGAATCATAAAATTGTAGCGGTCATACTGACGGTCATTGACCTTATATGCACCGAATGGCACATTTCCGATTGCCACGTCAAAGAAATCATTGGGATAATCCGTCTTCTCAAAGCCTTTGATCTGGATATTGGCATCTGGATAGAGAAGTTTAGCAATTCTGCCACTGATGCTGTCCAGTTCCACTCCATAGAGTTTGGACTGGTTTAGATTCTCTGGAAGCTTTCCAAAGAAGTTCCCGACTCCCATAGATGGCTCCAGGATATTTCCCTTTGTAAATCCCAGATTCTCCAACACCTGATACATACTTTCAATCACAATCGGCTGTGTATAATGAGCATTTAATGTGGAAGCTCTGGCTGCAGCATATTCTTCCGGTGTAAGGACGGTCTTTAATTCCAGATATTCTGTCTCCCATGCAGATTTTGTCTCATCAAATGCATCTGCAAGACCTCCCCAGCCAACGTACCTGGATAAGATTTCCTGTTCTTCCGGTGTTGCATTGCGATTCTCATCCTCACATTTCTTTAACAACTGGATAGCCATGATATTGGCACGGAACTTTTCTTTTGCTGTACCCTGTCCAAGCTCATCATCTGTGATGCGGAAGTTCGTTGCTGGAATCGTTTCTGATATTCCGTTAATCTCTTCCAAAGATTCTTTTTCTTCCGATACCTCAACTTCTCCAGATAATTCTTTTTCTTTTTTATCATAATCTGTCCACACACGTTGAGAAATAGCAGTAAAATACAAGGACTCTTCCTCCATAATTTCTTCCCTAATTTCCCGTAATTCATCTAAAGTATCCGCATTTACAGTTTTATTGTGATAATGATAATAAAGTACTTCTTGTCCGAGTTTTACATCCAGACGTTCCAATTCTTGTGTTGACATTCGATTCCAAATATCATCTTTTTCCGTATGAATCGTGAAACCTTCTCCATCATCGTGATATTCTAATGTGTATTGAAGTCGATTCGCTTCTCCCTTAACTTTGCAATCAAAATCGTGGATTTTTGTTCTGGTACCAGACATATATTCTGAATCAACTAATCGCAAATCAGTTATATCTTCCGCTGTCAAAGTATCCTGCTCCAGCTGTTCTCCTAACATCTGCTGTGCTTCTTCCAAATCTGCCAGTCTTTGTGCTTCCTGTCGTTCTTCGTACTTTTCCATTTCTTCCGGTGACAAATAATCATCTGTGCGGATTAACTGGCGAACACGTTCTGCAACCTTGTTCCACTTTAATAAAACTTCTACCTCTGGACTGCCAATTTTCCCTTTTGCAAGTTTTAATCCTTTTGCATCATGGGATGCGTCGGAAGCATCTGCTCCTGGTATTCCGGGTGAGGAACCACCTGTTCCATACTCATTTTTCAGGAACTCAGCTGCATCTTTCATATCATGATGTTCCATGAAATACTCATAGATTCGGTTACGTCCTCCTGCAGTAATGCCGCCTCTTCTTAACACTGCGTCAATTTCATCCTGTGTGATAAAGGATAGTGCCGGACGTTCGACCGTAAATTTCTGGTCTACCCAGGAACGCTCCCTCTGAAGATCCTGAAAGCGTTGGAAATATTCCGGATTATGCTGAATCTCCCAGCGGTGATAATCTCCCGGATTCTCATCCATATATTTCTGCAGCCATTCAAAACGATAGACAATCGCATCTGCTTCCTCTTGATCTGTCCATGCTCCACTCACTACATCCTGCCAGTCTGAATATGATTGTTTCTTTTCCCAGTTTCTGCAAGTATCCCGAAAATGAAGTGCAAGAAGATTGGTCATTTCTTCCTGCTCCTGTTCAATGGCATTATTGGAAATCAAATTATCCACGTAATTTCCATCCTCATACATATCCCGAATTCTGTTCGCTGCTTCTTCCCACGTAACCATGCGGTCAAAGTTTCTTCTGGCAGAGTCCCCTCGCCGGATACGGATACCATCATTGTCATACCAGATACTGATTTTCTGACCATCTATGGTAAATCCTTTGCCACCAGTTCCATATTCATCTTTCAGAAAACTCCGCATTTCTTCATTATCCAGACCTTCAATCAGTCTTGCTGTAATATGAAACAGTGTATTTTTCTGTCCGCTTCCCGTGCGGAGAATATCATTTACCACTTCATCGGAAATAAGAAAAGCGGCTGGCTGTTCCAATGCAGCTGCCGCTTTCCTTATTTCTCCTAACTGTTCCTCTTCTGTTGGGAACAGACTTAACTGTAAATAATCTCCTGAATCACCAGCTCCTCTGCCTGTGCCTTGATCTGGTTCATGTGTCTGGTCCATGCCATCCCGTCTGCCATTTTGTCCGGTGCCGGATCTTTCTCCAGAAGTTCGTTCATCAGGTCGTCTACTCTCTGTCTTGCCTGGCTGTCGATCTCCATCAGATGACTGTCCAGACGGTTCTGCAGTGTCAGAATGTTGAACCTGGCTACCTTGTGATTTCTCAGATACTCTTTCCGCATCATTCCGTACTTGCCGATGGTTCCTCTCGTCTCTTCCAGGCTGATATCTGGAATCTGATACTCTCCGTTCTGGCTGTAACTGATCTCTCTCATAGTCTGTTTCCTCCTTTTTTTCTTCTCTATCTTCTGTGTTATCTGTGTTACTTTCACGAATTAACGTGTTAAATTCATTATAAGCTACTTCTTTTTCTTTTGCAACCGTTTTCAGGTCATTTTCCAGATCATTCAGAACATATCGTCCAATCTGCATCAGAACTGGTCTGCTGATCTCGTTGACTGCACTTCCCAGATGTCCTAATACTTTCAGCTGATTGAAGTCCGTAATATGCCGAAAATCCTCTGCATCCAGATATTCCTGTACATCCAGTCCACACCTGTTTAGTAATACATACCAGACACTATTGGTCATCAGTTCCCGGAATTCTACTTCCTGATTCTGTTCGTCCAGTTCTTCCAAAAATGTCCCTGTCACATCCAGTCTCAGTTCTTCCAATGCATCTGGAAGCCATTCCTGCATACTCTCCTTCGCTGCCTGATGCAGACTTTCAGCAAGCCCTCCTTCTGTATCTTCCAGTGATAACTGCTCCTGCAGATAATCTGCAACCAGTTGTTCACCTTCCACCGGAAGATTCCATAACTGTGGATCTTTTCCCAGATTCCGCACTTTATAAGTGTCCTGCACATCAAATACATACCGAAGTTTTGTTTTTGGTCCGGAAGTATTGTCAATCAAGGCAATCCCCTTGGATCCCTTTTTGATCCAGCGGTACATCTTCTGATTCCAGATTTCCATGGATGCTACGGCAGTTGCTTCCGGTCGCTGTGCATAAATTAAAAGCTGTTCTGGAAAAGTGTATTTGTACAGTCTGGATGAAGTGTTTAGGAACCGCATCCATTCCTGCGGACTGGTAGCTACATCTTTTGCCACCTCTTCCGTCAGCTGTTCCATTGCATATAATTTATTTGCCATGTGCTACTCCTTTTCATAAAATCAGGGACTGCTTAGTACAGTCCCCTTAAAATCATCGTTGTTTCTCTTTATAATGCTGCGGCAAGATCTTTTGACTTATTCTTTGGCACTTTGTCTGCCTCTTTTGCCTTGATCTCTGCCTTGGCTTTTTCCAGTCTTCCATGGATTCCACCTTTTACTTCCACTTTTTCGGCTGCTTTTTCTTTCTCCAAACGAGCTTCCCTACGCTCAGCATTTTCCATTACTGCGGTCTTTTTATCACAGAACTGAACCTTATCCGAAAGCTGTTCCTGTCTTTCCACCTGTGTCTCATTGACTTCCTGTACCATCGCATTTAATTCCGGAACCTGAAAAATGCCGTTATCAGGAAGAATCAGCACTTCATGAATGGAAGATGGGATGACAAAGTAATCACTTCCCAGGCATTCCCCAATCTGTTTACGAATATCTTCCTCCCAGGCATTCCCCAATCTGTTTACGAATATCTTCCTGCAGTAACAGGGAAGCTACATTCATCTTAGCTTTGTTTGTCAGACATATCATTGGGGTTTCCATGGCTTCCATATCCATTTTTTCATTCAGCAGGTTTTCTGGTTCTTCACCAAAAATCATAGATTTGATAATCTCATTCATATCCATAAGTGTGACACCACGTTTTCGGTCTGCCACCATCGCATTCGCTTGAATCTGTTCGGCAGATACTCCCCACTCGTTCATCAGAGAAACAGTTACCGGAATACTGCTGATCCCTTCTCCATTTTCCTCCAGATTTACTGCATAATAAGCTGCAAAATCTCCGTGTTCTGTGACTACTTTATCTGCAAGAAGATCGGTATTCCATTCCTTATCACAAATTCTCATCTGTAATTTGTCCTTCATCTTTTCATAATCCAGAATATCTGGAACTCCCATATCAAAAAATTCTGCTTTTCCCTGTGCCTCAATACGAATATCAGCCACATCGCCAACACAAGAGTCTACATCTTTTCCATGGATATATTCCTGGTAGAGGGAATCCAGATAGACTGTCGGTACGATTCTCTGATCTCCGTTTGGAATCGTAATACCTGTCAACTTCAAACCGTTGTTTTTTTCTACTTCCTGAAGTTTAATTTCTGCGTCCTTGTAAGACTCTGGCAGATACTCCTTTACATTGTTTTTGACATATTCATAAAATTCTTTTCTGTTCATCATACGCTTTTACCCCTTTCTGATCATGTGATGGTTCATTCTTTTTCTGCTGACCATCTGCTCAGCTTTCTTCTGATAAGCCATCATTCTCTTTACTGTTTTCTCCTGGTTTTTTCGTGCTTCCTGTCTTTTTTCCATTGTTTTCATCATAGTTTTCTGTTCCTTTCTGTGTTTTTTTGTATGAAAAAGGGAGCCTCACATAGAAGCTCCCAATCATAACCATTGGTTTTAGTTTCCTTATTTGCTTTTCCTTTTCCTGCTGAAATAAAGTCCTGCCATACCTCCTGTGGAGATTACCAGAAGCAGGATCGGCAGCCATATATTCGTGCTGTCACCTGTTTTCGGTGCGTATGATACCTTTATCTCTTCATGGGACTGTGGTGTATCCGGTGTGTTCGGTGTTTCTGGAACTTCCGGTTTCTCATTTGTCAGATTAAAGGTAACTTCTACAACCGGTGTACTGTCATCTGCATAAGCAAATGTCACTTCATGCTGGGTCTGATCCAGTGTGTATCCGTCCAGTGTCTTTGTTTCCACCAGATAATACTTGATAGCGGTATCATATTTGCCGTTCTTAAATGTGGCAATCTCATACAGCTTACTCTCTGCATGACCGGCAGCATCTGTCTTTAAGGTTTCCAGAACCTTTCCTTTGCTGTCACGAAGTTCAAATTCTACCCCTTTTAGCGGTTCTCCTGATGATTTATCTGTCTTATTGAGAATCACTTTTCCCTTGGCAGTATCATCTTTCATAGCCACTTTCTGGATTTCTCCGGTATCTTTCACCTCAAATGTCACATCGGCTGTCAGGAGATATCCTTTCGGTGCTTGCTCTTCACGTAAGGTATATTTACCGATTGGCAGTTTTTCGATATAATGTGCTTCCTCTGTAGAAGTCCAGCTCTCTACTACCTGATCGTCCTTATCGAGAATCGTCAGTTTCGCACCCGGAATCTCAGTTTCTCCTGTGATATCCGTCTTACTGATCTGCACTTTTGTCACATCATCTTTCATTTCATGCTTCTGAATTTCTGCTGTATTTTCTACTGTAAAGGTAATACTTTCTGCAGTGACATATCCATCTGCCGGTTTTGTCTCTGTCATGGTGTATTCCTTACCAACAACCAGTTCTTTAATCACATGGGATTCTTCCGTAGAAGTCCATTCATCCACTGTATTGCCATCTGAATCCATCACTTTCAGGTGTGCACCTGGAAGTTCTTTGCCTGTTGTCAGGTCTGTTTTGGTCAGCTCCACTGTGGTTGGCTGATTTTCAAAAGTAAAGTCGTAGCTTACTTCTGCCTGGTCTTCTCCGGCATATTCAAAGGTAAATTCCTGTACTTCTTCTGTTGTAACAAATCCGTCCGGCGCAAAGATCTCTTTCACATAGTATTTTCCGTCTACCGGAAGATCTGCCGTAAAAGTAATCTGTCCTTTTTCATCCGTTACCCGCTGCTCGATCAGACTGTCTTTCTCAAGGAGTACCTCGCCCTTTGCATTTTTGATATCTTCACTGGTATAAAGACCGAAGACACCACCTGCAAGGACACGTTCTGTATCTTTTTCTTTCTTCAGAACCGTAACCTTTACTTTCTGACGGGCATTCTGCCATTTCTCATCATAAGTGATAACTGGTGTGTCCTGATCACGGTAGGAAAGATCAACATATCTCGGCTCTCCGTCCAGCACATAACCATGGGCAGTTTTTACTTCCTTCACATAGTACTTGCCAGCCGGTAGATCTCCCATCTGTGCAATACCATTGGAATCTGTGGTAATGGTTCCCACTTTTTCATCTGCTTTGAAATAATCTTCACTGACACCATCTGCCGCTTTGATATCTTCCGCAGCAAATACATCGAACGTCACATCTGAAAGGCTTCCGGTTACATATTCAAAGAGATGCTCCACAGTACCTTTTACCTGATCCAGAAGTGTTACCTTATCCAAAAAGTTTACCTGATCCAGAAGTGTTACCTTATCTAAAAACTCTCCATTTTTGTTGATGATTAGAAGTCCTGTTGGAACTTCATCTTTCATCTCTACTTTCTGAATCTCGGCAGTATCTTTCAGCGTGAACTTCACATCCGTTGCTTTCAGATATCCATAAGGTGCCATTTCCTCACGAAGAGTGTATTCCTCTCCAACTGTCAGTCGTTTGATCACATGTGGCTGATCTTTTACAGAAGTCCACTGATCCACAACATTTCCTTCTTTATCAAGAACGGTGAGTTTTGCCCCATCCAGTTCCACACCTGTTGTTACATCAGATTTTGTGATTTCAACTGTTGTCGGCTGGTTCTTTTTCACTGTTTTCAGTTTTACTGTCTTCACATCCTGTCCCTGGTAAGAAGCATCCAGATTCAGAACTTCATCAGAGGATACAAATCCCGCTGGTGCTTTTAACTCTTTCACATAATACTGTCCACGTGGCAGATCCAGCGTACATACTGCAAGACCATCATTATCAGAAGTCATTTTCTGTAAGAGTGTATCTGCTTTCACAATCACTTTTCCATCTGCCTTGATATCCTCTTTGTTATAGATACCAAAGACAGCCCCTGCTACGGTTGCACCATTCTCTGCATCCTGTTTTTCTACCTGGATTGCAACTTTCTGTCGGTCATCGCCAACAGTCACTTCCTGTTCAATCACAGGTGTATCCTGATCGGCATAGACAAATGAGACATCCGATCTGTCATGGTTCAGGACAAATCCTTCCGGTGCAGTCTTTTCTACCATATAGTAAGAACCAAGTGGCAGGTTATCAGCAACTACTTTTCCGTCTTCCCCGGTCGTTACCGTTGTTACCAGTGCATCTTTTGCATAGATCAGCTGTCTGTTTTCGTTTTCGTCTTTCTGATAATCCGGTGTATAGATATTTTCAGCTGCATAGACATTAAATTCTGCACCCTTCAGGTATCTTTCTTCATAAACAAAATCTTTCTTAAATCCGGTCAGCATCTCACCTTTTTTATAAATCGTCAGCTTTCCTTTTACCGGATGGTTCTCGTAATCTACCGTAATAATGGCATCTCCGCTCTCAGAATCCATCTGGTATGCTGTGTTTGCATCCACCGCAATCTCTACATAGTTCTTGTTGATTGTGTACCCTTCCGGTGCGTTGACTTCCTCAATCCGGTAATGTCCGATCTTCAGATTCTTCGGCATGATCAGATATCCCTGACTGTCCGTAAAATAGGACTTGTGAGTGGTTGTCACTGGGTAAGTTGTTACCTGTTCCACATACTTTTTGTTGTCCAGGTCATATACCTTAAATTCTGTTCCGGCAATCAATACGGATTTCTTTGTTTCATCGTCTTTTTTCACGATTTTCAGTTTTGCCTTAAACTCTTCATCCAGAAGCACTCGCCAGATCTGCGGCTCATTTGGATGGTGCTCTGTGATATTCACTTCAAAATCATCGACTGGCTTATAATTGTGCGGTGTTGTAGTTTCACGCACGATATAGCTTCCAAATGGTAATGGAATACTACAGGCATACCCTTTTTCATCTGTGAAAATCTCAGTTGCTCCATTTTCTTCGCTCACTACTGGTTTGGCAGAATCAAAATCATAGCTTCCATCTGCTTTCTTTATAAGGGAAGATTTCAGATAAACTGTAAATCCAGCTCCGGATAACAGATCTGCATCGGTCTTTCCATTGTTGGCTGCTTTGATGATCTGGAATGGCTGCTTGATGACCTGCTCACTGGAAGTGCACTCTCTTTTCACTTCTGCTGTCATATCTCCTTCATAACTGCACACAAGATCATGCTCTTCTGTATCTGCCAGGTATCCGGTCGGCGGTGTGATCTCTTTGATATAATATTTGCCAAGATATAAGCCATTTACAGAAGACTGTCCTTTGTCATCTGTTGTAAGAGAAGCTACCTGTTCTCCTGCTTTATAAATAGTTCCAGTTGCTCCATCCGGATGCACGATATCTTCACGGGCATACAGACCATAAACTGCACCTTTCAGTGTGGCATCTCCCTGTGGTACTGCTTTTCCTGTTTCTTTATCAACTTTGAATAAATTGATCTTTGCTGTCACACGGTCATTGCTGAAGGTATGGGCAAATGATACGGTTGCTTCTTTATCATTGGTGTAAGAAAACTTGAACGTATACACATCTTCTGTATTTCTTACATAGCCTTCCGGCGCCTGATCTTCTTTTACAGAATAGGAATATCCAATCGGAAGATCTGCTGTAAATTTTGCAGTTCCGTCTGCGCCAGTAGTTACTTTCTCAATCAGCGTTCCTTTTTTCACAACAACGCTTCCGTCTGCATTTCTGATATCATCGGATGCATACAGGCTCGCCTTTTAGCACTACATCGCTTCCGTCTGCATTTCTGATATCATCGGATGCATACAGAGAAAAAATACCGCCTTTCAGTGGTTTCTTGGTGTCTTTATCCTGTTTTACTACGGAAACATCTGCTTTCTGTCTCTCGTTGTTAAAAGTCACATCTGCAAATACAACTTCTTTGTTCTGACCAGCATAAGTTAGAGTCACTGACTTTTCTTCGCTGCCGTTATAGAAAGAGTCCGGTGCTTTTGTTTCTTTTACCACGTAGGTTCCAAGATGCAGGTTTTTCAGTGTGACAGAACCATTCTCACCTGTTGTCAGGTTTTCTTTTACAAGGTCACCTTTGCTGTACACTTTTGTGCCATAAGCTGTTACGATATCTGCCCCGGCATACACGTTATACACTGCATTTTTCTGTCTGCGGTTTTCATACTGAAATACCGTTCCATTTTCACTGACATCTGCTCCGGTCAGAACCTGTCCTTCTTTGTAAATGGTAAGCTCTGCCAGCTGTTCCTTATTTTCCACGGTTACAGCTGAGGTCTTACTTGCTACCAGTTTTACATTTGTTGCCGTTGCATTTACTACATATCCCTGTGGTGCTGTGATCTCTTTCAGATAAACAGTATCCTGTGTCTTGATGATCGTAACAGAAGATTTTCCATTCTTATCTGTTGCCGGCATCTGAGTGATCAGCTTTGTACAAGCCTCATCGCTGTATACACCGAATACTGCACCTGCAAGATTGACATCCGCTGTATCGTCTTTCTTTACGATTTCGATCGTAGCCTGTTCAATCCAGGACACCTTTAAGCTTACATATTTTTCATCAGCAACACCTTCTCCAAATACAAATGCCAGATCCTGAACACTTGCATTCGTAGTCAATTTATATGCTGAATAATCTTTTGTAATACTTCCCTTCATCTTTGTAGAAAAAGTAGCACTTACATCTTTTGTCTGTGTCAGAGGCGCTGAAAGATAAAACGTGGTTCCTCCTCCAATTGTTACGCTTGCACCTGCCGCACTTACATTTCCAGTAGATACATTATGGAGCTTTACTCCCTTTGGTAAGTCCATTGTAATTTTCTGCTGGGAAGATGCGTTGAACTGAATGTTCTCCGTTCTCTGAACATTTCCATCTACATAAGCTTTTACATTCGGTTTGGAAAATGACATCGCTACATCTGGTATTTCCGGCTTATTCACACAATAATTATAAAGCTCTTTTGCCAAAGCCTCGCCTGTAGCATTTGTTCCATAGAATGCATCACTGCTTCCATTGGCATAAGATGCAGCCATGTGAATAATGATGAATCTTTTTCCTTCTGAGAAATCCGTGTGTTTATTCGCAAAAAAGCTTTCGCTCCCTGCGGCATCTGTACCGTAATAACACACTTTTGCTAACGCCTGATTGTCCCCAATCTTTGTGATTGTATAATTTCCAGATCCTGGTCCAGGTTTTGCTGGCTGTACACAATACGCAGTTGCTCTGACGCTTCCGTAGCTGATATAGTACGGCTCTGTCAGATAGGTTCCAAGATTATAATCTGCATATCTATACAGAGGTCCTTTTTCGATTGTTACCTGCTGTGTACTTCTTGCTGAATAAGCCGAAACTGCTTCAAATGTTGCAATCTCTCCTTCTTCCATAGAATCAAGATCCACACCTTCGTCTCCTGCCTGTTCCAAAACATCATGAAGCTCTAACCCTGATTCTTCATCATAGGTATCCTGATTCTGTGCCTGCTCTACCAAATCATCAAATTCATCAGCGCCAATATCGGTAATCTCCGAGTCTGATTCTGACTCCTCCGCTTCTTCTGTCTGCTGTTCACTGCCAGCTGTTTCGGACTCAGTCACTGCTTCACTCCCTGCCGCCTCTGTCTGTACTTCTGTTTCTTTATCACGCACAATCAGTTTTCGGCTGATCTGGTACTTCGGATGCTCCTGATTTACCGGTTCCACATAATAGACCGCTTTGTAAGTGTCCACATGATCTGTCGTAAAATCCTCATCCTTGTCATTCTTTGCTTCCTCAAATGTGACTTTGACCTTGTTATCATCCTTGATTTCCAGTCCCGTGTAATCTGATTTCACATCAAAAACACTGCCTGTTTCAATTTCATAATCTTTGGCAGTCACCACCTCATCTTCATCCAGAAGGTCTTTCACTTCCTCATAAAGTGGAGGTTTTTCCTCTGGCTGGATCTCCGCTGCATATGCAGTCATCGGAGATAACACTGTACTAAGCATTGTCATGCCTGCCAGCAAGCCAGATACTACTTTTCTAAAATTACCTTTTTTCTTCATGCTAAGGTCCTCTCTTTCATAATATTTGTATTAAAACAGACAGTCCTTAGACTGCCTGCAATACACTGCTTATCGTTGCGGAAAACTCAGATTGAACTGCACATTTCCCTCGCCGGGATCAACCATTTCCACAGTTGCTTCATACTGTCTCCCTGTTTTTCTGGATACCAGATCCTTATAATGGATTTTTCCTTTAGACAGGAACTTCTTTGCTGTCGTCTTATCCATCTTTTTCCCCTGGCTTGCAAGGAATTTATCATTCTTCCACAAGGTAAAAGCACAATTCCGGTCAGAACAGTAAAAGTTTACTTTTCCTTCTCGGACATCAGCTCCACAACGGGGACATTTGCCAATGACTTCTCCTTTTGCTTTTCCCTGAAACTGATTTTTCTTCTCTTCTGAAATCCCCTGATATCTGGCAACCAGTTCCTGCATCAGCTCTGTAATCCCATTTAGGAATTCATCTGCTGTCTCTGTATTCTGGGCAATGTGATTCAATGCCATTTCCCACTCTGCTGTCATCTTCGGAGATTTAATCTCATCCGGCAGAACCGTAATCAGTACATTGCCATCATCTGTCGGTACCAGATTTTTCTTTTCTCTTTTCACAAAGCCAGACTGAATCAGTTTTTCAATGATTGCTGCCCTTGTTGCCGGAGTACCAAGTCCTTTCTTCTCTGTATCTTCGGTCAGTTCTTCATTTCCTGCACGTTCCATAGCAGAAAGCAGGGTATCTTCTGTGTACTGTTTCGGTGGCTGTGTAAAATGCTCCGATACAAAAGAATCACAAGGACCGTAATGCTTGCCAGCCCAGATATCCAGCTCCGGCTCTTCTTTCTCAATCTTTACGCCAAAGAACTGTTTCAATTTATTTTCGATTGCCTTGAATCCTTCCTGCTTTGTTTTCTTTGCCGTGAGATAAAACGTATGATAATTACAGGTAATCTGGCATTTATGGCTTTCATAAATATAAGGATCTGCGGTTGCTGTCAGTACCCTGGCACTGATCAGATACAAAATCTTGCAGTTTCGTTCTTTCAGTTTACCTATATCTGCCTTTGCTACTTCCATGGTCGGGATAATTGCATGGTGATCAGATACTTTCTTTGAATTTAATACCTTACTCACGTCCGGCTGATATTCCAGCCCTTCGGCATAGGGCATTTTCCCAAGCAACATCTGAATCAGAGTTTCTGTGCTTTCTCCCATCTCATCTGTCAGATACTGGCTGTCTGTTCTCGGATAAGTAACAAGCTTCTGCTCATACATCTCCTGCACGGCATCCAGCGTCTGCTGTGCGGTATAACCAAACATTCGGTTGGCTTCCCTCTGTAAGGTTGTCAGATCATAGAGCTTCGGTGGACGAACTGTTTTCTCCTTCACATCGTCCTTCTCTACTTCACACATACGCTCCGCACAATCCGCAGCCACTTTATCTGCATCCTCTTTTTTCTGAAAATGCTCCGTGACTGCATCCATATCATCAAACTTGATATGAGCCATATAATATTTTTCTTTGGTAAATTCCTTGATCTTCTGATTTCGATCCACGATCATGGCAAGTGTTGGTGTCTGTACTCTTCCAACTTTCAGATTCTGGTTATACAGAACAGAAAAAAGACGGCTCGCATTGATTCCCACCAGCCAGTCTGCCTTTGCCCTGCAAAGTGCTGACTGGTAGAGACTGTCATAACACGAACCGTCTTTTAATGACGCAAATCCATCTTTAATTGCCTGTTCTTCCATAGATGAGATCCAGAGCCGCTTCATCGGCTTTCTGCATCCTGCCTGCTCATACACCAAACGAAAGATTAACTCACCTTCACGTCCTGCATCAGTAGCACAGATCACCTCATCTACTTTGGAATCTCTCATCAGTTTCTTTAAGATTCCGAACTGCTTCTTTGTGCCCTCCAAAATCTTGTGTTTCCAACATTCCGGCACAATCGGCAGATCCTCATATCTCCATTTTTTATATTTTTCATCGTATTCCGATGCATCGCATAATCCCACCAGATGTCCTACGCACCAGGAAACGATATAACCGTTTCCCTCCACGTAGCCATCTTTTCTTGTTCTGGCTCCAAGCACGGAAGCCAGTGCCATCGCAACCGATGGCTTTTCTGCAATCACTAAT
>ENA-ORIT01000177-ORIT01000177.1-human-gut-metagenome-genome-assembly--contig:-NODE-177-length-19046-cov-5.76705_pt1 | contig 19046 bp, 16 predicted proteins | sample MGYA00243032_ERZ508750 | MGnify/ENA primary metagenome ERZ508750 (study PRJEB26277, sample SAMN04329802) | human gut metagenome | biome: human-associated habitat | host: Homo sapiens | place: USA... | reverse complement strand
GACGACGCACGGCAGCGGGTCGAATACCTGGCGGTCATCGCCGAGCTGGTCACCAAGTTGCGCAACTCGCTCGACGAGTGCGATATCGACCTTACGGCCGAGGTCTACACCTCGCTGCTGCGCCGGCACTTGCAGACGCTGCGCATCCCGTTCGAGGGCGAGCCGCTGGAGGGCATCCAGATCATGGGGATCCTCGAGACCCGCAACCTCGATTTCGAAAACGTCATCATCCTTTCGATGAACGACGACAATTTCCCCGGCAACCATATGGCGCAGGCGTCGTTCATCCCCTACAACCTGCGTGCGGCCTACGAGCTGCCCACGCCCGAGCACCACGAGGGCGTCTATGCCTACTATTTCTACCGCCTGATCCAGCGCGCCAAGACCGTCCACATGCTCTATTGCTCGCACGCCGACGACAAGTCGACGGGCGAGCCGAGCCGCTATATCTACCAGTTGGACTACGAGAGCGGCTTCGACGTGCGCAAGGTCGAAGTGGGGGTGGACGTCAACCTGGCCGAAACGGCGCCGATCGAGGTGCCCAAGGACGAAGGGGTGATGGCCCGGCTGGAGCGTTTCGTCGACGCCCAAAGCCCTGCGACGCTCTCGCCGACGGCTTTTTTTCGCTATGTGGCCTGCCCCTTGCGCTTCTATTTCCATTCCATAGCCCGCTTGGAGGCCGATGACGAAATTTCCGAGGAGGTCGACGCCCCGATGTTCGGTACGATCCTCCATGCCGCCGTGCAGATGCTTTACGCCCGCATCGCGGGGGAGGCGCATCCCGGTGAAACCCTGCGTGCGATGATCCGTACGGGCGAAGTGGCGCAGGCGGTCGAGGCGGCCATCAACGAGAACTATTTGCAGGATAAACATGCCACGGCCGAGGATTATTCGGGCAACCTGTTGCTGGTGAAGGACATCGTGATCCGTTACCTGCGAGGCGGGGTGATGCCCTACGACGCTGCGCACGATGCTTTCGCCGTGTCGGGGCTGGAGGAGCCCGTAGCCTATCCGTTCCGCTTCCGCGCGGGCGGGCGCGACCTGGAGATGAAATTCGCCGGCATCGCCGACCGTATCGACACGCTCGACGACGGGGCGCTGAGGGTGGTGGACTACAAGACCGGGGCGCCGCATCTCGAATTCGACGGCGTGGAGAGCCTGTTCACGGGCACGGGCAAACAACGCCTTTCGAACATCCTGCAAACGCTGCTCTACGCGATGATGCTGCACCGGTCGCGCGGCTGCGACGTCGAACCGGCGCTCTATTATGTCCGCAACATGAATCGCCCCGGCTATTCGCCGCAGCTGGACGACAAGCAAACGGGGGTGAAGGGGGCGCGCTATACGCTTTACCGTGAGCGTTTCGAGGAACTGCTGCGCGCGCAGCTCGCCGAACTCTACGACACCTCGGTTCCGTTCCGCCAGTGCGAGGATGCCGATACCTGCAAGTACTGCGATTTCAACGTGATCTGCAAGCGCTGACCGGCTGTGTCGTGACGGGGGCGGACGAGTTCCGCTGCCGGGTGGTGATTACTCCCGGAAATTACATGGCTCGGTTGTGGAAGATCGGCCGGATGGATGCTGTTGGGGACGGCGCGGAGGAATGAGTGCGTCCGGCAGCGGGTGCCGGGTGTCGGGTGCGAGGTGCAGGACGCAGGATACAGGATACAGGATACAGGATACAGGGAGCCGGATGTCGGGTGCCGGACGCCGGATGTCGGGTGCCGGATGCCGGATACAGGATGCCGGGAACGGCCTGGGCGGCGATGGTCAGAGCGTTACCCTGAAATAGGCCGCTCCGCTGCGGCGGGCCGCTTCGAGACCGATTTCGGAGTCCTCGAAGATCAGCGTTTCCTGCGGCGTACAGCCCTCGCGGCGCATGGCCTCCAGGAAACAGTCCGGGGCGGGCTTGCTGTGTTCGACGTCGGCGCCCGAGAGTATGCCGTCCACGGAGCCGTTCGGCCCTTCGCCCGGCTCGGGGGTGATTGTTGCGTGTGTCGGCGTACCTGCATCTATCGTTGCCGTGCCGGCTGTCCGGAGCCATGCCTCATCCGCACCTGTCAAGTCTCTGCCCGCCGCACCCGAGGTTGCCGCACCCGTGCTCCCCGTCCGCTGTCCCGCGACCGTGATCCCCAGGTGGCGCATGGCGTTGTCTATGTTGGCGCGGCTGCCTGTCGATACGATCCATACGCGGCCACCCTGCGCCCGGAACTGCCTGCAGAACTCCCACAGCGGGCGGTTGAGCCGCACGGTGTCGAAGACCGCGGGGTAGAGCGCGATCTTGCGCAGCCGCAGCCGCTCGCGCTCCCCGGGGTCGGCGATGCCGTAACGGGTCAGGAACTCGTTGCACCGCATACCGAAATACTTTGCCGCATACTCCTCCTCGGTGAGCGTATAGCCCGCCTCGCGCAGTGTGGCCACATAGGCGAGCGTATTGGCGCGCCGCGTGTCGGCCAGCGTGCCGTCGAAGTCGAGCAGGATGAGTCGGATTTGCATGACGTGCTACTTTTTCCCGGCCAGTTCGTAACTGCGGGCGATCAGCGGGGCGATTTCCCCGAAGGGTACGCTGCCGTCCAGCCGTACGGTGAGCCACGTGCGTTTATTCATATGGTACCCGGGGAAATAATGTTCGAAGTCCAGCGACCGCGCCATGGTCTCCGCATCGGCCCGGATGTCGAGGATCTCTGTCCGCCCCTGGTCTGCGAGGCCGAGTTTGCCGGCCTGCACCGTCAATATCACGGCATACCATTTGGCGTTGTCCTGCCGCCGGAAAACGGCGTAGTCCGGGAATTTCTCCCAGAGGAACTCCGGTTCGCCGCCCCATGAGGCACGGATATGGCGGATTGTGCGGAGCGTTTCTTCGCTGCGGAAAATTTCTTCGCGCGCAAAGCCGAAATCCTTTGTCCAGTCGTTTCCCATCTCCTTATGTTTTTAGTCGAACGACTGCATGCCCGACTGCGCGATGCGCATTAGGCGCTGGTATTCGGTGGGGGTGAGTTCCATGAAGAAGTAGTGGATCGGATCGACGCGCATGCCGTTCAGCCGCACCTCGTAGTGGAGGTGGGGCGAGAGCGAAAGGCCCGTGTCGCCCGAGAGGGCGATGATCTCGCCGCGGCTCACGCGCTGGCCCTTGCGGACGTTGATCTTCGAGAGGTGGCTGTACGAAGTCTCGTAGCCGTTGCCGTGGTCGATCACGACCGTCTGCCCCGACGTGGAGTTGCGCAGCGCCACGTCGCGCACCACGCCGTCGGCCGTGGCGAAGACGCGCGACCCCTCGGGGATGGTGTAGTCCACGCCCTGGTGCGATTGCAGGGTCTTGTAGTTGGGGTGTATGCGCATGCCGTACGAGGCCGTGAGCAGCGTCAACTGCTTGTTTATCACGGGCTGGATGGCCGGGATGTTGTTGCAGCCGCTGCCCGCCGAGTCGATGAGCGCCTGCAGGTCGAGGCACGAGGCGGTCAGTTCGTCGAGCCGCTTCTCCATGTCGGCGACCCGTTCGCGCAGTTCGAGCTTGAGCCGCCGCGACGAACGGTTGAAGATGTTTTCGTAGGTGACGGCCTGCCGGCGTTCGTATTCCGAATCGAAGTCGTAGGGATCCGATTCGAAGAGGGTGCGGAAGACGTTGCGGTCGCGCGCGGAGAGGTTGTGCATGACGGTCGTGAGCGAGTCGTACCGCTGGGTGAGTGCGGCGTATTCGCGGCGCAGGCGGTCGGTCGAGTGTTTGAGCTCGTACTCCGCGGGCGTGTCGAAGAAGAGCGAGAACCCGACGTAGTAGCGCACGGCGACCCCGGCCCACACGAAAAAGTGCACCGTCGCGCGTATGATGTTCTGTTTGCGGCGCTTACGCCTGCGGAGCCGCTCCAGGTCTTTCTTTCCTGCCATGTCAGAGCTTTTCGAAGTTCGTATCGCGCATCTTCTCCATGAGTGCGTCGTATTCCGCGGCGGTCATGTTGCGGTTGAAATAGTTGATCGGGTTCACCGGCATGCCCTTGTGGAGCTCCTCGTAGTGGAGGTGGGGGCCCGAGGAGATGCCCGTGTTGCCCGTTTCGGCGATGACCTGCCCGCGGGCGACCCGTTCGCCCGGCTGCACGAGGATTTTGCTCAGGTGCGCGTAGCGGGTCTTGTAGCCGAATTCGTGGTTCAGCAGCACCATGCGCCCGTATCCGCCGTTGCCCCCCGAGGAGGCGACCTCCACCACGGCGTCGCCCGTGGCGTAGACCGGCGTGCCGCGGTCGCAGCCCAGGTCGATGCCCTTGTGGGGGCGGATATACCCCAGCACGGGGTGCATACGCCGCATGTTGAAGGCGCCGATATGGTCGTTGTGCAGCGCCGAGCGGTCGATGGGCCAGATGGCCGGGATCGCCGCCGACATCTTCTCCTTGTCGCGGGCGAATGCCTGCAATTCGTCGAAGGACACCGATTCGAGGTAGAGTATGCGGGCCAGCGCGTCGAGCTGCTTCCAGGTGCCGACCATCAGCGGGGCGAAGTCGTCCCCGGCCATCGCGGCGTATTTGGTGTCGGGGTAGGGCTGCCACACGCCGTCGATCGACACCGTGTCGGTCGAGAAGAGCGAGCGGTAGACGTAGTTGTCGCGGTGGCGGATTTCGTCCACGCGCCGCTGCGAGGTGCGGATGCGGTCTTGCAGGATGCGGTTCTTGATGACCAGATAGCGGTTGGCGCGGATTATGCGGTACATCTTGGGGTTGTAGAAGAAGTACGAGAAGAGCACGTTGGCGATCGAGACGAGGATGAAGCCGATGAGTATTTTCCGGATCAGGCGGTAGGTGCGCAGGCGGAAAGGCGCCGAGACCACGTCGCGCGTCAGCGCCTGCGCTTCCTGTGTCAGCGCCTGCGTGTCGAATCTCTGCCCTTTTTGCTTCATTGCGGAAAAAACTCCGGTTAATAGGATGCAAATTTAACTTTAATTGTGTAATTTTGCAACCCGAAATCACAAACGTGGAAATCGGATAAAATCTTATATATGGAATCGAATAAAATTCGCCGGGCCTTTCTGGACTTCTTCGAGAGCAAGGGCCATGTGATCGTGCCCTCGGCACCGATGGTCGTCAAGGGGGATCCCACGCTGATGTTTACCAACGCGGGCATGAACCAGTTCAAGGATATCTTCCTGGGCAATGCGCCCCGCAAATATCCGCGTGCGGCCGACACCCAGAAGTGCCTGCGCGTTTCGGGCAAGCACAACGACCTGGAGGAGGTGGGGCATGACACCTACCACCATACGATGTTCGAGATGCTGGGCAACTGGTCTTACGGCGATTACTTCAAGAAAGAGGCGATCGAATGGGCGTGGGAGCTGCTCCACGGCGTCTACAAACTTCCCGCCGACCGCATGTACGCCACGGTTTTCGAAGGCTCCGAGGAGGACGGCGTGCCCTTCGCCCAGGAGGCCTACGACTACTGGAAGCAGTTTCTGCCCGAAGACCATATCATCCGCGGCAACAAGCACGACAATTTCTGGGAGATGGGCGAGACCGGCCCCTGCGGCCCCTGCGCGGAGATTCATTTCGACCTGCGCGACGAGGCGGAGATCGCCGCCAAGCCCGGGCGCGGGATGGTCAATGCGGGCCATCCGCAGGTGATCGAGATATGGAACCTCGTGTTCATGCAGTTCAACCGCAAGGCCAACGGCTCGCTGGAGGAGCTTCCGGCGCGCAACGTCGATACCGGCATGGGCTTCGAGCGCCTCTGCATGATCCTCCAGGGCAAGAAATCGAACTACGACACCGACGTGTTCCAGCCTACGATCCAGCGTATTTCGCAGCTTTCGGGCAAGACCTACGGCGCCGACGCGAAGTGTGACGTGGCGATGCGCGTCATCGCCGATCACCTGCGTGCCATCGCTTTCTCGATCGCCGACGGGCAGTTGCCGTCGAACGTCAAGGCCGGCTACGTCATCCGCCGCATCCTGCGCCGCGCCGTGCGCTACGGTTATACCTACCTCGGCTTCACGGAACCTACGATCTGCAAGCTCGTTGCGGGGCTCGTGGAGCAGATGGGGGGCCAGTTCCCCGAACTGAAGGCCCAGCAGGCGCTGATCGAAAAGGTCATCGAGGAGGAGGAGGCCTCGTTCCTGCGTACGCTGGCCACGGGCATCAGCCTGCTGGACGGCGTGGTCGAAAAGACCAAGAAAGAGGGCCGCGAACTGATCTCGGGCAAGGACGCCTTCGAGCTTTACGATACGTTCGGGTTCCCGATCGACCTGACGGAGCTCATCGCCCGCGAACAGGGCGTCGGCGTTGACCTCGCAGCCTTTGAAACCGAGTTGCAGGCGCAGAAGGAGCGTTCGCGCAACGCTGCGGCCGTCGATACCGACGACTGGGTGGAGTTGTTCCCCATTCGCGAGAGCGTCTTCACGGGCTACGACACGCTGACCGAGCGGGTGAAGATCGCCCGTTACCGCCGCGTGACCTCCAAAGGCAAGACCTCCTACCAGCTGGTCTTCGACCGCACGCCGTTCTACGGCAACTCGGGCGGTCAGATCGGTGACATCGGCTATATCGAGAATGCCAACGAGCGCATCGCCGTCGTGGCTACCGAAAAGGAAAACGGACTGATTATCCATATCGTCAAGGAGCTTCCCGAAAACCCTGCGGCCGAGTTCACGGCCGTCGTGGACGCTGCCAAACGCCAGGCCGCGGCCAACAACCATACCGCGACACACCTCATGCACGAGGCGCTGCGCAAGGTGCTGGGATCGCACGTCGAGCAAAAGGGTTCGATGGTGACGCCCGAGATCCTGCGCTTCGACTTTTCGCATTTCCAGAAGATGACTCCCGCCGAGCTGCGCCAGGTCGAGATGCTCGTCAACCGCGCCGTCCGCGCCAACTATCCGTTGGAGGAGAACCGCGAGGCCACCAAGGAGGAGGCCGAGAAATGCGGTGCCATGATGCTCTTCGGCGAGAAGTACGGCGATCGGGTGCGCATGGTGCGCTTCGGTACGTCGGTCGAGCTCTGCGGCGGTACGCACACCAGCGCTACGGGTAACATCGGGTTCTTCAAGATACTGACCGAGAGCGCCATTTCGGCCGGCGTGCGCCGCATCGAAGCCGTCACGGGCGAACAGGCCGAGAAGATCATCTACGCCGCCGAGGATACGATGCGCGACATCAGCGAATACCTCCACAACCCGCAGGTGCTGCAGGCCGTAAAGAAAATGTTCGAGAGCAACGAGACGCTTTCGAAGGAGGTCGAGGCCATGCGCCGCGAGCAGGTCGCCCAGTGGGCCGAGAAGATCATCTCCTCGACGCCCGAGCGCCACGGGGTGCAGCTCATCGCCACTCAGACCGACCGTACGCCCGAGTTCGTCAAAGACCTGGCCTATAACCTGCGTGCCCGCTCCCCGAAGCTGGTGTTCGTGCAGGGGGCGGTCAACGACGGCAAACCCATGCTGACGGTGATGCTCGGCGACGAGATCACGGCCCAGGGCGTGAACGCCGGTGCCGTGGTGCGCGAGGCTGCGAAACTGATGCAGGGCGGCGGCGGCGGACAGGCGTTCTTCGCCACGGCGGGCGGCAAGAACCCCGACGGGCTGCAGGCCGCCATCGACAAGGCCGTGGAGCTGATTATGGCCCAGGTAAAGTAAAAGAATAGTTAAAAACCGGATAATTATGAATAACAAGGTATTACTGATGATCCTCGACGGCTGGGGCAACGGCCGCCACGACAAGGCCGATGTCATTTCGACCGTCCATCCCGAATATATCTCGGCCATGACGGCGAAATATCCCCATGCCGAGCTGCGCACCGACGGCGAGAACGTCGGCCTGCCCGACGGCCAGATGGGCAATTCGGAGGTCGGGCACCTCAATATCGGCGCCGGCCGCGTGGTCTACCAGGATCTGGTGAAGATCAACCGCGCCTGCCGCGACAATTCGATCCTGGAGAACCCCGAGGTCAAGGCAGCGTTCGAACATGCCAAAAAGAACGGCGTGAACATGCATTTCATGGGCCTCGTGTCGGACGGCGGCGTGCACTCGTCGCTCGAGCACCTTTTCAAGCTGTGCGACATCTCGGCGGCCTACGGCCTCGAAAATACCTTCGTGCACTGCTTCATGGACGGCCGCGACACCGACCCGCACAGCGGCAAGGGGTTCGTCGCCGACCTCGAAAAGCACCTCGCAGCCACGACGGGCAAGATCGCCACGGTGATCGGGCGCTACTACGCGATGGATCGCGACAAGCGCTGGGAACGGGTCAAGGTTGCCTACGACGCGCTGGTCAGCGGCATCGGCGAGCGTTCGTCGGACATGGTCGAAGCCGTCCAGAAATCCTATGACGAGGGCGTTACGGACGAGTTCATCAAGCCTTTCGTGCGCATCGACGAGAACGGGCAGCCCGTCGGCATGATCCGCCCCAACGACGTGGTGGTCTTTTTCAACTACCGCAACGACCGCGCCAAGGAGCTGACCATCGTGCTGACGCAGGAGGACATGCCCGCCGAGGGGATGCACACCATGCCCCTCTACTATTGCTGCATGACCCCCTACGATGCCAAGTTCACGGGGCTGCACATCCTCTTCGACAAGGACAACGTGCCCAACACCATCGGCGAGTTCGTTTCGAAGCAGGGCTTGCGGCAGCTGCGCATCGCCGAGACCGAGAAATATGCCCACGTGACGTTCTTCCTGAACGGCGGCCGCGAGGCGGAGTTCGCGGGCGAAGACCGCATCCTCGTCGCGTCGCCCAAGGTGGCCACCTACGACCTGCAACCCGAGATGAGCGCTCCGGAAGTCGCTGATAAACTGGTTGCTGCACTCGGTGAGCGGAAGTTCGACTTTATCTGCCTGAATTTCGCCAACGGCGACATGGTCGGCCATACGGGCGTCTACGATGCCATCGTGAAGGCCGTGAAGGCCGTCGACGGGTGCGTCGCCAAAGTTGTCGAGGCTGCTAAGGAGAACGGTTACGAGGTCGTCATGATCGCCGACCACGGCAATGCCGACAACGCTGTCAATGCCGACGGTACGCCCAATACGGCGCATTCGCTCAACCCCGTGCCCTTCGTGGTCGTTTCCGACCGTGTGAAGTCGGTGCACGACGGTATCCTGGCCGACGTCGCGCCGACGGTGCTCAAGTTGATGGGGCTGGAGCAACCCGCCGAAATGACCGGCAAGGCGCTCGTGGAGATGAAATAGCCTGCCTTTTCAATAAAACACCCCGGAATCTACATTCCGGGGTGTTTTTCGTTAGGGGTGACGTGTCGGGATAAACCCTTATTTGGAGCGTGGCAAATTCCGGGAATTAAAAGAGCGTTTGCTGCTGCGCAGATGCAGGCCGGTAGAACTCCATCCGGGTGGCTATGCCCAGCGTTGCGCACAGGTTGCGGAACGTGTCGTCCAGCGCCCGGCAGTTCGGGCCGAAGCATTCGTAGCGGTTGCCGAAACAGGCTTCGTAACGTGCTTTCAGCCCGGGGAACCCGCGCTCCAGGGCGGCATGGAAATGCTCCCTCGACCCGCTGCGGAGCGTCACGCCGAACATCGGGAGGATATACGACGCCCCCGCGTCCTTCGCCCGGCGGACGATGGCTTCGACATTTTCCCGCGTGTCGTTGATCAGCGGCAGCAGCGGCATCATCGTGACACCCGTATAAATGCCCTTGGCAGCCAGTGCCGCCATCGCGCGGAACCGCTCCGAAGAGGCCGGGGCGCCGGGTTCCGTGCGGACGCTGAGCGCGTCGTCGGCACAGGTCACGGTGAAACTCACCGCCGCGTAGGTGGCGGAAATTTCCTGCAGGATGTCGGCATCGCGCTCCGCCAGGGAGCTCTTGGTGATGACATGCACCGGGAAGCGCTCGTCGGCGATCATGCCCAGTGCCCGGCGGGTCAGCCGCAGCTCGCGCTCGACGGGCATGTAGGGGTCGTTCATCGACCCCGTGCCGATCGTGGCGCGTTTTTTCCGCCGGGCACGCAGCTCGGCGGGCAGCAATTCCAGTGCGTTGCGCTTCACGGCTATCTGGGCGATGTCCCCGATCCCATAGCAGTCGCTGCGCGTGTCGCAGTAGATGCACCCGTGCTGGCATCCCCGGTAGAGGTTCATGTTGTAGGCGATGCCGAACCACCGATCGGCCGTCCGCAGCTTCGAGAGGATCGTTTTGGTTTCGATATACCGCATGGGCGGGTCAGTAGAGCTCGATGAACTCGTAGGTGTTGCCTACGGCCGCCAGGTAACGCAGGAACTCCTCACGGGAGATCACCACCGTCGACCGGTTGTCGTTGGGGTGGATCGTGGAGGCCGGCAGCCGTTGCAGGCTGGCGTCGAGGAACAGGTGCACGCGCCTGGCCGGGTCGGTGATCAGCCCGAAGGGCGACACCGAACCGGGACGCAACCCCAGCCAGCGCTCCATGCGCTGCTCCGAAGCGAACGACAGTTTGCCCTGCCTCAGGCGGTGTTCCAGGTCGTGGATGGCCAGGTTCCGTTCGCAGTCGAAACATACGAGGTAGTGGCGGTTGCCTTTGTGGTTGCGGAAAAAGAGGTTCTTGCAGTGCTTCGATCCGTCGTCGCGCCAGTAGCGGCGTGCGGCCTCGATGGTCGGTGCCTCGGGGTGTTCGTACCACGTGTAGGCGATGCCGCGGGCGTCGAGCCAGCCGAAAACCCGCTGCCGGCGTTCGTCCGGCGTCGGGGCGGCCGTTGCGGCGCCGGGGCTTGCCGTTTCCATTCCTTCCATGGCTATCGGGCCTTGCAGAATTCTTCGATATTCTCCGCGATGCAGCCTACCAGCACGTCGATGGCTTCGCGCGGCGACCATGCGTTGTGGGGCGAGAGCAGCAGCCGGTCGGGTTCGCGGATGCCCAGCAGCGGGTTATCCGCGGCCAGCGGCTCGCGCGAGAATACGTCGAGCGCGGCGCCTGCGACCGATCCCCGGTCGAGGGCGTCGGCCAGTGCCGCCTCGTCGACGATCCCGCCGCGGGCGACGTTCACGAGGATGGCCGATTGCTTCATCACGGCCAGCTCCGGGGCGCCGATCAGCCCCCGCGTGTGGTCGTTCAGCGGCGCGTGCACCGAGACCGTGTCCGCCCAGCCCAGCAGTTCGGGAAGCGACACGGCGGGGTAGGGCTCTTCGCGCACGGCGCCCGAGGTCGAGGTGTAGCGTACCTCGCAGCCGAAGGCCGCGGCGAGCCGCGCCACTTCGTGCCCGATGGCGCCGAGCCCCACGATGCCCCACTTCGAGCCGTAGAGCTGGTGCGTGGGTTTGGCGAAGTGGAACTGCTGCCCGGCGGCCGAGTAAGCGCCGCTCTTGACATAGCGGTCGTAGTAGACGATGTGCCGCCGCAGGGCGATGGCCGCCCCGAGGGTGGTTTCGGCTACGGAGTGCGTCGAGTAGCCCGCGGTGTTCCTGACGGCGATGGCCAGCGCGGCCGCGGCGGCGAGGTCGATGTTGTTCATGCCCGTGGCGGCTATGCAGATCAGGCGCAGCCCGGGGAGTGCGGCGAGCGTCTCGCGGCGCATCACGACTTTGTTGGTGATGACGATTTCGGCATCGCGGCAGCGATCCGCGACCTCGTCCGGCGCGGTCGTGCTGTAACCCGTGTACCGGCCCAGCTCGTGCAGGCGGGTCAGGTCGGCACCCCCGAGGGTGTACTCGTCCAGAAATACGATGTTAGGTTTCATTGGCGTATGTGTTTATGGTTTTGTTGTCAGTCCATTTCCCCGATCAGCGTGCGGATCGCCACCGAGGCGCAGCCGATGCCGAACAGCGCCGGGATGTAGGAGATCGTGCCGACGTTCGACTTCTTGTTCTGCTCGTCGCAGAGGATCATCGCCCCCTCGCGCATCGCTTCGGGCGAGAATACCGCCTTGAAGCCGCTGCGGACGCCCAGTTTGTGCAGCCGCTTGCGGAGCATGTGCGCCAGGGGGCAGTGGTGGGTCTTCGAGATGTCGGCGATCTCCATCTTCGTGGGGTCGGTCTTGGCGCCGGCGCCCATCGAGCTGACCAGCGGCAGCGAACGGTCGAGGGCACCCTTTATCAGCGCCAGCTTGGGCGAGAGGGTGTCGATGGCGTCCACCACGAAATCGTATGCGGCGGCGTCGAGCAGCGTGTAGGTCTCCTCGTCCCGGATGTAGCGGTTGACGATGGTCAGCCCGATCGCGGGGTTGATGTCCCGCAGCCGGTCGGCGAGCACCTCGGCCTTCTGCCGGCCTACGGTCGAATGCAGGGCCACCAGCTGGCGGTTGATGTTGCTCGGCGCCACGGTGTCGGCGTCGGCGATGGTCATGCGTCCCACGCCCGCCCGGGCGATCATTTCGGCGGCATAGGCGCCTACGCCGCCCAGTCCCACGACGAGCACGTGCGCCTGCCGGAGCAGGTCGAGTTTTTCCTTGCCGAGCAGCAGCTCGGTGCGTTCAAGCCAGTTATCCATTTTGCGGGGCGAATATCCGTTCGTAATTTTCGGTCGTCGCCCGTTTCAGGGCTTCGACGGTGGTGCCTCTCACCGCTGCCGCGTGCGCGTAGACCTCCTCGATGCCGGTGTCGCTGTCGTCGGTTTCGAGGAAGAGCTGCCCGGGGGGCGTTTCGCGCAGCGCTTCCAGGGTCTTGGGCGACGAGAACGTCCGCACGCCGATCGAGAGGTAGTAGCCTTTCTCCAGTGCGCGGCGTGCCGGCTCGGGCGAGCCGAGGAACCCGTGGAATATGACGGCACGGGGCTCGCGGGCGGCCAGTTCCAGCATGACGGGCTCGAAGGCCCTGACGCAGTGCAGCACTACGGGCAGTTGCCGGTCGCGCGCCAGTGCCAGCTGGGCGCGGAAGGCGGCCAGTTGCTGCTGGCGCCCGGCGCCGCGGGCATAGTCGAGCCCCGTCTCGCCGATGGCCTGTACGTCCGCCGGGAGCGTGCCGAGTGCGGCGATGTCCTCTTTGTCTGCATCCCACGGGTGGATGCCGGCGGTGCGGAGCTCGATGCCCCGGCCTGTCGGGCGGTGGGTGTGTATGTTGACGAATTGGGAGGTCATTGCGACAAAAGTACAAATTTTAAGTAAATTAAAAAATAATAGATAATGCATACGGATTTTTCGGAAAAAATTCGTACTTTCGCACGCGAATTATGCTGTTAGCAGGCTAACAACAAAAACCGGCCCGAAATTTAACCCAAAAATATCCAAACATAACAATCAAAATCTTTAACCATGTCGAAAATCATTACACTACGCAAGGGTCTCGACATCAATCTCCGGGGAAAGGCCCAGGAGTCTCTGGCCGACGCGCCGCAGGCTTCGGAGTATGCCCTCTCGCCGCTCGATTTCGAAGGCGTGACTCCCAAGTTGCTGGTTAAGGTAGGCGATGAGGTGAAAGCCGGTACGCCGCTGTTCTTCAACAAGTACAGCGAGCGTGTCCTCTTCACGTCGCCTGTCAGCGGGACGGTTGCTGCCGTCAACCGCGGGGAGAAGCGCAAGGTGCTCTCCGTAACCGTAACGCCGGATGCCACGCAGAGCTACGAGGAGTTCGCCAAGCCCGACCTCCAGAAAGCGTCCCGCGAGGAGATTGTCGAACTGCTGCTCCGTTCGGGCCTTTGGCCGATGATCGTGCAGCGGCCCTATGGCATCATCGCCGACCCGAACGACACGCCGAAGGCCGTTTTCATTTCCGCCTTCGACTCCGCGCCGCTGGCCCCGGATTACAACTTCGTGCTCCGCAACGAGCAGAAGAACCTCCAGGCCGGCATCGAGGTGATGCGCCGCCTCACGCCGGGCAAAGTGCACCTTTCGGTGCGTGCCAAGGCCGAGGGGCAGATGCCCATGCTCAAGGGTGCCGAGCTGCACACCTTCGCGGGCAAGCATCCCGCGGGCAACGTCGGCATCCAGATCCACCACATCGACCCCGTGAACAAGGGCGACGTCGTGTGGACGGTCAATATCCAGGATCTGGCCATCATCGGCCGCCTGTTCAACGAAGGCCGCGTCGACATGACGAAGATCATCGCCGTAGCCGGCTCTGAGATCGAAAAACCGCAGTACTGCCGCGTCGTCGCGGGCGCCAGGGTCGATTCGATCCTCCGGGGCAACGTGAAACCCCAAAAGGAGGGCGACCATGTACGCATCATCTCGGGCAACGTGCTCACCGGCACGAAGACTCCGGCCGACGGCTTCCTCGGTTTCTATGCCAATCAGCTTACGGTGATCCCCGAGGGCGACAAGTACGAGCTGCTGGGCTGGGCGATGCCCCGTTTCAACAAGTTCTCCGTATCGCGCTCCTATTTCTCGTGGCTCTGCCCGAAGAAGGCCTACGACCTCGACACCAACATGAACGGCGGCGAGCGCCCGTTCGTCGTGACGGGACTCTACGAGCAGTACCTGCCGATGGACATCTACCCGATGTACCTGCTGAAGGCCTGCCTTGCCGGCGACATCGACAAGATGGAGAACCTCGGCATCTACGAGGTCGTAGAGGAGGATTTCGCCCTGTGCGAATTCGTAGACCCCTCGAAGATCGAGATACAGCAGATCATCCGCGACGGTATTAACTTAATGATTAAGGAGGCATAACGATGAGCGCATTACGCAATTTGGTAGATAAGATCAAGCCCACGTTCACCAAGGGTGGCAAGCTGGGCTTCCTGGAGTCGACGTTCGATGCGTTCGAAACGTTCCTTTTCGTACCGAACACCACGACGCAGAAGGGCGCGCACATACGCGACTGCAACGATATGAAGCGTACGATGATCATGGTGGTCGTCGCCCTGATGCCGGCGCTCCTGTTCGGTTTCTATAACACGGGTTACCTGCATTTCCTCTCGCAGGGCGTACAGCCCGAATTCTGGGCTTCGCTCTGGTTCGGGTTCCTCAAGGTGCTGCCCATCATCGTCGTTTCGTACGTCGTCGGCCTGGGCATCGAGTTCGCCTTCGCACAGGCCCGCGGCCACGAGGTCAACGAAGGTTTCCTCGTGACGGGCCTGCTGATCCCGATGGTCATGCCGGTGGACATCCCGCTGTGGATGGTGGCGCTGGCCACGGCCTTCTCGGTCATCTTCGGCAAGGAGGTGTTCGGCGGTACGGGTATGAACGTCTTCAACCCCGCGCTGCTGGCCCGCGCCTTCGCGTTCTTCGCCTATACGCCCTCGATGTCGGGCGCTACGGTGTGGATCGCAGGGCTCTCCTCGGGCGAGGGCGTGGTGGACGGCTTCTCGGGCGCCACGGCACTCGAAAACCTGAGCACCACGGGCCAGATGGGCTACTCGGCCATGGATGCCTTCCTCGGTTTCATTCCGGGGTGTATCGGCGAGACCTCGACGCTGGCGATCCTCCTGGGCGCCGCGATCCTCCTGTTCACGGGCGTCGCTTCGTGGCGCACGATGGTTTCGGTATTCGTCGGCGGGCTGGCGATGGGCTATTTCTTCCAGGCGATCGGCACGACGACCTATCCGGCATGGTACCACCTGATCATCGGCGGTTTCGCATTCGGTGCCGTCTTCATGGCCACCGACCCCGTGACCTCGGCCCAGACCAATACGGGCAAGTATATCGTGGGGTTGCTGACCGGTGCGCTGGCAGTGCTGATCCGCGTGGTCAACCCGGCCTATCCCGAGGGCATGATGCTGTCGATCCTCTTTATGAATGCGCTGGCTCCGCTGGTGGACTACTACGTGGTCGAGGCGAACATCTCGCGCAGAAAGAAACGTGTTAAACTGGCGAAATAGGGGAGATATATGGCAACGAAAAAATTCAAATGCACAGTCTGCGGCTATATCCACGAAGGGAAGGCCGCTCCCGAAACATGCCCCGTTTGCGCGGCTCCCGCTTCGGCGTTCGTCGAGATCGAGGACGCGAAGAAGAAGGGGATGCTGAGCGACAAGAACGGCAACGCATATATTATAATGTATTCGACCGTGATGGTCGTGATCGTGGCGACGCTGCTCGCCGTGGCGGCACTCTCGCTCCAGAAGCGCCAGTATGCCAACGAGCTGAACGAAAAGAAACTTTCGATCCTCTCGTCGCTCTCGGCGCAGGGGCAGAACTACGACACCTTCATCGACGCCTACGTCGTCGACGCCCGGGGCGAGAAAGTCGAGGGGCAGGACGTATTCGAACTGCTCAAGGACTTGCCGGGTGCTTTCGACGACGGCAAATTCCCCGTGTTCGAGGCCAAGGACGGCCGTGTGGTGATCCCGGTTACGGGTACCGGCCTCTGGGGCCCGGTCGGGGGTTATGTGGCGCTCGAAAAGGATATGGACACGATGGCTGGCATCATCATGGCCCACAAGGGCGAAACCCCGGGCCTCGGTGCCGAGATCGCCACGCCGAAATACCAGGCGCTGTTCGTCGGCAAGAAGATTTTCAAGGGCGACCAGTTCGTTTCCGTGAAGCTGCGTAAGGGCGGCGCACAGGATCCCGAGCATGAAGTGGATGCCATTTCGGGCGGTACGAAGACTTCGGACGGCGTGACGGCGATGCTTTACAACAGCCTGCACCACTACCTGCCGCTGCTCGAAGCCAAGCGCAAGGCCGCAATCGAGGATGTCGTGTTTGCCCCCGTGCGGGATGAGTCTAACGAAGAAAATGTAGGAAACAATGAGTAAGCAAGAAAAAGAGCCTTTGTTTTCGGCTAAGAATATGAAGTTCCTGACGGGGCCGTTCTCCGCGAACAACCCGGTCATTGTGCAGATCCTGGGTATCTGCTCGGCGCTGGCCGTCACCGTGCAACTCAAGCCCGCCATCGTCATGGCCCTCTCCGTGACGGTCGTGACGGGTTTCTCGAACCTGGTGATGTCGCTGCTGCGCAACGGCGTGCCTTCGCGCATCCGCATCATCGTGCAGCTGGTGGTCATCGCCGCGCTGGTAATCCTGGTCGACCAGGTGCTCAAGGCCTTTGTCTTCGAGGTGTCGAAGCAGCTGTCGGTCTATGTCGGCCTTATCATCACCAACTGTATCGTCATGGGACGTATCGAGGCATTCGCGCTGGCCAACAAGCCGTGGGCGTCGCTGCTCGACGGTATCGGCAACGGCCTGGGGTACGGCCTGATCCTGGTGATCGTGGCTTTCTTCCGCGAGCTTTTCGGCTCGGGCACCCTGATGGGCTGGCGCATCATTCCCGAGAGCTGGTATGCGGCCGAGGGCGGCTGGTACTACAACAACGGGCTTATGCTCTTCCCGCCGATGGCGCTGATCATCGTGGGCTGCATCATCTGGGTACACCGTTCGCGCAATAAGGATTTACAGGAAAAATAGGAGGGTAGCGTATGGAATCATTGAATATCTTTATCCGGTCGATCTTTATCGACAACATGGTCTTCGCCTTCTTCTTCGGCATGTGTTCCTACATCGCCGTATCGAAGAGCGTCAAGACGGCCCTCGGCCTGGGTCTGGCCGTTACGTTCGTGATGGTGATGACCGTGCCTCTGAACTACCTTTTGTACGAATACGTCCTCAAAGCCGATGTATTGGTCCCGGGAGTCGATTTGAGCTTTTTGACTTTCATCGTCTTTATCGCCACGATCGCCGCTTTCGTGCAGCTCGTGGAGATGGCCGTCGAGAAATTCTCGCCGACGCTTTATAATCAGTTGGGTATCTTTATTCCGTTGATCGCCGTTAACTGCTCCATTCTTGGCTTCTCGCTCGTCATGCAGCATCTGGTCGATGCGCTGGAGATCACTTCGCTCTGGCAGTCGATCGTCTATGGTCTGGGTTCCGGTCTGGGCTGGTGGCTGGCGATCGTGATGATGGCCGCCATTCGCGAGAAGACGACCTACTCGCAGATTCCCGCTGCACTCCGGGGTCCCGGTATCGCATTCATCATCACGGGTTTGATGGGTATCGCGTTCATGATCTTCTCGGGTATCAAGTTGTAATCCTTTAAAAGAGATAAAAAGATGACGTTAACAATTATCATAGCGATCGTTGCCTTTCTGGTGATAACCCTGGCACTCGTGGGGTTGCTTCTCTTTGCGAAGGCGAAACTGACCACCTCGGGCGATGTCACCATCGACATCAACGGCGGGGAGAAAGTGCTCATCGCCGAGAGCGGCGGCACGCTGCTTTCGACGCTGGCCAACAACAACGTGTTCCTGCCGTCGGCATGCGGCGGCGGCGGTTCGTGCGGCATGTGCAAATGTCAGGTGCTGGAGGGCGGCGGCGAACTGCTGCCGACCGAAACGGGCTTTATCAACCGCAAGATGGCCAAGTAGCACTGGCGCTTGGGCTGTCAGGTGAAAGTTAAGGAATATCTCAAGATCCACGTGCCGGAGTCGGTGCTGGGCGGCAAGAAGTGGGAGTGTGAAGTGATCTCGAACCGCAATATCTCGACCTTCCTCAAGGAGTTCGTGGTGAAATTGCCCGAAGGCGAGAACCTCAAGTTCCGCAGCGGCGGCTATATCCAGATCGACATTCCGAAGTACGATGCCATCAAATTCTCCGACATGGACATCGAAGAGCCTTACCGCGAGGATTGGGACAAGATGAAGATGTGGGATCTGGTGACCAAGAATCCCGAACCTACGTTCCGGGCCTATTCGATGGCCAACCATCCGGCCGAGGGCAATATTATCATGCTCAACATCCGTATCGCCACGCCTCCGTTCGACCGGGCTACGGGTACCTTCGCCAAGGTGAATCCCGGTATCTGCTCGTCGTACATCTTCTCCCGCAAGCCGGGCGACAAGGTGACGATTTCGGGTCCTTACGGCGAGTTCTTCCTGCCTGACAACCTGCCCGCGACGCAGGAGCTGGTATTCATCGGCGGCGGTGCAGGTATGGCACCGATGCGCAGCCACATCATGCACCTGTTCAAGACCGAGAAGACTTCGCGTCCCGTATCGTTCTGGTACGGCGCCCGCGCGCTCAAGGAGGTGCCGTATATGGATGAGTTCCTCGAAATCCAGCGGGAGTTCCCGAATTTCAAGTTCCATCTGGCGCTCGACCGTCCGGATCCCCAGGCGGATGCCGCCGGAGTGAAATATACGCCCGGATTCGTGCACAACGTGCTGTATGAGAATTACCTGAAGAACCATCAGGCTCCCGAGGACAATATTTACCTCATGTGCGGTCCTCCGATGATGATTTCGTCGGTGAAGATAATGCTCGACAGCCTAGGCGTTCCCTCCGAA
>ENA-ORIT01000165-ORIT01000165.1-human-gut-metagenome-genome-assembly--contig:-NODE-165-length-19780-cov-6.14859_pt1 | contig 19780 bp, 16 predicted proteins | sample MGYA00243032_ERZ508750 | MGnify/ENA primary metagenome ERZ508750 (study PRJEB26277, sample SAMN04329802) | human gut metagenome | biome: human-associated habitat | host: Homo sapiens | place: USA... | reverse complement strand
CCCTGGTGCTGGAGCGCGATCGACACCGAGAAGATCGGCAGCCCCTGGCTGTAATTGGGCGTGCCGGCGAGCGGGGCTATCACCCAGCGGTAATCGCTCCCCTCCGTGCCCATTACGCCGCCTTCTTCGCCCAGTATCCCGTGACCGGGATAGCGCCCGAGGAGCGCCTGCACGATGTAGGCTTCGCTCTCCTTGTCGGCCCGCGTCACCACGTCATACGCGTTCGATTTGGTCTCTATCCCCAGGTCGTCGCCCCGGAAATAGGCGAGTTGTATCTCCCCGGCCCCCTTTGCGAGCGGGAAGATGATATTCAGGAATTCGTCGTACATGGCGCTATTTCTCCGCTGCGAAATACTTGTAAAACAGCGGGATGGTCTCCACGCCCCGGTCGAACTGCTCCAGCCCGTAGCTCTCGTTGGGCGAGTGGATCGCATCCTCCGCGAGCCCGAAGCCGATGAGCAGCGACTTGATGCCCAGGATCGACTCGAACCCGCTGATGATCGGGATCGAACCGCCCGAATAGAAGGGCAGGGGTTTCTTGCCGAAGGTCTCGGCGATGGCCTTCTGGGCAGCCTAGTTGGCCGGCATGTCGGTCGGTGCCACGTAGGGCATGCCGCCGTGCAGCGATTTCACTTTGACCTTCACGCTCTTGGGCGCTATCGACCTGAAATATTTTTCGAACAGCCTGCTGATCTTGCGATAGTCCTGGTTCGGCACCAGGCGCATCGAAATCTTGGCCGAGGCCTTCGACGGGATCACCGTCTTGGTTCCCTCCTCGGTGTAGCCGCCCCAGATGCCGTTGACGTCGAGCGACGGGCGTACGCCGGTGCGTTCCAGCGTCGTATAGCCCGCTTCACCCTCCACGTCGCCGATCGACAACGATTTCTTATAGCCCGCGAGGCTGAACGGGGCCTTGTTGAACGCCTTGCGCTCGGCAGGCGTCAGTTCGCGCACGTCGTCGTAGAACCCGGGGATCGTCACGCGGCCGTCCTTGTCCACGAGCTGTGCCACGAGGCGCGTCAATACGTTGGCCGGGTTGGCCACGGCGCCGCCGAACAGCCCCGAGTGGAGGTCTTTGTCGGGGCCCGTCACCTCGACCTCCATATAGGCCAGCCCGCGCAGGCCGCAGGTGATCGACGGGGTCTGCATCGAGATCATCGAGGTGTCCGACACCAATATTATATCCGCCTTGAGCATTTTTTTGTTCTGTTCGCAGAACTTGTAGAGGCTCGGCGAGCCGATCTCCTCCTCGCCTTCGAGCATGAATTTCACGTTGCAGGGCAGGCTCTCCGTGGCGCACATCGCCTCGAATGCATTGGCGTGCATCCACTGCAGCCCCTTGTCGTCGTCGGCACCGCGCCCCCAGATACGGCCGTCCTTGATGACCGGCTCGAAAGGCTCCGTGCGCCACTCCCCGCGCGGGTCTACGGGCATCACGTCGTAGTGACCGTAAACCAATACGGTCTTGGCCTTGGGATCGACAATCTTCTCGGCGTAAACGACCGGGTTGCCCTCCGTCGGGAAGACCTCGGCGCGGTCGGCGCCCGCCTTTGCGAGCGCCGCGGCCAGCCATTCGGCGCACCGTGTCATGTCGGGCTTATGCTCGCTCTGGGCGCTGATCGAAGGAATGCGGAGCAAGTCGAACAACTCGCTGATAAACCGTTCTTTATTGGCTTCTATATAACTTTTTACTTTATCCATCCGGCAAGGGTTTTATTCGGTTTTCTTCAATACGTAATTTTCGGCCAGCGCCCCCGTGACGGGTTGTTTGTCGGCATCGAGCTTGCGCACCTGATTCTCCTCCACCTTGTAGTACTCCGGCTGCCCGTCCATCGGGGTCAGCGTCAGCAGGTTCCCCTTGACCTTGTAGGCGCCCTTCTCGTCGAATTCCGAGTCGCGATCCAGGTATTTCATGTGCAGGCTGTACGTGCCGTCCTTCTTCAGCGTGAGGCGCATGTCGATCCCCGGGCAGTCCGCCGCCGGGAAAACCCCGGTGTATGTCCCCTGGTAGTCGAGCGAGCTCTCCGCATCGTGCATGTCGACCTTCACGGCATCCGCTTTGACCTTTTCAGATACCGCCTTTTTCTGTTGGTTGCCCCCGCAGGCGACAAGCGTTATCGCAGCCGCGAGGATCATGACTTTATTCTTCATAGTCGTTTCGTTTAAACTGTTTATATTTTACAGATTTCCTTAATTTCCCCGATGAACCGCTGCGCCAGCGCCTCGGCCGCAGCCATCGACTTCGCCTCGGTATAGACCCGGATAATGGGTTCGGTATTCGACTTGCGCAGGTGCACCCAGTTCTCCGGGAAGTCGATTTTCACCCCGTCCGTATCGTTCACGTTCTCATCGGCATAACGTTCCTTTATCTCACGCAGCACTTTATCCACGTCGATCGCCGGTGTCAGCTCGATTTTATTCTTCGATGCATAGTATGCCGGATAGGTCGCACGCAACTGCGTCATGGTCATCCCCGTCTGTGCGAGCCATGTCAAAAAGAGTGCCGTTCCCACCAACGCATCGCGCCCGTAGTGCAGCCCCGGGTAGATCACGCCCCCGTTGCCTTCTCCGCCGATCACGGCGCCTACCTCCTTCATCCTGGCCACGACGTTCACCTCGCCGACGGCCGAAGCATAATATTTGCCGCCGTGCCGCTCCGTCACGTCGCGCAGCGCCCGCGACGAGCTCAGGTTGGAAACGGTGTTCCCGCCCGGGTGCTTCGTGAGGATGTAGTCGGCCACAGCCACCAGCGTGTACTCCTCGACGAACATCGAGCCGTCCTCGCTGACCAGTGCCAGCCGGTCGACATCGGGATCCACGACGATCCCCAGGTCGGCCTTCTCGCGGCGGATCACCCCGGCTATTTCGGTCAGGTTCTCCGGCAACGGCTCGGGGTTGTGGGCGAATTCGCCCGTGGGGTCGCAGTTCAGCTCCACGACCTCGCACCCCAGTCGTCGCAGCAATTCGGGCATCACGATGCCGCCCACCGAATTCACGGCGTCCACAACGACCTTGTAGCGGCGCGCACGGATGGCCTGGGCATCGACCAGCGGGAGCGCCAGCACCTGCGCGATGTGCCGTTCGTTGAACGGTTCGCGCGAAAGGACGCGCCCGATGCCGTCGACGGTGGGGTATTCGTAATCCTCCTCTTCCGCCATCGCAAGCACCTGTTTCCCCTCGGCATCGCTGAGGAATTCCCCGTCGGCGTTGAGCAGCTTCAGGGCGTTCCACTGGCGGGGGTTGTGCGAGGCGGTGATGATGATGCCGCCGTCGGCCTTGTGCGTGATGACGGCCATCTCGACCCCCGGCGTGGTGCACAGGCCGACGTTTATCACATCCGCACCGCACGCCAGCAGGGTGCCTTCGACCAGGTCGGCGACCATCTCGCCCGAAATCCGGGCGTCGCGGCCGACGACTATGGTAAGTTTTTTGCCCGGGTTGCGGCGGGCGGCCAGACGGGCGTAGGCCGTGGTGAACTTCACCACGTCGGGCGGCGTCAGGTTCCCGGCCTGGGCCCCTCCCACGGTGCCCCGGATGCCGGAAATGGATTTAATCAATGTCATATTTCAAGGCTTTGATGCGGAGTTTCCGCTATACATATATTTATGAAAAATTCCCTTCGAAGTTTTGATATTCGAGGTAAATATATTACTTTTATGCCAATTATGAAAATTTAAAAACGACTATTATGAGAACGATTCCAGCTTCCGAATTGATTATCAACGACGACGGTTCCATTTTCCATCTGCACCTGCTTCCGGAGCAGTTGGCCGATACGGTGATCCTCGTCGGGGATCCGGGCCGCGTGGCCCTCGTGGCGGAACATTTCGATACGAAAGAGTGCGAAGTCGCAAACCGTGAATTCAAAACGGTGACCGGCACCTACAAAGGCAAACGCATGACGGTGCTCTCGACGGGCATCGGCATCGGCAACATCGACATCTCGGTCACGGAGCTCGATGCGCTGGCCAACGTCGATTTCGCCACCCGGCAGGAGAAGGCCCACAAAAGGCAGCTCACGCTGGTCAGGCTCGGCACGTCGGGGGCCATCCAGCCCGATATCAAGGTGGGGGAGTTCGTCTTCTCGCGCACGTCGGTAGGCTTCGACGGCCTGCTCAACTACTACAAGGGGCGCAACGAGGTCTGCGACCTGGAGATCGAAAAGGCTTTCATGGAGCATGTCGGCTGGAACGAGCTGCTGCCCAAACCCTATTTCATCGACGCCGACAAGACGCTCTTCGAGCATTTCAGCGACGTGACGCGCGAGGGCATCACCATCGCCGCCCCGGGCTTCTATGCGCCGCAGGGCCGCTGGGTTCGCCTCGAACCGCAGGACGCCGAACTCAACGCGAAGATCGAATCGTTCGGCTACCACGGCCGCCGCATCACCAATTTCGAGATGGAGGGCTCGGCGCTGGCCGGCCTGGCAGCCCTGATGGGACACCGCGCCGCGACCATCTGCACGATCATCGCACAGCGTATCGCCCAGAATGTCGACACCGATTACAAGCCCTTCGTGCGCAAAATGATCTCGACGGCGCTCGACAAATTGGCAGTATTGAAATAAGCAATCCATATAACAGAAAATAAAAGAAAGGAAACAACGTATGAAATTTTCAGTATCAAGCTCGGCCCTGCTTTCGCTCCTGGCTACAACCGGCAAGGTTATCAGCAATAAAAACACGCTGCCCATCCTGGATTACTTCCTCATGGAGCTCAATGGCAACGAGCTGAAGGTCACCACTTCCGACCTCGAAACGACGCTCATAGGCTCTATCACGGTCGACAGTGTGGAAAGCGAGGGCACCATCGCGGCTCCCGCCAAACTGATGCTCGACTCGCTGAAGGAGTTTTCCGAGCTGCCGCTGACCATCGACGTCAACGACAAGAACTGGGAGATAACGATCAACTGGAAGAGCGGTTCGCTCTCGATCCCCGGCGCCAGCGCCGTGAGCTATCCCGCCGTGCCGCAGCTGAGCGCCGAGAAGAAGGAGCTCCGGCTGGATGTGGACATGCTCGTGAACGGCATCAACAAGACCATCTTCGCCACGGCCGACGACGAGTTGCGCCCCGTGATGAACGGTATCTACATCAACCTCGCGCCCGGGGTGCTGACGTTCGTGGGAACCGACGCGCACAAACTCGTGAAATACGAGTCCGAGGCCGAAAACGAGGTCGGCGCATCGTTCATCCTGCCCAAGAAACCGGCCAACCTGCTCAAGTCGGTGCTCCTGAAGGAGGACGACGCCATCGAGGTCAGCTTCGACTCGAAGAACGCCATGTTCAAGCTCAAGAGCCACACGCTCGTATGCCGCCTGATCGAGGGCAACTACCCGAACTACAACGCCGTGATCCCGGCCAACAACCCCAACAAGGTGCTCGTCGACCGCATCGAGCTGGTGAACGGCATCAAGCGCGTGGCCGTCTGCTCGAACCCGACCACCAACCTGATCCGCATGGACATCGGCGACAACCGGATCAACCTCACGGCGCAGGACATCGACTTCTCGGTTTCGGCCAACGAGACCATCACGTGCAGCTACGACGGCGAGCCGATCTCGATCGGTTTCAAATCGACGTTCCTGGTCGAGATACTCTCGAACATGGACACCCCGACCGTGGTGGTCGAACTGGCCGACTCGACCCGCGCGGGCGTATTCAAACCCGTCTATGACGACAAGCAGTCGAGCGCGACGCTCATGCTGCTCATGCCGATGATGATCAACGCATAACGCCCGGCAGATGAAGTTAAACCTCAAGCGCCCGATCGTCTTCTTCGACCTCGAAACCACCGGCGTGGACACGGCCAAAGACCGCATCGTCGAGATCTCGATGGTCAAAGTGATGCCCGACGGCGAGCAGATCGTCAAGACCCGCAAGCTCAACCCCGGGATACATATCCCGGCGGAAGCCACGGCCATCCACGGCATCACGGACGAAGACGTCAGGGATTGCCCGACCTTCGCGCAGGTCGCCAAATCGCTCGAACAGTTCATCCGCGGCTGCGACTTCGGCGGCTTCAACTCCAACCGCTTCGACCTGCCGGTGCTGGTCGAGGAGTTCCTGCGGGCGGGCGTCGACGTGGATTTCAAACGCCGCCGTTTCGTCGACGTGCAGAACATCTTCCACAAGAAGGAACAGCGCACGCTGGTGGCGGCCTATAAATTCTATTGCGACAAGGATCTGGAGGACGCCCATTCGGCAGAGGCCGATACGCTGGCGACCTACGAAGTGCTCATGGCGCAATTGGAACGCTACCCCGACCTGGAGAACGACATCGACAAACTGGCCGAGTTCTCGACCCGCGGCGAGGCGGCTGACTACGCCGGGCGCATCCTTTTCAACGAAAAGGGCGAGGAGGTCTTCGGGTTCGGCAAGTACAAGGGGCGCCCCGTCGCCGAGGTCTTCCGCGCGGAGCCGAGCTACTACGCATGGATGATGAACGGGGACTTCCCGCTCTACACCAAGAAGGTCATCACGGAGCTCCGTATGCGCGAAAAAACGAAATGACGATGAAGCGATTCTGTGCGACAGCCCTGCTGCTCCTGTGGAGCCTGTGCGCCCTTGCGGTGCAGAAATCCGGGACGATCGTGTATATCAACGGCTCGAAATTCTACGTCCACACGGTGCAGCCCGGCGAAACGCTCTACGGGCTTTCGAAGGCCTACGAGGTGGGGGAGAAGGTCATCCTGCAACATAACCCCGCGGCAGCGCAGGGGTTGCGCGCAGGGGAGAGCATCAAGATCCCCTTCGTATCGGACGTCCCCCAGCCCAAGTCGGAGCGCAAACTGCGCAAGACCTTCGACATCCATACCGTGACGCAGGGCGAAACGCTCTACGGCATCTCGCGCAAATACGAGATCCCGATCCAGACCGTCATCGAGGACAACCCCAACCTCGACCCGGTGCACCTGCGCCTCGGGGAGCGCATCCTGATCCGCAAGAAGGAGATCGGCTCCGAAGACGAGGCCGGCACGAGGGAGCAGTGGGAGGCCTACCGCAATTCGCTCAACAGCGTAGCCGAGGAGGGTTTCGCCTACCACATCGTGAAACCGGGCGAAACCTTCTATTCGCTTTCGCGCCGCTTCGGTATCACCGAGGATCGGCTCGGGACACTCAACGGGGGGCTGAAACCCGCCGACCTGAAAGCCGGGGCGATCATCAAGGTGCCGGGCTCTGCGGAACAGCTCGCAGCCGCCGAAAACGGCCCGCAGGCCGACAGCCTGCAAGTGCAGGACTCACTCCCGGGGATCTTTGCCGGCAGCAGGCCGAAGCAGGTCGAATTCCGCGCCCTGCGCCGCAGCGCACCGCTCAAGGTGGCGCTGATGCTGCCGATGGCCGTCGGCAACGAGCCCAACAGCAACTACCTCGAATTCTATCAGGGCTTCCTGCTGGGGCTGGACAGCGTGCGGACGAAATACGGCCACTCGATAGCCCTCACGCTTTACAACACGGCCCGCAATGTGGATGCGATCCGCGAAATCGTCAAAAGCGACGCCTTCGCCGGCACCGGGCTGATCGTCGGCCCCGTATACGAGGAGGGGCTCCATCCCGTCATCCTCTATGCCGAGGAGCACGACGTCCCCGTCGTATCGCCGCTGGCCAGCATCACGGGGATGAACAGCGACGCCTTGTTCCAGATGGCACCCGACCCGTCGCACAAATGGGACAAGGTCGCCGACCTGGTGAACGGGGACAAACAGGTGACGCTGATTTACAGCGACAGCACGGACAAGGACTTCGAATCCGAGATCCTCGCCCTGCTGGGCGATTCCGACAACCGGAAGTATACCTATACTTAGGCGCACCCGTCTAACCGTTCCTCCAACAATCCGGGCGACCTGACGCCGCTGCTGGATAACGGCCAGGACAATGTTTTCGTCGTCATGACCGACGATGAGGTCGAGGTCGAGCGCATCCTCGCGGCCATCGCCTCGGCCGATACGAGCATCACGGGCCGCGGGCGCACGGCTCCGCGCTTCGTCGTGCTGGGCAACACCCGCTGGAACCGCTACGGCAACCTCGACCGCACGGTATTCTTCAAAGACCGCGTGGTGTTCATCTCCACCTACCACGCCAAGCGCGACTCGCAGGCGATCCTCGATTTCGACCGTGCCTATATCCGCGCCTTCGGCGCATTGCCTTCGCTCTACTCCTACCGCGGTTACGACGCCGCGCTGATCTTCTGCCCCGCGATGTACAACGACATCGAATACGACCTGGAAGGGCGCAGCTATACGCCGCTGCAAACCACCTATCTCTTCGGCCAGGGCGAGCAGTGCGACAACCACGTCAACCGCAACTGGACGCGGGTGAACTACAACAGCGACTTTACGATAACCATCGAATAAAGCGACCTCTATGGCAGCATTGACCAATACGATCCCCGAAAAAACCATCGAGCGGCTGAGCGAATACCGCCGTACGCTCCTGGCCAGCCACAAGCAGGGCATTACGCATATTTTCTCGCACGTATTGGCGGGCATCCATGGCATCACGGCCGTGCAGGTGCGCCGCGACCTGATGCTCATCGGCTTTTCGAGCGATACGAAAAAGGGATACGACGTACAGGTGCTCATCGAGTACATCAGCAAGATACTCGACAGCCCCTCGCAGATGAACATCGCAGTGCTGGGCATGGGACACCTGGGACAGGCCATCACCAAATATTTCAACGGCAAGGGGCTCAAGCTGAAGATCACGGCTGCCTTCGACGTCGATCCCGAGAAGGTCGGCAAGACCATCGACGGCATCCCGTGCTACCACATGGACACCTTCGAAGACATGGTCGAAAACCAGGACATCAGCATCGTCATCGTCTCTTCGCCGACGAAGGTCGCCCCGGGGCTCGTGGTGCCGATCATCAACGCCGGCATCAAGGGCGTGCTCAATTTCACTTCCACGCCGCTGAATTTCCCGCAGGGCATCGTCGTCGAGAACTACGACATCACCACGCTGCTCGAAAAGGTGGCCTATTTCGTCAAGGAGAACGAAGAAAGCAACAGCAGCAACGCATGATGCGACTCGAAGGAAAAAACGCAGCGGAGGGCGGAGAAACAGGCAGCCTCGACATACACGGCGACCTTACGGAACACCGGCCGGCTGCCGGGCAAGCGGACATGCGGGTTTTTTACGGGTTCGATGCACTCCCGCATTTCGTCCGTCCGACGGTCACCGTCGGATCGTACGACGGCGTGCACAGCGGACACCTGGCCCTGTTGCGCACCGTTGCCGGGAGGGCCCGCGCACAGGGCGGCGAGAGCGTCGTACTCACGTTCGAACCCCATCCCCGCGTGACGCTCGGCCGGGCCGACGGCCTGCGGCTGCTGACCTCGCTCGAAGAGAAGATATACCTGCTCGGACAGCAGGGCAGCGACAACCTGATCGTCATCCCGTTCGACAAGGCATGCAGCGCCCTCGCGCCCGACACGTTCATCCGCGACTACCTCGTGGGGCGCATCGGCGCCGAAACGCTGGTCGTGGGCTTCAACCACCGCTTCGGGCGCGACAAGCAGGGCAGTTACGACTATCTGGGCAGCCACGGCTTTGGACTGGAGGTCGTGGAAGTCGGCGAATGCGACGTGGACGCCGAAAAGGTCAGCTCCACCGTCATCCGCCGCCTGGTGGCACAGGGCGACATGGCCTGTGCAGCCCGCCTGTTGTCGCATCCCTACCTCGTCATCGGGACGGCGGCGGCCGGCCGCATCCGCACCGACGACCCCCTCAAGCTCCTGCCGCCCGCAGGGTCGTACCAAGTCCGCATCGGCGGCCGGCCGGCAAGGCTGACGGTCGACGCATCGCAAAACCTGATAATCCGCGACGGCTGCCCCGACGGGCGTGCCGTCCTAACCTTTTAAGCACCATGCTGAGTTACGATTGCCAAATCCGCGTGTGGTACAAACACACCGACCAGATGGCCATCTGCCACCATTCGAACTACATCTGTTACTACGAAGCCGCGCGCAGCGAACTGCTCCGCTATCTGGGCATGTCCTTTGCCGAAGTCGAGAAGCGGGGCATCATGATGCCCATCCTCGAGGTGCAGTCCAAATACCATCGCCCGGCCTACTACGACGAGCTGCTCACCGTGCGCATCATGCTCCGCGAACTGCCCACGGCGCGCATCAACTTTTTCTACGAAATCTACAACGAGAAGGGCGAGCTGCTCAACACGGGCATGACGCAACTGGGCTTCATCCACAGCGACACACGCCGCCCGTGCCGCGTCCCCGACTGGTTCCTGAAACTGGTCGCCGACAAATGGACGGAAGAGTAGAGGCCGCCGCGGCACTCCGATGCTTCTCACGACGGAAAGGCTCCGGATCGTTCCGCTGACACCCCGGCAGCTGGGGCTCTGGCTGCATGACATTCCGGCACTGGAAAAGGAGTTGGATTGCCGCTGCACAGCCGGAAGCCCGCGCGGAGACTTCCGCCGGATCGTCGAGGGGCAGTACGCACTCGCCGCCGCCGACCCCGTCAATCACCTCTTCCACACCTTCTGGTTCCTGATCTTACGGGATGGCGGTGTCGTTGCGGGATCGGCCTGCTTCAAAGGGGCGGCGGATGCCGACGGAAGGGTAGAGATCGGCTATGGGCTGGAAAAGGCCTTTGAAAAACAGGGTTACATGACGGAAGCCGTCCGGGCATTGTGCGCATGGGCGAAGCAGCAGCCCGGAGTCCGGCAGATCACCGCCGAGACCGATCCGGATAACCGCGCCTCGCAGCGCGTTCTGCAAAGGGCCGGGTTCCATCCCGCCGAAGCGGACGCAACCCGATGGTGGAGCCTGTGAAACCGGGCTGTCTGCCACCCGGGAAATATAAAAGGCCGTTCGCAGGAACGGCCTTTTATATTTTAGTCGATCCGGAATCGTCAATCCGAAATTCCGGCTTTCCGGGGAGCGGGGCCGACTCGTGGCGGGAAAAACTGTTCCCGACGGCCGGCAGGCTCCCGCAAAGTCATTCGAGCCTCCCCTTGAGCGTCTTTTTCATCAGGTCGTGGTCGCGGAAGTCGTTACGCAGCTTATAGCTGCCGTCGCGGTCGACCAGCACGTAGGACGGATTGCCGTCGATCCGGAATTTCTCGCAAAGGTATTTCCACTGTGCGTCGTTGAGCCGGTAATGCTTGCCCGCGATTTTGGCGATGCCGGTCTTGTAGGCGACCAGCGGCGAGGTCTCGTTGGCGATGTATATCCACACCAGGTCGTCGCTCTTCAGTTCCCCGCTCTTGAGCGGCTCGTTCGCTTTGATCGAAGCCCGGCAGGGGCCGCACCACGTGTTCCAGAAATCGACGAACACCACCTTGCCCTTGTAGGGCGCAACAATCGCATCGAAGAGCTTGTCGACGGCAACCTCGGGCGTCGTTTCGATACGGACGTCCTTCACCGACTCCAGCTCCTTGCGCACACGCGCCTGCATCGCCTCGCAGGCCTCGGCGTAGAACGGCTCCTTGAGCGAATGCAACAGGTCGAGGTCTTCCTGCGTAAGGGCGTTGTTCTCGGCCTTGGACGGCAGCCCCACGACTTTGGGCAGGTCGTAGACGATGCCGTCCGTCGCATGGACAAGGTCTGCCCACTCGACATCCGTATAGCTGCGGGATACCGCATTTACATAATCGGAGAGGTCTATTCCCATCAGCAATTTCAGGTTATTGATGTCGAAAAGCCCGGCGACGACCGTATAGTGTTCGGGCTTCAGCGAGGCGAACTCATAATCGGGTTCGACGCGGTAGTCCCACTCATTGTTTACACTGCGGTAATTATGCGCCAAAAAGAATCCGCCCATCGAGATCGCAGTCAGCGCCTCCTGCTGCAACGTGAGCAGGGACAATTCCTTCATCATCCCGGACACCGGGCTGCGCGCGATGCTATCCGCCAGGCTTTCGTATTTCGACACGACCATCTGCGTATACTCGTCGGCACTCATGCGGTAATCCGCGAAATCGCCCGAATAGAGGTTCATGCGGATACTGCTGCCGCCGCTCGCATCCACCAGCGCATTGAGATCCGCATACGCCCCGGTCGTATAGAGCCTGCGCCCGGGCGCAGGCTCGCATTCCTTGTCGCGGCGCTGCACGACGGCCCGGCCGCCTGCCTCCATAGCGATATACATGTCCAGCGTTTCACCGGGGGCAATCCAGCACATCCCGAATACCGGGCCGCACGAAACATAGGCCAGGGCCGTACCGTACTGTTCGAATCGCAGGGTTGCCGTGCCGCTTTCGGGGTCGATGGCCGCCGTATGCTCTTCCTGACCGTTCAGCAGCGAATTGACATACATGGCGACCTCCTTCACCATTCCCCTGCGGTACCCCAGCAGGCGGACGTTCACGGTGGTCGTCCCCACCGCGAGTATCGGTTCGGGAACGGGGCCGTCTTCGGGGGTCTTCCGCAGTGCGCGGGGTAACCCCTCGGGATAACGCGGATACTCCTTTTTACCCGTCAGGTCGACCCCGTAGAGTTTGAAGCAGTCGTCGCAGTCCGATTCGATGAAATCGAACGATTTGGTTCCCCGCGGCAGCGGCCCGAATTTCAGCACGAACGACGCTTCGCCCGAGTCGGGCATCCAAAAGAGCGAATCGGGGAGGATACCTTCGCTGCCCTGCAACATGTATTTCTGCCCGTCGGCCAGCAGGTAGGTGCCCGCGTCGATGCGGATCCAGTTGTGCGGCCGGAAATAGGCATCGACATGCAACACGGTCGCCGTGTCGCTCAGTTCTATTTTCGGAAAGTCGAGCGTCATGGTGTTGGCAGCCCCGATCAGGGGGTTCTCGACGACACGGTTTGCCGGGGTGCACGACGCGAGGAGCATCCCGACCGCCACCGCACCGGAGGTTAGCAGTTTTCTCATAACTCGGGGTTTTAGGTTATGACAAATATAACCTTTTATTCCTTTGCGCAACTATTTCCGCACAAGTATTTTACGGCCCGCCGGCAAATAAAAGGGGGCTGCACCCTGCGGCGCAGCCCCCTCCTCATTAACCCCTGCCCGTTACTTTTCGATCAGCGAAATCGAGCGCTGGATGAAATCCGTCAGGCTCTTGCCCTTGAGCATGCCGTTCGTGAGCAACGCCAGGTCGATGATCTGTTTCACGAGCCTGTTTTCGCCGCCGATCTCGCGCAGCCGCTCGTTGCGCTCATCGCGCAGCGTGACGACCTTCTTCGACAACTCCTCGCGCATGGATTTCTCTTCGGGGGTAAGCTCCTCCTCTTTCTTGCCCTTGGTAACCTCCTCGAAGCGGTTTTCCTCGGCCACGGCCGCGTCGATCTTCTTGGTGATGGACTTCAGCTTGTCGCCGTAAGCCTTCTCGGCATCGGAGAGGATGTCCGCGACGATGGGGTGGTTGCCGTTCACCGCGATGGTGAAGTTGTCGGGCATCTGCCCGTAGAACTGGCTCATGCCCCCGCCGCCCGCTGCGGCCATCTCCTTCATACGGCGCATGAATTCGTTCTGCGTAATCACCACGGGCGCCTCGTCGGGCGACATGGCCTCGAACGAAATGTTGTAGTGTATCTTGTCGTCCTTGGGCATCTGGCTCTCGAATACCGGGCGCAACAGCTCCTGCTGCGCTTCGGTGAGCGACATCCTGATGTTGTCCTCCTTCTGGATGAGCTTGTCGATCACGTCGCTGTCCACACGCACGAAACGTGTCTCTTTGTTTTTCGACTCGTACCAGTTGACGTAGTGGTTGTCCAGCTGGCCGTCCATCAGCAGCACGTCGTAGCCCTTGCCCCTGGCGGCTTCGAGGAACGTGTGTTTTTCCACGGGGTCGTCCACATAGAGCAGCACGACGGTCTTGTTCTTGTCGGTCTGGTTCTCCTTTACCTTTTCGAGGTACTCCTTGGGCGTGAAATACTTGCCCTCGACGTTCTTCCAGAGCATGAAATCCTGCGCCTTCTCGGCGAATTTCTCGTCGGTGAGGATGCCGTACTGGATAAAAATCTTCAGGTCGTCCCATTTCGACTCGTAATCCGGGCGCATCGTGTTGAACAACTCCTGCAGCCGGTCTGCGACCTTACGGGTGATGTAATTCGAGATCTTCTTCACGTTGGCATCGCTCTGCAGGTAGCTCCGCGACACGTTCAGCGGAATGTCCGGCGAGTCGATCACGCCGTGCAGCAGCGTCAGGTATTCGGGCACGATGCCTTCGACCTGGTCGGTCACGTAGACCTGGTTCGAATAGAGCTGTATCTTGTTCTTCTGGATCTCGAAGTTGTTGTGTATCTTCGGGAAATAGAGGATGCCCGTCAGGTGGAACGGGTAGTCGATGTTCAGGTGGATCGAGAACAGCGGCTCGTCGCTCATGGGGTAGAGCTCGTGGTAAAACTCCTTGTATTGCTCCTCGGTAATGTCGGCCGGCTTGCGCGTCCACAGCGGGTCGACGTTGTTGATGACGTTGTCCTTGTCCGTGTCGACGTACTTGCCGTCCTTCCACTCCTTGACCTTGCCGAAGGCAATCGGGATCGGCAGGAAACGGCAGTACTTGCGCAGCAGCCCCTCGACTTTCGAATCCTCGGCATATTCGAGCGCATCCTCCGACAGGTGCAGGACGATGGTCGTACCGCGGTCATGCGCCTCGTCGGTCTCCTCCATTTCGAATTCGGGCGTCCCGGTGCAGCTCCAGCGCACGGTCTTGGCACCCTCCTTCCAGGATTTCGTAATGATCTCCACCTTGTCGGCCACCATGAACGACGAGTAGAAACCCAGTCCGAAATGCCCGATGATCGCCTGGTTCTTGTACTTCTCCATGAACTCCTCGGCTCCCGAGAAAGCGATCTGGTTGATGTATTTGTCGACCTCTTCGGCCGTCATGCCGATGCCGCGGTCGGTTACGGTCAGCGTTTTGGCATCCTTGTCCGCCGAAACGCGGATCGTCAGGTCGCCCAGGTCGCCCTTCATTTCGCCGATCGACGAGAGGGTCTTCAGTTTCTGGGTTGCGTCGACTGCATTGGAGATCAGCTCGCGCAGGAAAATCTCATGGTCTGAATAAAGGAATTTTTTGATCACGGGGAATATGTTCTCCGTCGTCACTCCGATTTTTCCGTTTTTCATAGTTTTATCGTTGTATTATAATTTGATTCGTCTCTGCCCCAGTTTCAACAAACCGTGTGCCAGCCCCCGATTCCTGCCAAACTGTCAGTCGCGCATGACAGCATATGCCGAAAAAAAGTTGCCGCAGCGAGAGTTTTGCCTTATATTTGTACGACGGATTCAAACACACGACCAACTATGGATTTCCTCTCGTTAGCCAAGAAACGGTATGCCTGCCGTAAATATACGGCCCAAAAGGTCGAACAGGCAAAACTCGACACGATCCTCGAAGCCGGCCGCGTGGCTCCCACAGGCGCCAACCGCCAGCCCCAGCGGCTCATCGTCGTGCGTTCCGAAGAAGGCATGGCACGCCTGGCACGCTGCACGCGCGATTTCGGGGCGCCCTGCGCCATCATCGTATGCGCCGATACCGGCCAGGCCTGGGAGCGGAAATACGACGGCAAGGTGATCGGCGACATCGACGCTTCGATCGTCACCGACCACATGATGCTTTGCGCCGCGTCGCTGGGGCTCGACACGCTGTGGATCTGCATGTTCAAACCCGAAGCCGTACGCGCGGAATTCAACCTGCCGGAGCATGTCGAACCGGTGAATATCCTGCTCGTGGGCTACGGCGCCGGCATCCCGGCCGACCCAGGCCGCCATGAGCTGCTGCGCAAACCGCTGTCGGAGACGGTCGTCGAAGAACGATTCTGCGCCTCCGCCCCGCTAAAAACAATCCGGGAGAACACAGCCGGGGTGCTGCGGCAATGCCCGGCGGCCGTCCGCTCGTCCGTCGAGCCGGAGGCTGCCCGCGTCCCGCCCCCATGAACCGGATCGGCTCCGAATTCATCCATGCCGGCATCCGACACCCCGATAATCCCCGAAAAACGGGCGCCGCAAGGTTCATACCGACCTGCGGCGCCCGTTTTCATCGGACACGGTTCCGGATTCCGGAACAACAACTATTTGGCGTACAACCGGAATTTCATGCTCCACGTCCCGCCCGGGGCGATCGACCGGAAACCTTCGGCTTCGGGGTCGGGCATGTTCGGGGCGTTGGTCGTCCACGACTGCGGCTCGGGGCAGCAGTAGGGAACCTTGCCGCCGTTGTTCCAGATCGTCCAGCAGGTCGTCTGTCCGTCGACCTCGTAGCAGGTGCGTACACCCGTGCGCAGGTTCTCGACCAACGCGCCGCGGAACGGCTTGCCGTCCACCTCGATCTCGCGCACTGTGAAAGCCGCCTCGATCGGATCGCAGTCCGTTACCTGCAACCCCGCACCGCGCAGTCGGGCAAACTTCTCCGACAACGGCAACTTGCGGCCCGTCGGGATGTTACGTTCGCTCAGCTCAACCCGTTCTCCAACCGCCGCACGCATCACGTAATCGCCTGCCGCACCTCCGGCGAAGGGAATCCGCATCGGTGTATGGAACCCCACGCCGACGGGCATCGGCTCCTTGCTGCGGTTGGCGAACATCACCTCCTGTTCCAGCCCCCGGGCCGTGAGGCGGTATACGATCTTGCACTTGAACTCGTGCGGGAAATCGCGGAATATCGCATCGTTCCCCGCATTCGAATAGTAGCGGCATTCGACCAGCACCTCGTCCGCGGTTTCCCACGCCTTCGACACGGCGAAAGGCTGGCTCTTGAGAATACCGTGGTGATAGTGGCCTCCTTTCGCGTCGGTGATCGGGAAGCGGTAGGTGCGCCCGTCGAACGTGTATTGCCCGTCTGCAATGCGGTTGGGCGGGAAGAGGATCGGCAGTCCGAACACATGCGGGCGCCGCCGGAACTCTTCGACCTCATCCCCGGCGGGTGCACGCAGGATTTCGATACCGCGCCGCGTGTCGGCCAGCCGCACGAGGTTGGCGCCCATGTCCGGAACCAGCAGGGCCGCGTAGTCCCCTTTCGAAAACTCCACGGCCCGCATTCCATGCCACGCTATGCTGCGCAGCATCTTAGAGCAGCTTTTCGATCTTGGCGACCAGCGCATCCTTCGATGCGGCGCCGACCTGCTTGTCCACCAGTTCCCCGCCCTTGAGGAAGATAATGGTGGGGATGTTGCGCACGCCGTATTTCGCCGTGATCTCATCGTTCTCCTCCACGTCGCACTTGGCGATCAGAACGCGGCCCTCATACTCGGTGGCGAGCTCGTCCACGATGGGGGCTACCATGCGGCAGGGACCGCACCATTCGGCCCAGAAGTCGATGACGACGGGCAGCTCTGACGAAAGTACTTCCTGAAAATTCTCCTTTGTGATTGCTAAAGCCATAATTACAAGGTTTTTAATTGTTTGTATAGTTTATGCGATCGAATACTTTATGTCGTTGTCCTCCAAATATCCTACCAGCGACTGCGTGAGGCTGACCTTGTAGCTCTTCGAGAAGAGGCTCAGCGAGACATGCGCGTCGCGGTCGTAGACATTGACCCGGAACAGGGTTTCGCCCCGAGCTTCGCGGACACGTTCCGACAGGTCGCGGATCAGCTCCTGCGTCACCTCCTGCACGGGCAGCTGCACGTGCATCTCCTTGATCATCGTGTCGCGCATCTCCGAGAGCTGCACCATCGAGATGATCTTGAATTCCAGCTCCTTGTCATTATAGGGCTTGGGCTGCACGCGGCCGCGGATAAAGAGGAAATAATCCGCAAAGAGGTATTTGCGGAAATTCTCGTAGTCCTTGCCGAACAGCGCGAATTCGTGCGTGCCGTTGTAATCCTCCAGCACGAACTTGCCCCACGGCTTGCCGGTTTTGGTCATCAGGTTCTGCACGCTCACGACCATGCCCGCCACGGCGATCTCCTGCCCCTTGAAGGGATCGAGGTTCTCCAGCTCCGTGAGCTGGGTCTTGCACATGTGGTTGATGATGACCTTATAGTCGTCCAGCGGGTGTGCCGACAGGTAAAGGCCGATCATCTCGCGCTCCTTGGCAAGGGTCTCCAGCTGCGTCCAGTCGGCGCACGCCGGCAGCACGGGGCGCTGGATGTCCACCTGCCCGCCGCCTCCGAACAGGCTTTGCTGGGCGTTGTTCTTCTCGGCCTGGAAACGCTGTCCGTAACGCATCAGCTGTTCGATGAAGGTGATGCCCGTATTGTCGCGTGCATCCGCCCCGAAGAACTTGCCCCGGTGGAAGCCCGATATCGAATCGAACCCGCCGGCATAGGCCAGGTTCTCGAAGCATTTGCGGTTCACGGCCGTGAAGTTCACGCGCTCCATCAGGTCGTATATGTCCTTGAAGCGGCCGTTGGCGTTGCGTTCGGCGATGATGCTCTCCACGGCGGCTTCGCCGACACCCTTCACGGCCCCCAGCCCGAAACGCACGTCGCCGGACTTGTTCGACGAGAAGGTGCGCATCGACTCGTTGATGTCGGGCCCCAGCACCCGGATGCCCATGCGCTTGCACTCGTTCATGTAGAGCGTCAGCTGCTTGATGTCCGCCAGGTTTCGGCTCAGCAGCGCCGCCATGAACTCCGAAGGGTAGTGCGCCTTCAGGTAACCGGTCTGGTAGGCCACGTAGGCATAGCAGGTCGAGTGCGACTTGTTGAAGGCATAGGATGCGAACGCCTCCCAGTCGCCCCATATCTTGTCGCAGATCTTCTCGTCGTGCCCGCGCTCCTTACAGCCGTTGATGAACTTGGGCTTCATCTTGTCCAGCACGTCGCGCTTCTTCTTACCCATGGCCTTACGCAGCGTGTCGGCCTCGCCGCCCGTGAACCCGGCGAGCTTCTGCGACAGCAACATGACCTGCTCCTGGTAGACCGTGATGCCGTAGGTGTCGCTCAGGTACTCCTCCATGTCGGCGATCTCGTAGGTCACCGGCTCCTGCCCGTGCTTGCGGGCGATGAAGTTGGGGATGTACTCCATCGGGCCCGGACGGTAAAGGGCGTTCATGGCGATCAGGTCTTCGAAACGGTTGGGCTTGAGGTTGCGCAGGTGCTTCTTCATGCCCGGGGACTCGAACTGGAACAGGCCGGTGGTATCGCCGCGGGCAAAGACCTCGTATGTCGGGGCGTCGTCCAGCGGGATGTCGTCGATGGCCACGTCCACGCCGTGCACCGCCTTGACATTCTCCACGGCGTCCTTGATGATCGACAGCGTACGCAGCCCCAGGAAGTCCATCTTGATCAGGCCGACGCTCTCGACCTCCTTGCCCTCGAATTCAACCACGTTCAGCTCGGCATCCTTGGCAATGGCCATCGGCGCGAACTTCTCGAGGTCGTCCTGGCCGATGATCACGCCGCAGGCGTGCACGCCCGTCTGGCGGATCGAGCCTTCGAGTTTCTCGGCGTACTTGAGCGTATTGCGTATCAGCTGGTTGGGCGACTCGCGCTCGGCTGCCAACTCGGGGGACTCCTTGTATACGAAATCGAACGGCGGCTCGCCGTGTTTCTTGACGGGTGTGATCTTGTCGGGCACCAGTTTCGACAGGCGGGCGCTCTCCGAGAGGGCGAGCGTCTGCACACGGGCAACGTCCTTGATGGCCATCTTGGGCGCCATGGTGCCGAACGTCACGATCTGGGCAACGCGCTTCTGGCCGTATTTCTGCACGCAGTAGCGCAATACGTCGGCGCGGCCGTCCTCATCGAAGTCGACGTCGACATCGGGCAGCGAGATACGCTCGGGGTTGAGAAAACGCTCGAACAGCAGGTCGTATTTCAGCGGGTCGATATTGGTGATCTTCAGGCAGTCGGCGCCCACCGCACCCGCGGCCGAACCACGGCCGAGGCCCCCCGCGACCCCCATGTCGCGGGCG
>ENA-ORIT01000158-ORIT01000158.1-human-gut-metagenome-genome-assembly--contig:-NODE-158-length-20313-cov-5.93583_pt1 | contig 20313 bp, 14 predicted proteins | sample MGYA00243032_ERZ508750 | MGnify/ENA primary metagenome ERZ508750 (study PRJEB26277, sample SAMN04329802) | human gut metagenome | biome: human-associated habitat | host: Homo sapiens | place: USA... | reverse complement strand
TAGCTCGTCCCCTGGGGCGCGAAGATCGCGTACCCGAAATTGAACGTCAGGTACATGTTCTTCCAGTTGCGCAGGTCGTATTTGGTCAGGGCCAGGCTGACCGGGCCGATCGGCGTATGGTAGACCAGCGACGCCTCGGCGATATAGTGCCAGCGCTTATCTTCCACCGGGCCCGACACCCCGGGTACGAAACTGCGTTTCTCGCGGAACATGGCGTAGAATCCCGTGCGCAGGAAGAAGTTGGGCATCAGGTCGAAAGTCGGCATCACGCCGCCCGCCGCGAACCGCTTGCCCCGGAAGTCGGGCATGTAAATCATCTGCGCGTGAGGCACCGGCTCGTAAGCCGGCATCGACATCACCGTGGCCCCCTCGGTCGTGAACTCGGGATGGTTCGTGATCACGCCGTCGACGTTCAGCCCCAGCGAAAACCAGCTGCAGCCCGGCATGTCGAAATACTTGTCCCACGTAAGCCGCGCCCCGACCCACTGGCGGGACGTCCGCGACAGGAACTTTTCGGCATCGAACGGCTCGTATTTATCGCGCCCCGTGACGAAGATGCCCGACAGTTTCAGGTCGGAACCCCGGCGGGGATAGAGGAACTTGTCGAGCGTATTACGCGCCAGCTCGGCCTGGTTCCCGAAGAACGAATAGCGCGAATGGTCGGTAGCGTCGGCGAAAAGCTCGTCGGAATCGTACCGGTAATTGACATGCCCGCCGTTGGCGCGGATCAGGAAGACGCCGCGGTGGGCGAGGGGCATTCCGGCGGCCACCGAGAAGAAACTTTCGCTGTTCTTGACCTGCCGCGTGTTGTCGATTTTGGTGATGTTGCCGAATGAACCGTGGCGGAAATTCCGCACGGCGAAATTGTAGGAGTAATCCAGGAACACGGGTTTCCACATGTAGAAATCCGTGCGCCCTCCGATCGTACCCCACGTATAGATCGGCCCGAGGTAGAGGTCGGCGCCCAACTGCTGCCCCACACGGCCGATCGTCTGGTAATTGACGCCGATGTAGGCCTGGTTGAAGGCCGTCGAGGAGACGTTGCCGCCGATCGTGATCTTGAAGTTGGGTTTGGTATGGAACTTTGCCCGGAACGAATAGCGCTCCGTCACGGTGTCGTATGCCACGTGCGGGAAATCCATCGTGAAATCGCCGTCCGCAAGCACCGCGTAGAGGTTGTCGCGCAATTCGGAAAAACCCATCGGGCGCTGGCGCCCGGGGGTTCGGCGGTCTACCTTCACGAAGTCGCGGATATAGGCCTCGGGCGCCGAGGAGAGCCCTTCGAGCTTATAGTCGTTGAAGACCAGCGGCGGGCATTTGGCGCGGAACTCCTCGCGCCGCTCGGCATAGCGCCGGGGTGACCAGCGTTCGGAAACCCGCTCCAGGATCTGCGGCATGACGGCCATCGCATCTTCATAACCGGCATCCATCACGGCCACGGCGCTGTCGAAATCGAGCATGTTGACATCCACGGCACGGCGAACCGTGACGCTGCGCCCTTTGGGCAGGTCGTAATCCGTATCGTGCATCGCCAGCATGAAAGCCTGGTCGAGGATGTTGATGTCCTCGCCCGGCGGGGTATTGCCCGCCGTGCAGATACTGCCCACGATCAGGTCGGGACGGAACCCCACGTCGAGCGGACGCCACGGGAAGTTGTCGTAAATACCGCCGTCGTAGAGCAGCATCGAATCGACTTTCATCGGTTTGAACACCAGCGGGATGGACATCGACGAGCGCACGGCTTCGCACAGGTCGCCGTTGCGCATCACCACCGGCTCGCGGGCGTTCATATCGCTCGACACGCAGAGGAAAGGCACCATCAGACGGTCGAAGTCGCCGCCGGCAGCCGCCGAGGCCGGCGCGAACAGCTCCGTAAGCGCCATCTCGATCGGCGTCGAAGAAATCAGGTTCGTCACACGGAAACGCTTGCCCGAAGTACCCAGGTCCTGGCGCACGCTGATAAACGACTGGTTGTGGCCGATCTGCCGGTAGTAGGTGTTTTAGCGGGGGTCGATACGCCCCGACACCCACTCCTTGACCACGCCCGAAGCGACAATCTCCCGCATCTGGGCAGGGGAGTAGCCCGCGGCATACATGGCCGCGATGATCGAGCCCATCGAGGTGCCCGCCACGTAATCGATCGGCACGCCGTTCTCCTCGAGGGCTTCGAGCACGCCTATATGGTAGAGTCCCTTTGCGCCGCCGCCGCTCATCACGACGCCCACCGAGCGGGGACGTGCAGTCCCGTCGTCGGGGTTCTGCGCCCCGGCGACCGTCGCAGCGAGCAACAGCACCGAGATAAATGAGAGGGTTTTACGCAACATATCTCAATTTTTTTATAACTTTGCACGTTATACTTAACGTAATAAGACGGGTAAAAATACGGAAAAAGCGTAAACAATCAAAATATGACCGACAAAATCAATGAACTTCTCCGACGTGTCGAAGAGTTCAAACCGAAGGCAGCGGCCGAGATCGAGGAGTTCCGCATCAAAGTCCTCGGCAAGAAGGGCGAACTGAACGCCCTGATGGAAGAGTTCAAGACGGTGGCCCCGGAGCTCAAGCGCGAAATGGGGCAGCAGCTCAACAAACTCAAGGTCACGGCCCTTGACCGCATAAACGCCCTGCGCGAGCAACTTCAGGACGCAATCGCCGACGACGGCGCTGCGACCGAAGACATGACCCGTCCCGGTTCGGCCGAACAGTTGGGGTCGCGCCACCCGATCTCGATCGTCAAGAACCAGATCGTCGAGGTCTTCTCGCGGCTGGGCTACACCGTCGCCGCCGGCCCCGAGATCGAGGATGACTGGCAAGTCTTCTCGGCGCTCAACATCCCGCACGCACCCCCTGCGCGCGACATGCAGGACACGATCTTCATCCAAAAGGCGAGGTGCTACTGCGGACCCACACCGCGTCGATTCTGGTGCGGAGGAGGGAGCGGCAGAAGCCGCCGATCCGGGGGATCTGCCCGGGCCGCGTGTTCCGCAACGAAGCCATTTCATACCGCGCACACTGCATCTTCCACCAGATCGAGGGCCTCTACATCGACGAAGGGGTGTCGTTCGCCGACATGAAACAATCGCTGCTCTACTTCGCCAAGGAGGTCTTCGGCGAGCAGGCCGTCATCCGCATGCGCCCGTCGTACTTCCCCTTCACCGAACCTTCGGCCGAGGTCGACGTATCGTGCAACCTCTGCGGGGGCAAGGGCTGCCCGGTGTGCAAGGGCACCGGCTGGCTCGAAATCATGGGCTGCGGCATGGTAGACCCCAACGTACTCCAGGCAAACGGCATAGACCCCGAAAAATACTCGGGCTTCGCCTTCGGCATGGGTATTGAACGCATCGCAATGCTCAAATACGGCGTGAAGGACCTGCGGCTCTATTTCGAGAACGACGTGCGTTTCCTCCACCAGTTCGACACGGCACTCTAAAACACCGGGCCCATGAAACGTCTGACAGCGATCACGGTACTGTGCGTGCTCTTCCTTTCGGCCTTCGCCGCCGGGAAAGGCCCCGCCGGCGTGCCCGGCTATCCCGATTCGCTGCGCAGCGTGTGGCTCTATACCGAAGGCATCAAACAGAATGCCATTGCCCGAGACACCGTCCGGGCGCGGGAATTCTTCGCCGAGGCCATCCGCAACGACTCGACCTTCGCACCGGCCTATTACGAAATGGCCGCCAACGGCATGTATTCCACGCCCGACGAGGCGGTGGATCTGGCACGCACGGCCTTCCGGCTCGACACCGCCAACAAGTGGTACCACCAGTTCCTCGGGCAGGCACTCATCTACGCCCGCCGTTACGACGAGGCGCTGGCCGTCTACCGCCGCCTGCGCAGCGACGAGCCGCAGAACCCCGACAACTACCGGATCCTGGCCGCCCTCTACGAGCAGGCGCAGCAGCCCTTCTCGGCCATCGCCACGCTCGACTCGGCCGAAGTGCGCTTCGGCCGCATCCCGGTGCTGAGCACCATGAAACGGCAGCTGCTGGTCGCTACGCGCCAGATGGACAAGGCCGTCGAAGAGGCCGAGGCCATGGTCGAAGCGGTGCCTTACGAGGCCGAACACCACGTCGTGCTGGCCGACCTCTACGGCATTCTGGGCAAAGATTCGCTGGCAAAGGCCGAATACGACCGGGCATTGCAGATCGACTCGACCGACGTGGGGACGCTCATGTCGCTGGCCGATTTCTACAACGGCCGCCACGATTACCGGGCGGTGCTGGACGTTACGCAGCGGCTTTTCGAGTCGGACAAGATGCCGCTCGACACGAAGATCAAGCGTTTCGGAATCTTCACCTCCGACATGCGTTTCTACCGCGAATATTACCCCCAGCTCAATACGCTGGCCTCGACGCTTGCCGTCCGCTACCCGCAGGACAGGCGCGTCGTGGAACTTTATGCCAAACACCTGATCGCCTCGGGCGAGCTGGAACAGGCGCTCGCGCTCTACAAGCTCCACCTCGACGACCAGCCGCCCGTCGAGGAGTATTTCCGTTCGGTGATCGACATCGAGAGCTATCTTCAGCATCCCGATTCGGTGAACCGCTATATCGGGCGCGCCCTGGAGCTCTTTCCCGGGCAGGTCGATTTCCACCTCTCGAAAGGGCATACGCTGAATTATTCCAAACAATACCCCCAGGCGATCAAAGCCTACAAACAATCGCTGGGCTATGCCCGGACAGATTCGCTGCGCAGCGTGATCTGGGGATTTATCGGCGACACCTGGCACCAGAAAGCCACCGCCGGCGAACAGGACATCGACGACGATTTCGCCCGGGCTGTCCGAAAAGGTTCGTTCCGGGCGGATATGAAACAGTGCTACAAAGCCTACGACCACAGCCTGCGCTACGATCCGGATAACGCCATGGTACTCAACAACTACGCCTATTTCCTCTCGCTCGAAGGGCGTGACCTTGAAAAGGCGCTCACGATGTCGAGCCGCGCCATCGCCATCACGGACAACAACCCCACCTACCTGGACACCCATGCCTGGGTGCTCTTCAAGCTGGGACGCACGGCCGAGGCCAAGAAGGTGATGCAGCAGGCCATCGCCCTCGACGGGCAGGAGAGTGCAGCGCTGCTGGTTCATTACGGGGATATCCTGCATGCCATGGGCGAACAGTTCATGGCCGAAATATACTGGCGCAAGGGACTCGAAAAGGGCTACGACGCCGACCAGATCACCCGCCGCATGGAACAGGGCAAAGCCGAAAAAGAGTGACCGTGATGAAGCCCGCCCGCATACTGACCCTCCTTTTCCTGTTCGCCGCCTTTGGCGCTGCGGCGCAGGGGGGCCGCGATGCCATCGAAGAGCAGAAACGGGTCATCGCTGCCCTGGAAAAGAGGATTGCCGACGAGGAACGCGCGATCTCGAAGATACAGGAAGGCCGCGCCGCCACCGAGGAACGGGTTCGCCGCCTGGCACGCCAGCTCGACTCCCGCAACCAACTGCTCGAGGAGACCGAGAAGCAGGCGCGCCTGCTTCGCAAGGAGATATCCCGTACGGACAGCGTCGCCGGCAACCTCAGCTCGGCCCTGGAGCGCAACCGCACGCAGTATGCCGAAATGGTACGCGAGGCCTACCGCAACTATAAGCACAACAATTACCTGACCTACATTTTTTCGTCGCGCGACTTCACCGACGTCGCGAAAAAGATCACCAACCTGCGCGAAGTGGCTTCGATGCGCGAACGCAAGCTGCACGACATCGCCGCGCTTTCGGAACAGGTCGCCCGCGAGAAGGAGCTGCTCGACCGCCGCAAACGCTCGCTCGACTCGGTGACGCAAAACCTTACCGCCCAGAAACAGAAGCTCCAGCGCGATTCGCGCAACGCCCGGGCCAATATCCGCCAGATGTCGCAAAAGGAGAAACAGGCCCTGCAACGCAAACTGTCGCAGGAACAGCAGCTCGACGTGGCCATCAGCGAGCTGCGCAAACTCACCAAAGGCAATACCGAGGGTGCGTCGTTCTCGACCAAGACCACGGGGCTGAGGCTTCCCGTCACGGCCGGTTCGGTAAAACGCTACAAGGAAAACATGGCCGAGATCGCCGGCCCCAAGGGTGCGCACGTCATTTCGATCTACGACGGAAAGGTCGTCGAAATCAAGCGCAACCGTATCACGAACAAATACGACGTTTTCGTGGCTCACGGCGAATATATAACCTCCTATGCCAACATGGGGTCGATATGCGTTGAAAAGGGCCAGAAAGTGGCAAGAAACGAACAGTTGGGCACCATCGGCTCGTCGGTCAACATCATGACGATGGAAACCGAGTACAAACTGGTATTTGGCATCTACCCGCCGAACCCCGGCATGAAGCTCCGCGCTGAAAACTGCTTCAAACGGTAAACCCCGACGATAAACACCGAACCGGAAACCCCTCCGAACGGTAACCCCGGCGACATACCGAAAACCGTTTCGGGCTACAGTCCCAGACGCCCACACTCGGGCGGGGACTGTTTCAGACGTCGCCCCCAACCCCGAACTGTTTCTGGCGGCGTTCCCGCAAATACCGTTTCGGACGAAGGATAATTCCCATCAAAAACTTCAGGCATCGGCGGGCAGAAATTCCTCACTAAACAGGCCAGCTCCCCCGCCTGCCGTTTCGGGCTCGAAAAGACCTTGTATGCTGCCCAGCACAAAGCCTGAACAGGATGTAATAAGCGGGATCAGGCTTCTACCTGATCCCGCCTACCAATTATTCCGGAAAGTCGTCAGACCTCCGGCGAATCGAGGATAATCACCGGGTCGCCTATGTTGGCGGGGATTTCGACCCAAAACCAGTTCAGGTCGCCCGGTTTATCGGCCGCATCCACGCCCACGACATAGTAGAAGAGCTTGTCGCCGGCCTTGAATCCGGCACCGTTGTTATTGAACTTGTGCTCGGCCGTGTCCATATAAACGCCCGGCACGTTCTCCTCGTAATCCAGCAGGATATACCCGATCAGCGTCTTTTCGTCATCATACCCTTCGCCGATAACATTCACCGTCTCGGTACTCGAATAAAAATGCGCACACTTGACATTGGCTTTGTTGGTGACACGCAACGTCCCCTTTCCGCCGACCGTCTCGTAAGAGAATTCGACATCGACCCACGGCGACGTCACGACGACCGGTTCGTCGGCTGTCGTCGTTGAAGCCTTCGCCGGATCCGAATCGGTATATCCCGGGTCGTTCCCGGCCAGCGCGACGACTTCGAGCGTATATTTCGTAGCGGGCTTGAGCCCCGAAAAAGAGACCTCCACGGCATCATACGAAGCTACTTCAGCCACGACGACCTCCTGTCCCCCTTCGGTCGTCAGCAGTTTATAGCCGAATGCCGCAGCATGTTCCACGGCTGTCCACGACGCCGCGAACGACGTGGGTTTGACATCCTTGAAGACAATCTCGGGCGAAGCGAGTTTCACCGGCTGCGGATCGGGTTCGGGCCTTTTGTCGTCATCACACCCCGAAAACAACGCCACGGCAAAGAAAGCCGCAAGTGCGGTAAGCATTTTGAAGATTTTCATTTTTTGAGATTTTTGGTTAATACTTCGTGACAAGGCAAATATAACGGTTTTTTCCTTTCGTTATACCCTGCGGAAATTTCATAACAAACAGTCAATCAGAATAATTATTAAGAAAAAATCCGTCCGCAACTCCCTGTGTATATCCCGATCGCAAATAAAAGTTACAATCCGTAACTAAAATCCCGATTTACCCGAAAAAATATATTTTTTCATTTTTACGGCACTTCCCGGCGGAGGAGGCCGATGCGGCTTCGGGACGCCCCCGGACAGCTGCAACGAGAAAAAGCCCTCCGGGGCGTTTTCATCTGCATTATTTTTGTACTTTTGCAAAGATTTACAGACTGATTACGGCCTCGGGCTGTCCTTAAACATGGCAATACGATACTATAACGACGATTGTACCTTCCGGCTGCCTCAGATACGCCTGACGGCGGCATGGCTTCGCGCAGTGGCCGAAGCGGAAGGGTATACGCCGGGCGATGTGAGTTACATCTTCTGCTCGGCGCAACGGCTCCTGGAGATGAACCGCCAGTGGCTCGGGCACGACTATTTCACCGACGTCATTACGTTCGATTACAGCGACCGCAAAGGCGCCCGCATAATCTCGGGCGACATCTTCATCGACGTCGAGACCGTCGCCGACAATGCCCGGCAATACGGCTGCACGACGCTCCAGGAAATGCGCAGGGTCATCGTACACGGCGTGCTGCACCTCTGCGGGCAGGGTGACAAGCCGCCCCGCACCAATGCGCAGATGCACCGCAAGGAGGATAAATACCTCAAATTCTGGGAGACGGCACAATGACACTCGAATACGATATAATCGTCATCGGCGGCGGACATGCCGGCTGCGAAGCGGCCTCTGCCGCCGCACGCCTGGGGTCGCGCACGCTGCTGCTCACCATGGACATGGCCAAGATGGCTTCCATGTCGTGCAACCCGGCCGTCGGGGGAGTAGCCAAAGGACAGATAGTCAGAGAAATAGATGCTTTGGGAGGACAGATGGGACGCATTACCGACCTCACCGCGATCCAGTTTCGGATGCTCAACCGTTCGAAGGGCGCAGCCATGTGGAGCCCCCGTGCGCAATGCGACAAAACCCGTTTCTCGGAGGAGTGGCGCCATACGCTCGAAAACACGCTCAACCTCTATATCTGGCAGGACGCCGCCACCGAGCTGCTGTTCGACACCTCGGCAACCAACCCGCGCGTGACAGGCGTACGGACGCGCATGGGCATCGAATTCGCCTGCAAGGCTGTCATACTTACCGCCGGTACGTTCCTCGACGGGCTGATGCACTGCGGCACATCGCATGCCGAGGGCGGCAGGGCAGGGGACGCCGCTTCGCACGGGATCACGGAGTCCCTGCTCGCAATCGGATTCGAAACCGGGCGTATGAAAACCGGTACGCCCGCACGCCTCGATGCCCGCACGATCGACTTCGAAATACTCGAACCGCAATACGGGGACGATAAACCATCCAAATTTTCCTTTTCCCCTGATACACAACCGGTTAAAGACCAACTCCCTTGTTTTCTGGTCTACACGTCGGCCGAGGTGCACGACATCCTGCGCACAGGGTTCGACCGCTCGCCGCTGTTCAACGGGACGATAACGGGAATCGGGCCGCGCTACTGCCCGAGCTTCGAAGACATACTGCGTACATTCGCCGACAAAGACCAGCACCAGCTCTTCCTCGATCCCGAAGGACGCAGCACCAACGAATACTATCTCAACGGTTTTTCTTCGTCACTGCCCTGGGAAATACAGTTGGAAGCACTGCATAAAATCCGGGGATTCGAAGACCTCCACATCTATCGCCCGGGCTATGCCATCGAATACGACTATTTTCCACCCACACAATTGCACCATTCGCTCGAAACGAAACTCGTTTCCGCCCTTTATTTCGCCGGGCAGGTCAACGGGACGACCGGATACGAAGAGGCCGCAGCCCAGGGGTTGATGGCCGGGATCAATGCACACCGGATGCTGAAAGGGGAGGAGGCCGTCGTTTTGCAGCGCGACGAAGCCTATATCGGAGTGCTGATAGACGACCTTGTGACCAAAGGGGTGGACGAACCCTACCGCATGTTCACCTCGCGTGCAGAATACCGCATCCTGCTCCGGCAGGACAATGCGGACATTCGGCTTACTCCTATCGGATATAAAATCGGGCTTATTACCCAAAAAAGATACGACTATTTCGTCAAAAAAAATACGCTCGTAGAATCGCTTATTTCTTTCGCTCGCCAACAGAGCATCAAAGCAGCCGAAATTAACGACTATTTAAAAGCAATAAATTCCGAACCTTTATCACAGGGAAGGAAGCTTTACGACATACTAATGCGGAATAATGTTTCGTTCGATTCGTTGCAAGCCGTCCTGCCGAAGCTCCGAAAATTCATCGAAACGAACCGGATGGAGGAAGAGGTGATCGAAGAGGCAGAAATCCAAATCAAATATAAAGGATATATTGAACGCGAAAAATTCATTGCAGAAAAACTACATCGGCTCGAAAACATACGGATTCCTGCGGATTTCGACTTTCACTCGATGAATTCCCTGACTATCGAGGCCCGGCAAAAACTGTCCCGAATCCGCCCTGAAAACATCGGGCAAGCCTCGCGCATACCCGGAGTTTCACCCGCAGATGTAAATGTTCTTTTGGTAAAATTCGGAAGATAGGGTAATGTTCCACGTGGAACCTATCAACCAACCCACCCCCGGAATAATTAAACCACAAGATTCTGTAAAGATTATCACTTCTATATTCTTCCCGAACAACCACCAAAGAAGACATGTTCCACGTGGAACATATATACAAAACCCTTAAACACAAACGAAACAAAAAGAGGCCGCTGTATAGCGGCCTCTTAACAATATATTCGTATTCTACAAAACAATCGTACACCAATTGTATTTATCCTCAGCTCGTCCGTACTGAATATCCTGCAATCGGGTATATAATTCCAGAGAAATCTTACCAACCTTATCACCATAAGAGTAGGTTTTCTCCGTCTGCATGTCATAGATAGTGCCGATAGGGGAGATCACGGCAGCCGTTCCGCAGCCTCCGCACTCCTCGAAAGAGGCAAGTTCTTCGACCGGGATTTTTCGGTCTTCGACCTCAAGCCCCATATCGCGGGCCAGCTGGCGGAGGCTCATATTGGTGATCGACGGAAGCACCGAAGGGGATTTCGGAGTGATATATTTGCCATCCTTGATGCCGAAGAAATTGCATGCACCGCACTCTTCGATGTATTTATGCTCCGCAGCGTCGAGATACATGATATTCGAATAGCCCATTTTATGCCCTTTTTCACCCGACAAAAGGCTGGCCGCATAATTTCCGCCGACCTTCACATCGCCTGTTCCACGTGGAGCAGCACGATCCTGCTCTCGGTCGATGGCAACCAGGATCGGCTTGATTCCCTCCTTGAAATACGCACCCACAGGCGAACAGTAGACAATCAGCAAAGCATCCTTTGCAGGTTTGACTCCCAGGCCGGCCGTCGTTCCGAACATCACCGGACGCAGATAGAGCGAGGCCCCTGTTCCGTAGGGGGGAATATAAGCTTCATTCCGCCGAACGACCTCGACGCAGGCATTAACGACCATTTCGACGGTCGGCAGCGGAAGGCAAAGACGTTCGGCCGAAGACCGGAGGCGGCGGGCATTGTCCTCGACACGGAACAGGCGGACTTTCCCATCGACTCCACGAAAAGCCTTGAGACCCTCGAAAAGTTCGATGCCATAATGCAGGCACGAAGCCGACATGTGCATCTTGATGTACTCGTCGCTCGTAACCTCCATATCACTCCATTTACCATCCGTAAAATAATAACGGACGTTGACGTCGGTCTTGTGATAGTCGAACCACAAGGCGCTCCAACCTATACTATCCATTAAATTAAAATTTAAAGGTCATTCTAAACTATCCCCTCAGCAAGGAAACCGGGCAAAATCAAACCTAGAACCGATCCTTTCCTCACATTATCCTACGATAGCACCGTTATTCGTATTTCCGTCGGGGCCCAGCAGCAGCAGTTTCCCCGAAGCATCTTCGGCCATCAGGATCATGCCCTGCGACACGATCCCTTTCAGTTCGCGGGGAGCGAGGTTTACAAGAACCAGCACCCTGCGTCCGACCAGCTCTTCGGGAGTAAAATATTCCGCTATTCCCGAAACGATCGTCCGCTGGTCGATCCCCGTGTCCACCGTCAATTTCAGCAATTTCTTCGTCTTGGCGACCTTTTCCGCCGCAAGGATCGTAGAAACCCGGATATCCATTTTCTGGAAATCGTCAAACTGTATCGTATCTTTCTGAGATTCAATATTTTGCGAATTTTCAGCAGCAAGATTGGCCTCTTTCGTCGCCGCAAGCTTGTCCAACTGGCGCTGGATCACGTCGTCCTCGATCTTCTCGAAGAGCAACGACGCCTCACCGATCTTATGCCCGGCAGCAATCAGATCCATCGCCCCGAGGCGCTCCCATCCGAATTTCTCCACGGCGAGCATCTTCAGGATCTTCGACGCCGAGAAAGGCATGAAAGGCTCGATGGCAATCGCCGTATTGGCCGTAATTTGCAACGCGATGTTGAGAATCGTTTTCACACGCCCGGGATCGGTCTTGATGACTTTCCACGGCTCGGTGTCCGCCAGATACTTGTTGCCGATACGTGCAATGTTCATGGCATCCTTCAGGGCTTCGCGGAAACGGTAGTTCTCGATATTGGCCTCGAGCGAACCCTTCACGGCAGCTACTTCCGCAACTGTCTGACGGTCATAATCATTCATCTCTCCGCAGGCAGGAACCTCGCCGCCGTAATATTTCTGCGTAAGCACCAGCGCACGGTTGACGAAATTTCCCAGCACAGCGACCAGCTCGTTGTTGTTGCGGGCCTGGAAATCCTTCCATGTAAAGTCGTTATCCTTGGTTTCGGGGGCATTGGCACACAGCACATAGCGCAATACATCCTCCTTTCCGGGGAACTCCTCCAGGTATTCATGCAGCCACACCGCCCAGTTGCGCGAGGTCGAAATCTTATCGCCCTCGAGGTTCAGGAACTCGTTGGCCGGCACGTTCTCAGGCAGTATATACCCCCCGTGCGCCTTGAGCATCGAGGGGAAGACGATGCAGTGGAACACGATATTATCCTTGCCGATGAAATGCACCATCTTGGTGTCTTCCGATTTCCAGTACTTTTCCCAATCGGGCGTAAGGTCTTTCGTGGCGGATATGTAACCGATCGGAGCGTCGAACCACACATAGAGCACCTTCCCTTCGGCACCCTCCACGGGCACGGGGATGCCCCAGTCGAGGTCACGGCTCACGGCACGGGGCTGCAATCCGCCGTCGAGCCAGCTCTTGCACTGTCCGTAAACATTCGTCTTCCACTCCTTATGCCCATCGAGTATCCACTCGCGGAGGAAGCCTTCGTATTGATCCAGCGGGAGATACCAGTGCTTCGTCTCCCTTTTGACCGGAACCGAACCCGACACGGCGCTATGCGGGTCGATCAGCTCGTCGGGCGAGAGGGTAGACCCGCATTTCTCGCACTGGTCGCCGTAGGCACGGTCGTTCCCGCATTTGGGACAAGTGCCGACGATATAACGGTCGGCAAGGAACGTCTGCGCCTCCTCGTCGTAATACTGCATGGAGGTTTTCTCGATGAATTTCCCCTCGTCGTAGAGTTTGCGGAAAAATTCCGATGCGGTCGCGGCATGGGTCGCCGACGATGTCCGCGAATAGATATCGAACGACATTCCCAACCCCTCGAACGACTTTTTGATCAGGTTATGGTAACGATCCACGATCTGCTGCGGGGTCACACCCTCCTTGCGGGCCTTGATGGTGATGGGTACACCGTGCTCGTCCGATCCGCAGACCGAAATCACGTCGCAGCCCTTCAGCCGCAGGTAACGCGTGTAAATATCCGAAGGTATATAAACTCCCGCCAGATGGCCGATATGCACCGGGCCGTTGGCATAGGGGAGAGCCGATGTAACGAGGTAACGCTTGAACTCTTTTGCCATATTGAGATATACAGTATTACTAATTTCTGTCAAAATTAGTAATTTTTAGGGAAAGAAAAAGCAAAGCCCCATTATTTGTTTACAAACTACAAGGGGGCCCCGCCGTAAGAAAACAAAACGGAAACCGCGGGAATGAATCGGCCCGCATTAAGCAGCGGGTAAAAATATGCCCCGGCATAGTCCGGGGCATATTTCTTAATTATCGGCGGTCGGAATCGTTATTCGAACACCAACTCGTCGAGCAGCCATCCTGCACCCGCGTACTTGTCGATGATGAACAGCACGTAGCGGATGTCGACCGATATCGTGCGCTGCAGATCGGGCTCGAAAGCCACATCGCCCGACATGGCTTCCCAGTTACCGTAGATAGCCAGCCCTAGCAGCGCGCCCCTGGCATTCATCACCGGTGAACCCGAATTGCCGCCCGTAATATCGCAGTCGGCAAGGAACGCCACCGGAAGCTCGCCCCGGGCATTGGCATAACGGCCGAAATCGCGTGCCGCATAAAGCTCCTTGAGTTTTTCGGGCACGGTGAACTCCGTGGGGTTCTGCGGGTTTTCCTTCTCCATCACGCCCTTGAGCGTCGTATAGTAGTTGTATTCGATGCCGTCGGCAGGCGAATAGGGCAGCACGCGGCCATAGGTGAGCCGCAGCGTGAAGTTGGCATCCGAAGCCCACGCCTTTTTCGGGTTTTGGAGCATCAGCCCCGCCACGTATTTACGGCTTCCCTCGTAATATTTTTCCACGACCGGCTTGCGTGCCTGGGAAAGCGCGTTATACTTCTCCCACACCGATTTTACAAACGGGGCAATGGGGTCGGCGGCATATTTATCGGCCGAAAAAGCACCGATCAGCTCATCGACCTTTTCCTGCGATGTAAATAACGAATTATCGAAAATATAATCCACATAGGCATCCGTATCGCCGTTGAATTCCTTGTCGACGATCTCCGTATAGAACGACGGCAGGTCGGTCATATGCTCGCGGGCGATCTTCAGCATAAGCATGGCCCCCTTCCGATCCGTCGGGGCGTTGTAATCCTTAGACCAACCGGCCATCGCCTTTCGGGCCGCTTCGGGATCCTTTATCTCCGTCCGCCCGTCGAACATCCTTGCCGGGGTCAGTATCTCCACCGCACGCAGGAAAGCCTCTTCCAGATACTGGCGGTTATCGTCGATGCCGGCCAGCCCCTCGATCGCTTCGCGGATTTTCGGCAGCGCGTCGATATACCCTTCCTCGGGCAGCGTATTTTTCTCGGCCCATGCCTGGAAGGCAGCCTCCTGCTGCTGCTTGCGCTCCTTCACACCCAGTTTGAGGATGCCGCGCGACTTGCCGATCGAATTCTTCCAGTAGTTCGACGACGTGGCGTATTTCGAAGCATACTGAATACGTACCTTGTCGCTGGCAGCCATATCCTCCTTGAGGATGGCCTGGCGCTCGCCGCGGATAAAGATCCGGTTGGGGTTCGAAACGTTCAGCATGTCGTCGATCTCGTACGAAGTCATATAACGCTGCGTGGAACCCGGGAACCCCATGATCATGGCGAAATCACCCTCCTCGTAGCCGTCGAGCGAAATCTTCAGGAACTTCTCGGCCTTGTAAGGGCGGTTTTCGGGCGAATAATCCGCCGGCCTGTTATCCTGTCCGGCATAGACGCGAAACACCGAGAAATCGCCTGTATGGCGCGGCCACATCCAATTATCGGTGTCACCGCCAAACTTGCCGATCGAAGTCGGGGGCGCTCCCACCAGACGCACGTCGGTATAGACCTCGATCACGAAGGCGAAATACTGGTTCCCTTCGAAGAAGGGCTTGACCTCCACCGTCATGCCGGGGTTGGCCTCCTGCAGCGAAGCGGTCAGGCCGGCGATATTCTCCGAGGTGATCCGTTCGTATTCCTGCTGCCCGGCCGTGGAAGGCACGTTGCCCAGAATATCCGCAGTCACGTCGCTGATCGAACGGATGAAACGCACCTTGAGCCCCGGGGCAGGAATCTCCTCCTGGCGCGACATGGCCCAAAAGCCGTTCTTCAGGTAGTCGTGTTCGACCGACGACAGGGATTGTATCGACCCGTAGCCGCAGTGGTGGTTGGTGAACAGCAGGCCGTCGGGCGAAACGATCTCGCCCGTGCAGCCGCCGCCGAAAATGACGATCGCATCCTTGAGCGAAGATTTGTTGATGCTGTAAATATCCTCGGCCGAAAGTTTGCATCCGCGCGCCTTCATGTCCCGGATATTCATTTTCTGCAGGTAAGGCAGCATCCACATGCCTTCGTCTGCCGCCGCGGTCAGCGACACGCACGCCGCTGCAATCAGTAAAAACAGTTTCTTCATATATAAACGATTATTTGATGTTGATCATGTTCAGGATCGAACGCTCGGCCTTGCGGCGCACCTCTTCATCGAGTACGATCTCCGGGGCCTCCCGCTCGAGGCATTCGCAGATGTTTTCCAGCGTCACCATCTTCATGTACTTGCAGTTGTTGCAGCCGCATGTCTCGTCGTCCGGGGGCGCCGGGATAAATGTCTTGCCGGGATAGCGCCTCTTCATCTCGGCGAGGATGCCCGATTCGGTGACGACGATGAACTCATCGGCCCCGTTGCGGCCGCAATAGTCGAGGATCGCAGCCGTCGACCCCACGAAATCGGCCACCTCGATGATATAGGCCCGGCATTCGGGATGCACGACGATGCGGGCTGCGGGGTGCTCCTTTTTGAGCCGGAGCAGTTTTTCGAGCGAAAACTCCTCGTGGACATGGCACGCCCCGTCCCAGATCACCATATTCTCGCTGCCGGTCAGCTTCTTGATGATAGCGCCTTGTTTGGGTTCTGGTGCGAAGAGGTTGGGGCGGTCGGGCGGGATCGACTCCACGACCTTCAGGGCATTCGACGAAGTGCAGCAGATATCGGTCAGCGCCTTGACCCCGACGGTGGTGTTGACATACGAAACCACCGTATGCCCCGGGTACCTGGCCTTGAAGGCCGCAAAGTCGCGGGCGTCGCACGATTCGGCCAGCGAGCATCCCGCCTCGGGACAGGGTATGAGCACCTTTTTGCCGGGGCATAGCACCTTGGCGGTCTCGGCCATGAAATGCACGCCGGCGAACAGGATGATTTCCGCATCGACCGACTGCGCCTTGACCGACAGCGCAAGCGAATCGCCCAGGAAGTCGGCCACCTCCTGTACTTCGGGCAGCGTATAGTAATGGGCCAGTATGACGGCGTGTTTCTCGCGTTTCAGTTCTTCGATCCGATTCCGGATTTGCGCGGAGTTATCAACCTTCATTTTTTATTTTTACTTTTTAATTTAATTTTAATAAAGAAATAAGAATAGAAATAATAGCTGTTGATACTGTTCACAAGTTATTGCGGAAAATATCTTTCAACATTTTACTCCCGAACTGTTTCCTATTTCTCGTTACAACCGGTTCGTATTCAAAGGTATGAAATTATAATCAACAATTGTCAAAAAACGTTGTCAACATTTCGACAGCCGTTTGTTGTGAACAATCTGTTCCGTTTTCCGGGGTTCGGGGCTGACTATAATTTCCCATAACTTTTTTTGGTTTCCGGAAAATCTTGTATATGCCCGCCCTTTCCGGAATTTGCAACTCTTCCGACCGGAAAGTTATCATTAGTTATCGCCGTTTATCAACACGTTTCCTAACACGATTTCATCACCTTTTCGACAATCTTTTCCGCGATTCCGCGGTACCATTTTTCGACGCGCGGATCTATCCCCATAGCAGGCTTTCCTTCGTCGGATCCTTCCATAATCGACTGTACGATAGGTATTTCACCGAGGAAATCCACACCTTTTTCTTCGGCGAACCGGCGTGCACCGCCTTTGCCGAAGAGGTAGTAGCGGTTTTCGGGCAGTTCCTCGGGGGTGAACCAGGCCATGTTTTCGATGATTCCCGCCACGGGGATGTTGACGTTTTCGTTGCAGAACATCTCCACGCCGCGCACGACGTCGGCTACGGCGACCTGCTGGGGCGTCGAGACGATCACCGCGGAATCGATCTTCAGCTCCCCGATGATCGAGAGGTGTACGTCGCCCGTACCGGGGGGCAGGTCGGCCAGCAGGAAGTCGAGCGTCCCCCATTTGGTCTGGTGGATCATCTGTTTCAGGGCGCTGACGGCCATGGCTCCGCGCCACAGCAGGGCGTCGGTAGGTTTGATGAAGAACCCGATCGACATCAGCCGGATGTCCATCGGCTCCGCAGGGACGATGTGGTCTGCGCCCTCTTCCTGCACGGCGTCGGGCAGGTAGCCTTCCACTCCGAACATCTTGGGCTGCGAAGGCCCGTATATGTCGGCGTCGAGGATGCCTACGCGGAATCCCATGTTTCGCAGGGCGACCGCGAGGTTGGCCGTGACGGTCGATTTGCCTACCCCGCCCTTTCCCGATGCTACGGCAATGACCTTGGCGATGCCGCCCGTAGTCGTCTTCAGCTTGGGTTCGGGACGCGGGGCGGCGCCGCCCTCCTTGATGACTACCAGTACCGTTTCCCCGGGGAATTCGCGTTTGAGCAGTTCCTCGGCCTGGTTTTTGATTTTCACTGCGAACGGGTCGCGGGCCTTGGCGAAGCGGAGTACGACGGTGATTTTTCCGGCTGCCGAGGCGATATGCTCGATAAAACCGCTGCTGACGATATCCTGCCCCGTTTCGGGATGAACGAGCGACGCGAGCAGATGTCTGATTTTTTCTTCCATATTTGTGTAGTGACTTTCCTTGCAAAGATAACGTATATTTTACAGAATAAATATAGGTTACCCTTCTTTTTTATCGAAAAACGATAAATTTTATTTGTTTTTCATATAATTTCTGTATATTTGCGAAAGAAAACCGGAATCGGAACAAAATTAGGACAAACAAAAAATAACTTCGTTATGAATTTTATCAAAACTTTCCTGGCTGCCATCCTCGCGTTTGTCGTGGGATCGGTACTGGTAGTCTTCCTTTGGATTTTCATCCTGCTCGGCATTGCCGGTTCGATGGAGAAAAGCGTGGCCGTACACCCCGAGTCGATCCTCAAGCTCGATTTTTCGGAGGTGTTGACCGATGCCCCGTCGAGCGATCCTTTCGCCGGCTTCGATTTCGCGACGCTCCAGTCTACGCGCATGCTTCCGCTGATGAAGGCGCTGCGTGCGCTCGAGGCGGCGAAGGACGATCCGCGGATCAAGGGTATTTACCTGCGTATGAACGGCAACGGAGGCGTGGCGGGTTCAGCCCTGCTTGAAGAGCTGCGCGAGGCGATCGTCGATTTCAAGCAGAGCGGCAAGTTCGTCGTCGCCTATAACGAAACCTACTCGCAGGGGCAGTATTACCTCGCTTCGGCGGCCGACAAGATTTACATGCAGCCCGAAGGAGGGATGGACTGGTCGGGCCTTTCGTTCAATTTGGCGTTCTACAAGGGGTTGCTCGACAAGCTCGATGTCAAAGCCGAGGTTTTCCGCCCCACGGCCTGCAAGTACAAGAGCGCCGTCGAGCCTTATATACTTCCCAAAATGTCGGACGCTAACCGCGAACAGATGCAGGAACTGGTCAATTCGATGTGGAATACCATCGCGGGTTCGGTGGCCGAGGCACGCGGCATCGACTTGGAAACCCTGAACCGGATCACCGACAAACTGGAGGTCTCGTTGCCCGAGGATGCCCTCGAACACGGGTTCGTGGATAGCCTGCTCTACGAAGACCAGATGAACGACGTCTTTGCCGAACTGGGCGTGCAGTCCGATTCCGACGGCCAATACAATTTCGTCACCCTGGGCGAATATGCGTCGCAGGTCAGTGCCGACCTCAAGAATATTTCGGCCGACCAGGTTGCTATCGTATATGCCGACGGTGCGATCGTCGACGGCGAGGGCTTCGGCCGCGAGATTTACGGCAATACGCTGGCTGCGACGCTGGCCGGCGTGCGTGCCGACGAAAAGGTCAAAGCCGTGGTGCTGCGCGTGAATTCCCCGGGCGGCAGCGCATTGGCTTCGGATGTCATCTGGCGCGAAATGGAGCTGCTCAAGGCCGAGAAACCCGTCATCGTCTCGATGGGTTCCTATGCGGCCAGCGGCGGATACTACATTTCATGCCCGGCCGATGTCATTGTGGCCGACAAACTGACCCTGACGGGTTCCATCGGCGTCTTCGGCATGTACCTCAATACCATCGACGCCCTGAAGAACAAGCTGGGCATCACGTTCGACGCCGTGAAGAGCAATACCTCGGCAGGCATGGGCATGACTTCGGCCCTTACGCCAGCCGAAAGGGCTTCGATCATGCGCGGCGTGGATAAGGTTTACACGACGTTCACCAACAACGTGGCGCAGGGGCGCAACCTGCCTCTCGAGAAGGTGCTCGACATTGCCGGCGGCCGTGTATGGTCGGGCGACAACGCCCTCGGCATCGGCCTGATAGACACGTACGGTGGCCTGAAGACGGCCATTGCCGTCGCTGCGGACAAGGCCGGGTTGGGCGACAATTTCCGGGTGACGGAGGTGATCGAGCAGCCGACGGGTTTCGCGGCGTTCATCTCGTCGCTCAACGTCAGCATCCGCGAGGCCATGACCCGCTCGGAACTGGGAGTCATGATGAAGGAATACAAACAGGTGCAGGAAGCTGCTTCGCAGCAGGGGATCGTCATGTATTATCCCTTCAAACTCGAACTGCGCTAATCCCGGCCGGATGCCGGAACGATAAAAAGCGGCCCCTTTTCTGTACTGCACCCCAAAAGTTGGACACTTTTGGGGTGTTTTTTATGAAATATAAT
>ENA-ORIT01000149-ORIT01000149.1-human-gut-metagenome-genome-assembly--contig:-NODE-149-length-21349-cov-6.42651_pt1 | contig 21349 bp, 25 predicted proteins | sample MGYA00243032_ERZ508750 | MGnify/ENA primary metagenome ERZ508750 (study PRJEB26277, sample SAMN04329802) | human gut metagenome | biome: human-associated habitat | host: Homo sapiens | place: USA... | reverse complement strand
GAACGGGGCCATCCGCCGGGTGAATGTCAACATAGCCGCCACTACAGTGGAAAACTATCGGATGCTGAAAGAGGCAGGTATCGGCACTTATATCCTTTTTCAGGAGACTTACAGCAAAGAGCATTACGAAGCCTTGCATCCCACGGGACCAAAAAGTAATTATGCCTACCACACCGAAGCGATGGACCGCGCTATGGAGGGTGGCATCGACGATGTAGGTATCGGTGTATTGTTTGGTCTGAATACCTATCGCTACGACTTCGTAGGATTGCTGATGCATGCCGAACATCTGGAAGCTACCTTTGGCGTGGGTCCGCATACCATCAGCGTACCGCGCATTTGTCCGGCAGATGATATTTCGACCGAGGATTTTCCCGATGCCATCTCGGATGAGATGTTCTGCCGTATTGTGGCGGTTACCCGCATTGCGGTGCCTTATACGGGAATGATTATTTCCACCCGTGAGTCGGAAGCCGTACGCCGTCAGGTGCTCGAACTGGGCGTTTCGCAGATAAGCGGCGGTTCGCGCACCAGCGTGGGAGGCTATGCCGTGCCGGAAGCCAAAGAGGAAGATTCCTCCCAATTCGATGTGAGCGACCGGCGCACGCTGGATGAAGTGGTGAGTTGGCTGCTCGACCTGGGGCATATCCCCAGCTTCTGCACCGCCTGCTATCGCGAGGGACGTACCGGAGACCGCTTCATGTCGCTCGTCAAGCGCGGACAGATAGCAAACTGCTGCCAGCCCAATGCACTGATGACATTAAAAGAATATCTGGAGGACTATGCCTCCTCCGAAACCAAGGAGAAGGGCATGCGGCTGATTCGTGAGGAGATGGAGCATATCCCGAACCCCAAGATACGGGCGATAGCCGAACGTAATCTTCAGGAGATAGGGGAGGGGAAAAGAGACTTTAGATTTTAGATTTCGGATTTATGAATAATACACCTCGTTCCAACCGCCTGCACATTGCCGTCTTTGGACGACGGAACAGCGGAAAGTCCAGCCTTGTCAATGCCTTGACCGGGCAAGACACGGCATTGGTATCCGCAACGCCCGGCACTACTACCGATCCCGTGACCAAAGCCATGGAAGTATATCCTTTGGGCCCGTGCCTCTTTATCGATACCCCCGGTTTTGATGACGACGAAGGCGAACTGGGCGGTATGCGCGTGGAGCGTACCTTAAAGACGGTGGAGAAAGCGGACATCGCCCTCTTGCTTTATGAAGCTGACGGAACGCTGGAACAGCAATGGCTAAAGCTGCTGGCAGCGCGCGAAATCCCCGTGATACTGATACTGAATAAAGCCGATTCCCGTCAAGACACCGCTTCCGTGGTGCTTCGGATTGAAAAGGAGTGCGGGCAGGCTCCCGTTGTGGTCAGTGCCAAAGAGGGTACCGGCATTCAAGGTATCTTCGATGCTATCCTCGAAAAGCTTCCCGAGAATTTTGGTGAGCAGACTATCACGGGCGATTTGGTGCGTGAAGGAGATGTCGTCCTGCTGGTGATGCCCCAGGATATACAAGCCCCCAAAGGTCGTCTCATTCTTCCGCAAGTGCAGACCATCCGCGAACTGTTGGATAAAAAGTGCTTAGTGATGAGCTGCACCACCGACAAGCTGCAAGCCTCCCTGCAAGCCCTTGCCCGTCCGCCTAAGCTGATAATCACCGATTCACAAGTATTCCCCATCGTCTATCAACAAAAGCCTGCCGAAAGTAGTCTTACTTCCTTCTCGGTTCTTTTTGCCGGCTACAAAGGAGATATCAATGCCTTCGTGGAGGGAGCTGCCGCTATCCATAGCCTGACACTCCAATCGCGTGTACTGATAGCCGAAGCTTGCACCCATGCTCCGCTGACCGAGGACATCGGCACCATCAAAATTCCCCGCCTGCTACGAAAGCGCATCGGCGAGGAATTGCAGATAGACTTTGTATCTGGAAATGACTTTCCCAAAGACTTGTCCCGATATGATTTAATTATCCATTGCGGCGCTTGCATGTTCAACCGGAAGTACGTTCTCAATCGTATAGCCCATGCCCGCGCACAGCACATCCCCATAACCAACTACGGAGTAGCAATTGCGAGTCTGACCGGTATATTGGATAAAATTGTTATCTATCGGTAAATATCCCTCTCCCTCTCTGTTCACGTTACTGATGTTATAGAGTAGTGTGAACTACTTTTCTTGTTAACGATGCTTAATATAAGGTACTTTGTAATACAAGGTACTGATATAATACATATATTTGTGTCATACAAGGAACAACAATAGAATGAATGAGAACACTCATTACTCTATTGCGCAGCAAAATAGTAAATCGTAAATTGTCAAATAGTAAATACCATTATGGATGTAAACAATGTAAAGTCGCAAATGCGCAAGGGCATGCTTGAATATTGCATCATGTTGCTGCTTCACAAGGAGCCGGCTTACGCTTCGGATATCATTCAGAAGTTGAAAGAAGCCAGACTGATTGTAGTGGAAGGTACACTTTATCCGTTGCTCACCCGTCTGTAGTACGTCGACTTGCTGGGTTATGAATGGATTGAGTCTACGCAAGGTCCTCCACGTAAGTATTACCGGTTGACGGAAAAAGGAGAAGTCTTTCTCGGTGAACTGGAAATGTCCTGGAAAGAGTTGAACGAGACGGTGAATCACATCAGCAATTCTTGAAATGACCACAGAGAATATGCTGCATTCGCCGAATGGTAAATAGTAAATCGTAAATAGTCAAATTGTAAATAAATAGTGTGTTATGAAAAAGACATTAACTGTAAATTTAGGTGGAACCGTTTTTAATATTGATGATGACGCATACCGCCTTTTGGATAATTATCTGAGTAATCTCAAGATACACTTCCGTAAGGAAGCCGGTGCCGACGAGATTGTAGATGATATAGAACGCCGCATTTCCGAACTCTTTGCCGAGAAATTGTCGGCCGGTTCACAAGTAATCACGATTGCCGATGTGGAAGAGGTGATTGCCCGCATGGGAAAGCCGGAGGACATGGAGACGGAAGGAGAGAGCAGCAGTGCCGATGCCGGTAGTACAAATGCCGGAGGTGGTTATGGTGCCGGTGCATGGAGCAGCAATACCGCTTATAGCACTACACGCCGCCGTCTCTACCGCAATCCTGATGACAAGATGCTGGGTGGTGTCATTAGTGGAATGGCTGCCTATCTGGGTTGGGATGTGACTTTGCTCCGTCTGTTGCTGCTTGTCGTCTTGATTTGTGGGGTAGGAACGTTGATACCGGTTTATATCGTATGTTGGCTGATTATACCGGAAGCCAGCACGGCTGCCGAGAAGTTAAGCATGCGCGGTGAGGCTGTTACGGTAGAGAATATCGGAAAGACGGTGACGGATGGCTTCGAGAAGGTTGCCAATGGGGTGAATGATTATATGAGGTCGGACAAGCCCCGTACTTTCTTGCAGAAGTTGGGAGATACGCTGGTGATGGTAGTCGGTTGGCTGTTGAAAATCTGTCTGGTGATATTCGCCATTATTTGCTGTCCGATACTGTTTGTGTTTGGAGTGGTATTCGTGGCGCTGTTGTTTGCTGCGATAGCGGTGGCTGTTGGTGGTGGTGCAGCTCTCATTTCCCTATTCCCGATGGCTGATGTGGTACTGCCTACTTCTCCACTGTCTGCCATTGTGATGTACATTGCAGGAATCTTGCTGGTAGGAATTCCTTTGGTCAGCCTTGTGTGGGCCATCTTTAGCCAGATATTCAAGTGGCAGCCGATGAACTCCGGCTTGAAGTGGACGCTGGTTATCCTTTGGATTGTAAGTGCGGCTTGTTTCGGAATCTGTTTTGCGGTGCAGGGGGCTACTTTCCCGGAATTGGGTATCTTTAATTTCTGAGAATAGTAATTTCTTTTTTAATTGATATCGTGTTTGTGGAAATCTGATTTCTATAAACACGATATTTTTTATTTGGTTGTAATTGGTTGTTATACAGTGAAATATTGCGTTTGGAAAAGGCGTTTTTTAAACGTTCGTTTAATGAACGCAAAGATAACGTGTATTTTTGAATCTCGCAAAATGTTTAATAAAAATATTCTATAAATTTCTTTTTAGTGAGTATAATACTTTGTCAGTAAGCCTGTTGCATTGTATTTCTCTAACTTCTTCCTTTTACTAATTTTTAAGTAATCTTCCCTCTTTAATTTTCTTAAATATTGACGTTCAAAAAACGAACGTCTATTGAACGCTTTTTGCTTGCAATAGATTCGTTTACAGCATTTTACCTGTTAGGTAATGAATGACTGCAAAAAATCTGTTGACAAGAAGGGCATAAAGCTTGTCGTATTCTACATAAAGTGTCCGCAAGTGATTGAATTCCAAGTGTATGCAAGGAATTTAAAGCCCCAGGAGAACACCCTTGTCTGAACAAAAGCATAAAAATGGGAATAGAGAAAGAGGTCGAAATCTGGTATGCTATGCGTGCCACCTACCGCAGAGAACCGGATGCCATGCATCTGCTCAAGAAAGAAAACTTGGGCTGTTTCATTCCTATGCAATACAAGATATGTATAAAAAAAAGGAAAAATGTCCGTGTTCTGGTTCCGGTCGTTCATAATCTGCTTTTTGTCCATGCCCGTCCTTCCGATGTGCAGCGTGTCAAGTCTCAAGTCACTTATCTGCAATATATCACCGATACCCGCAGTGGGCAGAAGATTATTGTCCCAGACGGTCAGATGCAGCGTTTCATTGCCGTATCCGGCACTTACGATGATCATCTTCTTTATTTTCAACCGGATGAATTGAACTTGTCCAAAGGTACCAAAGTCCGGATTACCGGCGGTGAATTTGAGGGGCAAGAGGGGATATTTCTGAAGGTAAAGGGCGCACGTGACCGTCGCGTGGTTATCGAAATACAAGGTGTCATAGCTGTTGCCATGGCCACTATCCATCCCGATCTTATAGAAGTAATCGGCTGAACTTTAATTTTTAATTCTTAATTCTATAATTGCTTATGTCTCTTTCCGAAGAAGCAATCACTCTTCAGCGTGCTGCGCACGAACTGATGTATTTGGGTATGGACGGCAGTCCCGTCTATAGCGATGACTTGTCACGGCGGAACGGTGAGGTCTACCGTCTTACCATGGCTTTGTACCGGTCGGGTGTAAAAGGCACTACCATCGACGAGCAGGCAAATGTCTGTCTTGCCCTTCTTATGGGTTACAGCGCCTCTTTTGTGGACCATGGCGAAAAGCAGCGGCATGTCCAGAAAGTGCTGGACTGTTGTTGGGATGTGCTCGATGCCCTTCCCGCTTCCTTACTGAAGCTCCGTCTGCTTACCGCCTGCTACGGTGAAGTGTTCGACGAGTCTTTGGCCGACGAAGGCCGTTCCATCATCGCCTCCTGGGATTCCTTATCACTTACTCCCAAACAGCAGGAAGCGGTTGATGAGTTTCAGAATGTGACAGACAATCCCTATCCGTGGGAATATATCGATGAATAAAACTTTTCATTATAATGCTTAACAATAAATCCGTATTGATTACCGGAGGAACGGGTTCCTTCGGAAAGAAGTTTGTGGAAACCATCCTCCGTGATTATCCGCAAGTAAAGAAAATCATTATTTACTCCCGCGATGAGCTGAAGCAATTTGAGCTGAAACAGAAATATCCCGGTCATAAGTATCCGCAACTGCGTTTCTTTATCGGTGATGTCCGTGACCTCGAACGCCTGACGCGGGCTTGCGAAGGAGTGGACGTGATTATCCATGCAGCCGCCATCAAGCAGGTGGATACCGCTGAATACAATCCCGAAGAGTGCATCAAAACCAATGTACACGGTGCGCAGAATGTGATAAAGGCTGCTCTTGCCACCGGTGTACAGCATGTGGTGGCCCTTTCTACCGACAAGGCATGTGCCCCCATCAATCTTTATGGCGCCACCAAGCTCACTTCCGACAAGCTGTTTTCTGCTGCCAACAATAGCAGCGGTTCCAAGAACATCCGGTTCTCCGTAGGCCGGTATGGCAATGTGATGGGTTCCCGCGGTTCCGTAATCCCTTTCTTTATCAACAAGCGTGACAACGGGGCGAAGGAACTTCCCATAACCGATATGCGCATGACCCGTTTCAACATTTCGCTGGAAGCCGGTGTCGCTTTGGTCATGTATGCCATCGGACATCACCTGGGTGGTGAAATCTTTATTCCTAAGATTCCTTCCTATCATATCCAGGACGTGGCTACCGCCATTGCACCCAATCTGCCGCAGGTGGAAGTGGGCATCCGTCCGGGAGAGAAGCTGCACGAGGAGATGATTACTGTAACCGATGCTCTTGATACAATCGATTTGGGCAGATATTATGTCATTCTTCCTTCCGTATCTTTCAAGCACAGTCGCGAAGAGTTCATCAGACATCACAATGCAGTACCCGTTCCCGACGGTTTCCACTACAGCAGTGACAACAATACGGAGTGGGAGACAGTAGAGACTATGCGCGAGAATATAAAGAAATACGTTGACCCTAATTTCGAGGTGAAATGATAAGCAAGCCTATTCCATACGGTCGTCAGCATATCACAGATGAGGATATCCGGGCAGTCATCGATACCTTGAAAAGCGATTACCTGACACAAGGTCCCAAAATCAGGGAATTTGAAACGAAATTTGCCGAATATGTAGGTGCACAATATGCCGTAGCGGTGAACAATGCCACTTCAGGGCTTCATCTTGCAGCTACCGCACTGAATGTAAAGCCGGGTGACAAGGTGATTGTCACTCCCATGACCTTTGCTGCCAGTGCCAACTGCATCCGCTATTGTGGCGGCGAGGTGGTATTCTGTGATATTGACAAGGATACTTACCTCATGGATATCCGTAAACTCGAAGCCATGCTTAAAGCTTCTCCCCGCGGTACTTACAAAGGTATTGTTCCGGTTGATTTTGCAGGCTATCCTTTGGATCTGGAAGAGTTCAGAAAGCTTGCCGACGAGTACGGCTTGTGGATTATCGAGGATGCCTGTCATGCTCCCGGTGGCTATTTCATGGACAGTAAAGGCAAGAAACAACATTGTGGCAACGGTTGTTTTGCCGACTGTGCCGTATTCTCTTTCCATCCCGTGAAACATATCGCTACGGGTGAGGGAGGCATGGTGACCACCAACAGCAAGGAGCTCTATGACAAGCTTTGTCTTTACCGTACGCATGGCATTACGAAAGACCCTGCTTTATTGCACGAGCATCATGGTGGCTGGTATTACGAGATGCAGGAGTTAGGCTACAATTACCGTCTGACTGATTTTCAGGCTGCCCTGGGTATTTCTCAGCTGGAGCGTGCGAAAGCAGGTCTTGAACGCCGCCATGAAATCGTAAGACGCTATAATGAAGCATTTTCCGGAATAGATGGCATCAAGACTCCGTTCAATGCTGCCGATGTCTATCATGCTTATCACCTTTATATCATTCAAGTGGCTGACCGCTTGGGCCTTTATAATTATCTGCACGAGAACAATGTCTATGCGCAGGTTCATTATGCTCCGCTTCATCTGATGCCTTACTATCAGCAGTGGGGCAAAAGGAAAGGCGATTTACCTATAGTAGAAGAGTACTACGAACATTGTCTGAGTCTTCCGATGTATCCCACGCTGACGAACGAGGAACAGGAGTATGTGATTAACAAGGTTATAGAATATATAAAACAATGATTACTTCCATTTCTATTGAAGCTATTGAAAAGCAGCTTTTGCAGCAACTTTCCTCTTTTTTCTTCTTGAGTGAAGAAGATGAGATGTTAATAAATATAAAAATGGGGGGGGTAATTTCTCGTTGTGAATATTGTTTTTCCCGTACGAAAAATAAGTATTACTCATGCGACGGTGAGACATACTTCAACCCTTATCAAAGTGCACAATATACAATTTTTCTCTATTTTTTTGCTAACACCATTTCTCAAGATACTGATAACCGTTTATTGGCAGATAAGTTGTATTATTTGAATAAGATAATGAATGGGTGTGATTTGTATCATGAGGTAAATCTTCCTCATTATTTTACGTTGGATCATCCGGTCGGTAGCGTTATGGGACGGGCTGAATATGGTGAAGGATTCAGTTTTGGGCAAAATTGCACGGTGGGAAACAATAAAGGAATTTATCCGGTTTTAGGTGAAAATGTGCGGATGTGTGCAAATTCTTCTATTATCGGTAACTGCCGGATAGGTGACAATGTGATTATCGGGGCAAATTCTGGTGTGAAAGATGAGGATGTGCCGGACAATTCAATTGTTTTCGGGTATTCTCCCCATTTAATTATAAAGGCTAAACGATGAAAAATATCTGTATTATTCCTGCCCGTGGCGGCAGTAAACGTATTCCGCGTAAGAATATCAAAACCTTTATGGGCAAGCCTATTATTGCATACTCCATTGAGGCGGCTTTGCAGAGCGGACTTTTTGACGAAGTAATGGTTTCGACCGATGATGAAGAGATAGCGGAGATAGCTTGCGGATACGGGGCCAAAGTTCCTTTTATGCGCAGTGCTGAGACCTCGAATGATTATGCCGGCACGGCCGATGTAATTCTTGAAGTTTTAGAGATGTATAAAGAGCGAGGCAGGGAATTTGATACAGTTTGTTGCATTTACTCGACAGCTCCTTTTGTCACTCCTGAAAGGCTTCGGGAAGCATACGGAAAAATGAATTCGGAGATTGATTCTGTTTTCACTTGTGTGGCTTATTCCTATCCTATACAGCGTAGCCTTCATATTGTAGACGGGAGAATCGGTATGGTTTATCCCGAATACATGAATGCACGTTCCCAAGATTTGGAGCCGATTTATCATGATGCCGGTCAGTTCTATTTTTCTCGCATAAACTCCTTTGTAGAGAGCCGAACCTTTTGGGGGAAGAACACAGCCGGACTGGTACTTTCCGAACTCGAAGTGCAGGACCTCGATACGCTGACTGACTGGACATTGGCGGAAATGAAGTATGAGTTACTTCATAGATGATGTAATGCAGAAAATCTATTTCCGTGCCGACGCAAGCGCTACCATCGGTTACGGTCACTTTATCCGTACTCTGGCTTTGGCCGATATGCTGAAGGACGATTTCGATTGTACCTTTTTTACTTGCCATCCTACCTCATATCAGGTAAGTGAGATGGAGAAGGTATGTCCTTTCATCCCCTTGCAAGAGGAAACGCATTCTGCTGATTTCCTTTCCCATTTGCAAGGTGATGAAATTGTGGTGCTCGACAATTATTTCTTCACTACCGATTATCAGCGTGCCATTAAGCAAAAAGGTTGCCGCCTGGTGTGTGTGGATGACATGCACGACAAGCACTATGTGGCAGATGTTGTGATTAATCATACTTTGACTGACTCCGGACTTTTTGATGTGGAACCTTACACTAAACTTTGTTTGGGATTCGACTGGGCATTACTGCGTAGACCGTTTATAGAAGCTGTAAACAAACTCTGTTCTTGTGCAAAACGTACAGAAAGTATAACCATTACTTTTGGTGGTGTGGATTCCTTTGACTTTACTGGCCATTACATTCGTGAAGCTATGCAATTGCCTACTGTCAGCCAGATAACTGCAGTGGTAGGTGATGCTTATCAACCTCAAAAGCCGAGGGTACGGGATAGGCGAGTGTCTTATTGCTCCAATTTAACAGCTCAACAGATGGCCGAACTTTTTTGTGCTTCCGATTGGGTGATCTGTTCAGCAAGTACTGTAAGTATTGAGGCCATTGCTTGTGGTGCCAAGTTGGCTGTAGGTTGGTATGTAGATAATCAGGCTGATTATTATTCACTGTTAACCTCTACTGGAGGAGTTCTTCCTTTAGGAAATATTAAGGATAATCCCATACCTCTGACATCTTTAGAGATTGCTGGGGTTGATAACTTGCAGATAAAGAGTGGTATTCGTGAACGCTATATTAATCTGTTTGAAGAATTGGGAAGAAATGTGCATTGACGATGATCGCATTCTTTTCGGAAAAATTCTCATAATGGACAATTGATGCAGGAATAGAACAGATAATTTTAATTATTTAGCAATTGAATGATACAAATAGACAAACAAGCGGTTTATAAATATAATGGTTATGTTTTCCAACACTTCTCTATTTTGTCGGAAGAACTCCTAAAGCAAATATTGGATTGGAGGAATACTTTTGAGATAAGGCAGTTTATGTATAATACAGATGTAATATCTCTTGAAAATCACTTGAATTTTACGAAAAACCTTGCTCAACGAGAAGATTGTTACTATTGGTTAGTAACAAAAGATAATGTTCCCTATGGTGTCTTCAATCTGACCAATATAGACCATGAAAGAAGAATCGCTGAATTAGGCTATTATATGGCACCTTCCCAAATGAGAAGTGGAGGGGGACTTGATTTTGTTTATACTATCATCTGTTTTTCTTTTGAGGTTGCAAAATGTATAAAACTGGTAGGTTCAATTGATATAAACAATACCGATGCATTGTTATTGGATGAGTTTTTAGGCTTTGTTTTGGGTGATACGGTGGAGTCCGACGGATATTGTCATAACCGGAAATTCATTGAATGGGAGCTTTCAGAACTTCATTATAGAAGTATTACAGTATATAGAAATGATATACGTAAATTGGTCCGCTTTATTAGAGATAAACGCAAATAGAGAATCATGTTATCAAATTTTCATTTTCACCATATAGGATACGCTGTTACCAGTATTGAAAAAACAATGTATTATTACATTGATGGGGGATATTCTTGTTCATCTGTGATATTTGATCCAATACAGAATGTAAATATCTGTTTCCTTACAAAAGAAGGAGAGCCTATGATTGAACTTCTTGAACCTGTTGATGAGAATTCTCCAATCAATAAAAATCTTGAGAAGAATGGAGTTTGTCCGTATCATTGCTGTTATAGTGTAGAAAATATAGAAGATGCCATCGCACGGCTTCGTAAAATGAGGTTCATGGTGGTAAGCTATCCGGCAGAAGCAGTAGCTCTCAATAATCATCGGGTAGCTTTTCTCTATAATAAAGATATCGGTTTAATTGAATTATTAGAACAAAAATGAAATTCTTTATTTTTAGAAACAATACGCTGGAAAATATCTTCGGCACAGACGAAGTGGAGTATTCTGGTTACGAAGATATATCATATATACCTCAAAATACATCTTTGTATTTGTGGATGTATCAAATACCCATAAGATGGAATCAGAAGCAACTGGCTGACGAAATTGATGCATATATTAGAAAAATGCAGCTTGTTTTCTCGCAGGTTCCACAAGGGAAAGAATTTGTAGCATTCACATTGGTAGACATCTTTCCTACGAGATTTACTGATGCCAATTTTATTGTAAGGGAGGCTATCGTCCGGTATAATACCCAACTGTATAATATGGCTGGAACGAATGTAAATTTTAAGGTGATTGACTTTTCTGAGTTTACTTCCCGTTATAGGTCAGAGGAATTGATTGGATGGAAATTCTATTTTATTTCTCAAATGTATATATCTTCTAAAATTACCAGTGAATTTGCTACATGGGTAGACTCTAAAATACAGAATATAGCTTTAAAGAGAAAGAAATGCCTCATTCTTGATTTGGATAATACTTTGTGGGGTGGAGTCCTTGGCGAGGAAGGCATTAATGGTATACAAATTGGCGGGGACTATCCAGGTAAGGCATTTTTATATTTTCAGGAAGCGCTGTCTGCGTTAAGTAAAGAGGGTATTATTTTATCTGTTTGTAGTAAGAACAACGAAGAAGATGTATTCGAAGCTTGGGAGCAAAATCCGTTTATGGTTTTAAGGAAAAAAGATTTTGTTGCTATTCGTATAAATTGGAATGACAAGGCTTCGAATATCGTGGAACTGTCTAAAGAGCTGAACATAGGTCTTGATAGTATGGTGTTCATTGATGACAATCCGGCAGAGCGTGAATTAGTAAAACAGACCTTGCCTATGGTGGCTGTCCCGGACTTTCCAAAACAAGCATATATGTTACCGCAGTTTTTCATGCAATTAGTTCGTGATTATTTTGAAGTTTACGAAATTACCGGTGAAGATAAAAAGAAGACGGAACAATATAAGGCAAATGCGGAACGTACACGCGAACAAGCCAAATTCTTAAACTTTGAAGATTTTCTTCGTTCATTAGAAATTAAAATTGAGCTTCAGAAGGTGGACTCATTCAATATATCACGAATTGCTCAGATGACGCAAAAAACAAATCAGTTTAATTTAACGACCCAACGTTATTCTGAAGCTGATGTCAGACAACTTCTGGATAATCAATGGAAAATCTATTGCATCAGAGTTTCAGATAAATTTGGTGATAATGGTATCACGGGAGCAGTTTTCATCGCTGATAATAGTATTGAGAATATATTGCTTAGTTGTCGTATATTAGGTAAAGGTATTGAAACGGCTTTCATTAAATTTGTATTTAAATTGTTGGTTGAGGATGGTGTGTCAGCTTTAGAAGCAAAATTTATTCCTACTCTCAAAAACAGACAAGTGGCTGATTTTTATGACCGGCTTGGCTTTTCTGTGATGCGAGTAGAAGAGGGTGTTAAATACTATATGGCGAATATTGACAAATTAGATTTGTCAATACCTGATTATTATTCAATAACAGTTAAACAATAAAGTTATGATTACGAATGAAGAAATAATGGATGTGATGAGAGCTGTTTTAAAAACAGATGTAGATGAGAATACCTCTCAGAATAATTGCGAAAAGTGGGATAGTATGAACCATTTGAATCTGGTTATAGAATTGGAAGATACTTTCGAAGTAGAGCTTGAGCCTAATGAAATCAGTTTGATGAAATCTTTCTCTGACATCAAAAATATTATTTCAAACAAGTTACAATAAGAACCATTATGGGAAAAACATTTATCATAGCCGAGATGTCGGCGAATCATAATGGTAGCAAGCAGATAGGCATAGAAACAATTCGTGCTGCTAAACGTGCAGGTGCAGAGGCTATCAAGCTCCAAACATATACAGCTGATACCATAACGTTGGATAATGATAAAATGGAGTTTATGGCTGATTCTACAAGTGTTTGGGCCGGCATGCGTTTGTACGATCTCTATAAGCAAGCCTATACCCCTTGGGAGTGGCACGAAGAATTGTTTCGTGTGGCCAAGGAGGAAGGACTTATCTGTTTTTCATCACCGTTTGATAAAACTGCGGTAGATTTCCTGGAATCCTTGGGCAACCCCATTTACAAAATTGCCTCTTTTGAAATTACGGATATTCCTTTAATAGAGTATGCCGCCAAGAAGATGAAACCGATGGTGATGTCTACCGGCATTGCCACTGAAGAAGACATTCAGTTGGCTGTAGATACTTGCCGTGCGGCGGGCAATGATGATATTACGCTGTTGAAATGCACCTCCTCTTATCCTGCCACCATTGAGGAAGCCAATCTGTGCATGATAAAGGATTTAGCCGAGCGCTATGGAGTGAAGTCCGGTTTGTCCGATCATACCATTGGCAGTGTGTCTGCCGTAGTGGCTGTGACACAAGGTGCAACCATGATTGAAAAGCATTTTATTATCGACCGTAGTATTGGCGGCCCCGATGCCTCATTCTCAATGAACGAGCAGGAGTTTGCCCAAATGGTGAAAGATATACGCATGGCCGAAGCGGCTATCGGCTCAGTATCGTATGAACTTACTGATAAGATGAAGTCGGGAAGGGAGTTCTCCCGTTCGCTCTATGTAGCCGAGGATATGAAAGCCGGAGAAGTGATTACAGAGCAGAACGTTCGCTCCGTTCGTCCGGGCTTCGGTTTGCACCCTAAGTATCTGAAAGATATATTGGGAAAGAAAGTAAATCAGGATTTGGAGAAAGGAACGAGATTTGCATGGGAGTTCGTGAATAGTTAGAGGTCATCAAAAAAGAGAATATTGTTACTGCAATTCTTAAAAATAAAACTATCTTTGCGGTAGTCTAAACACTAAAAACATAGTCTATATGAATCGCAAGGAATTGGTGAAGCGTCTGAAATATATGATAAAGAGTGTTGCTCCCAACTCTCAGACTATTCTTTATGGTTCTGAGGCACGTGGAGAGGCAAAACAGAATAGTGACATTGATATTCTGATTTTAGTGGATAAAGATACAGTTTCTCCTATGGAGGAGGATGTCATTACTGCTCCAATATATGATTTGGAAATAGAAACAGGTACTATTATTAGCCCGATTGTGATGACTCGTAAAGCTTGGGAGGCAGCAAAGAGAAAGACTGTATTTTATTATAATGTAATGAAAGATGGTGTGTTGCTGTGATGGAAGAGGATATAAAGCGTGATATTGTCAATTATAGGCGTCAAAAGGCATGTGACTTGATGCATGATGTTGATGTCTTGATAGATAATGAACTATGGAATTCTGCTGTAAATAGGATGTATTACGCTTGTTTTCATATGGTTTCAGCATTGTTGATTTTGCATGGAATTGAAGTGAAAAGTCACATGGGAGTTCGACAAGCTTTTGGACTTCATTTTGTAAAGACGAATTTGTTGTCGTCTGAATGCGGGCGTATCTTTTCTAAAATATACGATCACAGTCAGTCAAGTGATTAAGATGCATTCATAGAGTTTACCAATTAGGAAATTGATAATTTGTATCCTCAGATTTCATTCTTGATAAGTGAAGTTGATAGATTGATTACAGAAAAATAGATTTCCTTCTTCCCCTCTTTTTTTAGTATCTTTCATCCCCCTTCGTTAGGAAAATACGAACAGATTTTGTTCCTTTGCAAGTAAACAATGCCCCTACGGAACGAATGACAAATATCACCCCGTTGCTTTACCAAAGCGGGTATGTGACGATAAAGAATTATTCTCCGCTTACACATCTTTATACGCTGGATATCCCCAATAAAGAAGTGCGCATGGGGTTGATGAATTTGGATATAGAATAAAAAAGGGAGCCTTTTACAGCCCCCTATACTCCCTTTCCGCATCGAAGCACGGACAAGCTTTCACCGGATTCAAGTCGTGATGCCCAATAATCAGTGCCCGTGGAAAGATGCGTTTCAACTCGCGTAGCAGTGCCAGCAACGAAGCCTTCTGCTCCAAAGTGCGGGTATCAGCAGGACAGCCTTCGGCATCCAACCCTCCTTCGTAACAGATGCCGATGGAGTGGCGGTTGTGATTGAGGCAATGCGCACCTATTTTTTCCAACGGGCGGCCGCGGTGTATTTCGCCGTTGCGGGTCAGATAGAAATGATAGCCGATGTCGCGGAAGCCGCGGTGGTGGATGTGGTCGCGGCGGCAATCCTCAAAGCCCAGGGCCACGCCTTGAGGCGTGGCTGAGCAATGAACAATGAGCAGGGTAATCGTACGCATGGCTATTTGCAAGCGCCCAGACCTAAAGCTCCCGCTATGGCGGTAGCTACGGTGATGATTACTTTGAGGACAATGCCCCATACGGATTTTGACTTTTTGTCTTCACTCATGATGATTGGTAATTGATAATTAGTAATTTGTAATTTGTAATTATTCTCATCCTAACGGATTCTCGCCCTGATTGCCGTCACTTCCTCCGGAACCGCCGTCGGAACCACTGCCATCGGGAGCTTTTCCACCTACGGTGTACAGGGAAGATTCTTTCAGCTGTCCATCCAGGTTGATTTGGGCATTACTCAGTTCGCCGGTGGCACGGGCGCGGAGCTTCAGCCCCTTCACGTTGTTGGCCAGCGAGAAGTCGGCAGCGGATTGCGCCCCTTTCTTGCTGACGATTCCTACGGAGAAGATGGCAAGGTCATCCAGTTTCACGTTCTTGCCGTCCAGAATCAATTCTTTGGTGCAGGAAACCATGTCTGCCAGTACTCCCTTGATGACACCACTCGAATAGGGGGTGTTGTGATTGGACATGTGCTTGGCCAATTTTTCGATGTCGAAGGTTTCTTCGATTACGGGGCGTGCATACCAGAGGCCTTTCAGTGGGCTGTCTTCGCCCGTCACTTGATACTTTTTGTAACGAATCATACAATTAAAATTTAGAAGTTAAAGGATAAAAACATTTGCTGTGTTGAACTCAACGATGCAAAGATAAGGCTGTGGATACGGGCGTTTGTCGGTTTTTGCAGGTTCTCGTCTGTTTGGGTCTGTTTTAGTCGGTTATTTACGCTTGTAAGTTTGATAATGTCATGATTTATAGTTACTTTTGATGAAATATAAATCGTAACTGTCAACTATGGATTCTTTTGTCATACGTACATACGGGCGTACCGAATTGGCCCAAATCTATTGTCCCAATCTTTGTCCGGAGGCTGCCTTCCGCAAACTGAAACACTGGATAGACCTTTGTCCCGATTTGCGTGACGGACTTTCCGCTTTGGGCGGTTCTTCCCGTTCCCGCTCTTATACGCCTGCCCAAGTGCGGCTGATAGTGGCTGCACTTGGAGAGCCTTAAACCTGAGGTTGGATGGCGTAAAGGTCAGGCCGGGAATCGTAAAGGTGAGGTTGGTACACTTGGTACAGAGGTTCATCCATCCTTTCGCCTCACACACATACGCGTGCGTGAAGCGAAGTGAATGTCAGACTTTTGGTTTCCGGTAGTTTCCCTTGCCATCTACATTTTCTACCAGCCCGTGTTTCTGCATGCGTTTGAGCCAGGTGGAGGCGGTTTCCGATTTGATGCCCATCTCTCCGGCTTTCTGCAGGAAAGAGGCCCGTGTGAATTCTTCTTCCATGCTGTCTACCAGCGCATCCCGGTCGGCATTGCCGCGGCTTGTCACTTCGGTGTTGGGCAGGAAGGAGAGGATATGGGTGGTATGCCGGTAAAGGCTTTCGGCCAGTGAGAGTACGGCATGAAAGTCATCGGAAGCAATGAGGAGATCCCATCGGCTGACAATGTGGTCTTTCAGATTGTCTGTGGCTGTGTGAGGGTCGGGCGACACGTAAGGCGAGGCGGTGATTTCCCCTTGTTCCATTGCGCGGAGCATGGCCACTACTTCCATGATGCGGCAGATGTTGATGGCCAGACGTGCCACGCTGCTTGACATCTCGTTTCCGTTGGCCAGTCCGGAGCGTACGAAAAGCCGGGAGAAGAGTCGGTTGAATTCATCTTTCTGTCCGTCCGTAAGGTGAAGGGTGAATATTCCGTTCATGACAATGGTTTTCAGTTTGTCCTTCCATTCCATGCCCAGCGCCTTGAAGGTATCTTCAAGATCGCTGTCATTGCGGTCGAACTGGTTTTGCCAATGATGTATGGCAGGCATGTAGTAGAATACTTGGCGGGAAAAGAGCCCGTTCTCAGCAGTGGGAATCAGTGGTTTCACTTGTGAGGGGGTGCCTGACAGAAGTACGGAAAGATAAGTTTTCTTTACCTCTCGGTATTCGTGGTCGGTGCGGCGGTTGTAGGACAGTCGGTCGTGGTCGAAGGCTTTTCGCATGGTGTCGCTCCAGTGTCCGTATTCCGAACCGATGGCGGTGGAGATGGTGTCAGCTTCGCTTTCGCATATCAGTCCGGTACCGTCGGAGTCCATCAGGTTTTGCAGGATGCCGGTTCCGGTGTTGTTGCCCGAGATGAGGAACATCTTGTTGAGAGGCATTACGGGAGTCTCCGTTTTTCCACGTTCCTTGCCCAGTGTGTCGTATTTTGCTTTTTCGCGGCGGTAACATGCCATACTTTCGTCTACCTGCCCACGTATTTCATCGTGAATGGGTTCGGCAAGCAGGCGTACCAAGGAGAGCACTCCTTTGCCGGATGCAGGTAGGGCTACTACAAAGGTTTGCAGGCAGGGGGACATCATTTTTCCTCCGTAGGAACATCGGACGTGTTTTCCCATACTGGCACCCAATACGGTGATGGCACCCAGTAGCAGTACATCGTATTGGGCGAGGGAGGTTCCGCAGCTCATGATGCGATTCAGGGGATAAGGCCAGTGGAGGTGTTCGTCGAAAGTGGGTAATGGAGACAGTGGTTCAATGCCCGATGCGGACTCTTCCTCGCGTGCGCGTGTGTGTGAGGTAGAAGAGAGGGGTGAACTTTGTGTACCAAGTGTACCAATGGCGGGTGCGGCTTCATGCTGAATCTTCACGCCGCAAAGCTCGGCCAGATGAAAGGCAGTTCCCAGATGCACGTCGTTACGGCCGGTCTTTAGGGCATTGCTGAAGAGCTTGTCGGCTGCCCGTCGGTCGAACTTGGACGACAGGCTGCACAGACTTAAAAAATCATGCCGTCCTGCTTCTCCGCAGTCGGTGGCAATGGCAAATGCCAGTTGTATATATTCTTGATAGGTTGGAGCAATGTCTGCTCCTGCATTTCTGACTGCTTCGGCCAGAAGGTGCAATGAAGATAGTGGTTCCATCGGATTTGGTAATTTATAATTAGTAATTTGTTGTCGGTGATTTGCAATGACTCATAATTCGAAGTTCACAACTTTTCTGAGCAGTGCTTTCGGGTCATGGCAGAGGAAACAGGCACGTACGAGGTCTTTCCCCGAAGTGTCCACTCCTTTTCCGGGTTGTGTGTTTTCGGCGTCATACATGCAGTGGACGTAGTTCATGGCCCATTGTATTCCTTCTGCAGGATTCTGTCCGTGAAGACAGGGAACAAACGCTTTTACGCCACGTCCGGTGGGGCTGATGAACACCAGCGCAGGGCATAGATAGGGGTCATCAAACAGTTGTTGCCGTAAGTTTTCCGTTTCTTCTGCGGATTCAAGGTGGTCGATATCGACTACAACCAGGCCGGAGGATTCCGTGAGGCAGTCGCTCCGTCGTCGGGTGAATACGCCGCAGGGGGTGACGTAGGGCAGTGTTTGCTGCTTTAGGTATCGGCAGGCGGTTTCGTCGCCTCGCAGTGCGGCGTTTCTTACAGCAAGTGTCAGTGTGGCAAGGTGTTCATTGGAGGTGATTAGTTTGTACACTTCCTCGAGATTCATAGTCCGCAGTGGAGTCAGCGTGGCGCTTTTTACGTTTTTTCCGGTTGCCGCATCTTTTACGGGTGAGATGGGCGGCATGAATAGCGACATTTTAAGAGTGTTTTTCATCGTATGTTTTTTAAAATTATTGTGCAAAGTTAGGTAACTTATTTCACCCAATCTTTTCCGTATACGGAAAAGATTTTAAGCTGGCTAAAGTATAAATAACAATCTATAACATTATAGAAACTATTATACAATTCACATAACCGAAAATTGACATGAATGAAAACTGTATGCACTCTTCATTGGGTGCTTTTATCGAAACTTTACGTAAAATGAGAAAGATTACTATCGCGGAACTTGCTTTGGAAGCTCATATCAGTACAAAAACGTATATCCATATAAAAAAGGGCTCGATGCAAGACTAAGCGCCTACTTATCGCTGATTTTCTACTATTTCAGGGATTTGGAGGATGAGGAAATCAGGCGGGTGATTAATGGGTGGCTGGATGAATGGTTTAAGGTGAGAAAGAAGGAATAAGAGAAGGTGCCTTGCTCTCAGTCACTTTTATATAAATTATATGATAAAGTCAATTATTCAACTTCTTCGCCCACATCAATGGCTGAAGAATCTATTCATTTTTTTGCCGCTCTTTTTCGACCGTCAATTGACGGATCTGGATAAACTATTGGCAGTGGTGGGAGCATTTGTAGCGTACAGTCTTGCCGCCAGTGCGATTTACTGTTTCAATGACATTTGGGACGTAGAGGCTGATAGGCAACATCCCAAGAAGTGTAAACGCCCTATTGCTTCAGGAAAAATATCAAAAGGGATATTAGTGCGATACTTGTCACAATGTCACTGCTTTTACTTGTTACTTATACAGGAAGGGAAAAATGGTATTTATTTGGCATAATATGTTTCTATCTACTTCTTAATATTGCCTACTGTGTGAAGTTGAAACAGATTACGATTATTGATGTATTTATCATTGCATTCGGATTTGTACTTCGCATTTTTGTGGGTGGTGTAGCTGTGGGTATTCACCTCTCTCATTGGATTATTTTGATGACGTTCTTATTGGCTCTCTTCTTGGCTTTTGCCAAACGTCGGGATGACGTGGTCATCTACCAAGAAACTGGAGTGTCGGCTCGAAAAAACGTCAACCGCTATAACCTTGAGTTTATGAATCAAACCATTGGTATTATTGCTAGCATTACGATGGTTTGTTACATCATGTACACGGTGAGTGAGGAGGTTGTGGAGCGCATGCATACGCAATACCTTTATGCCACTTCCGTCTTTGTATTGGCAGGCATCGTCCGCTATTTGCAAATCACTATTGTCGATGTAAAGAGTGGAAGTCCCACTAAGGTGCTGATGAAAGATCGCTTTGTACAACTCTGTATCATAGGTTGGATATTGACGTTTATTCTCATACTCTATTGTTAAATTGCTAAGATGAAACAGATTGTTGCATTCGACTTCGATGGTACCATTACCAATCGAGATACACTGCTTGAGTTCATCAAGTTCGCAAAAGGCAAGACAGCTTTTTATCTTGGCTTTTTGCTTCATCTGCCTTGGTTGTTGGCTATGAAGTGTCACCTCTATCCCAATTGGAAGACCAAGCAGATGATTTTCTCCTATTTTTTTAAAGGAGTGAATTTGGATGAGTTCGATGCAGTCTGTTATAGATTCTTTATGGAGAGAGGTGAAAATTTGCTCTATCAGGATGCGGTTAAACAGATAAAACAGCACCTATATAGAGGCGATGAAATAGTCGTTATTAGTGCCAGCATTGATAATTGGGTAAAGCCATTTGCTGAGAGCTTAGGCATTAATCAAGTTTTGGGGACTCAGCTGGAGTTATCAGGAACCGGACACCTTACGGGTCGTTTCGCTACTGCCAATTGCTATGGCGAAGAGAAGGTGAAACGCTTGCTGCAGCTCTATCCTGACAGAACTCAATATCGACTGGTAGTTTATGGAGACAGTCGAGGAGATAAGGAACTCCTTGCTTTTTCGGATGAATCATATTACAAACAGTTCAATAGATGAATATTCTTTTAATTCTTATTAGTGTGCTGCTAAATTGCGCTGCTCAGCTTTGTATCCGCAAGGGTATGCTGATTGTAGGTGAAGTCGGTATGAGTGGCATGGTGCAAAATTTGGGTGCCATGATATCCAACCTCTGGTTGTGGGGAGCCATGGTTTGTTATGCTGTGAGCATTTTTATGTGTATGGCTGTATAGAGCAAAGTAGATTTAAGTTGTTCCTATCCGGTTCTAAGTATCGGCTATGTGGTGGCAGCTTTGGTGGGTTACTATTTCTTTGATGAATCACTGACGTTCACACGCATTGCTGGCATAATGGTGATTTGTGTTGGTGTTTATTTAATCTCTAGAAGTTGACAAGATGAAATATTTTATACCCGTTGGCGGAATTAAAAAGATAATATATTGATGTTTAAAAAGTTGTGCATAT